>ERZ887849.764-NODE-764-length-33221-cov-31.853012_pt1 | contig 33221 bp, 36 predicted proteins | sample MGYA00521267_ERZ887849 | MGnify/ENA primary metagenome ERZ887849 (study PRJEB32303, sample SAMEA104408601) | aquatic metagenome | biome: Brackish water; feature: Pelagic; material: water | place: Baltic Sea | collected 2014-06-06T16:11:00 | depth 2,863 m ... | reverse complement strand
CAGACCGCATCGAGTCCGAAAAGGCGCTGGCAGAGATGGACGCTGCACTCATAACTCCACTGTTCTTCGTGGCTGCGATACTCGGCGTCGTCACCTTCGTGATGGTTATCCTGACTGGAGCACCGACATGACCCGCGACAAACTACTGGAAGTCATCACCCTAATTAACCCCGCCACTGGCAGGATCATGGACAGCAAACTCTGGTCGGACGCCGACTTGGAAGCCGTGCTTGTTCACGAGGCCATGCACATCAAAGTGCAGCGTGATCGTGAAGCGCTGCGCGACAACGTCTATGGAGTGGACACACAATGACCGAGCAACGAATCATCGACATGCAGCTGGACGCCGTCACCAAGACCAAGATCGCGGAGATCACTGGGCACGACAAACTCAACGAAGCGATTGGCTACCTCACCGGTTGGAACATGTCATTCCCGCATGTGGCCATTGGCGGTGGCGTATTTGACGGCAACCCGGAACTTCTGGCGACCTACCGTCGAGGTGCAGACGTATCTGAATGCTACGTCATCGGTGCCGTCTGGCACGGCGACCACTTTGGCTTTCACTCCTAAGTAAAGGACACCTTATGTGCACGGCGAAACGACCCTTGGGTTCGGCAGCTGGAAGACTGCCATGCGATGTGGTGAGCCGCCACTGCGCAAGTCTTACTTGCAACCCAGCGATTGAGGAGGTGGAGCGGTGACCCACATTTATTATCCAGTAAAATCCTCCACCGCCGGGACAGGCAAGCGGATCGAGGAACTGGAAGCCAAGCTGGCCAAGGCGGTGGAGGCGTTGCAACGCGTTAGCCTTGGGTCGCAAAACAGCATGACAACCAAAGATGCACTCGGAAGAGAAGCCCGTGCCACCCTCGCAGAACTGAAAGGACCGGAGGCTGAGACCTAGTGGGACTTGCTGAGACGCAATGACACCAAAGGAGACCACCAAAAACCCTACTTGACACCCTAATCTGCTTACGTGTAACCTCTTATATAACCCTATGCACTCACCTGCATCTACATCTAGAAAGGGACTTCTATGCCTTCCATTAACCAAGCCATCACGCTGGCCACGGCTATCTTCCGCCACTCGCCCAAGGCAGTGTTCATGCTGCACGGCGCACCGGGCATGGGCAAATCCGACGCGTGCCTCCAGATCGGTGACAACCTTGGCATCGCCCATGACCGACAGCTGGTGGTTCACATCAACAACCACGACGTTGTCGACTTCACTGGTGTGCCGAGCGTCACCGACGGTCAAACCGTCTTCAACCCCACCAAGATGTTCTATGACTACCGCGAGGGCACTGGCCCCGGCCTGATCGTGCTGGAAGAAATGGCACAGTCAGCCCACCAGATGCAGACATGGGCCGCTGGCTTCACTCTCGAGCGTCAAACACCGACGTTCAAACTTGACCCTGAGGTTCGCATCATCGCCACGGGCAACCGTGCGCAGGACAGGGCCGGGGCCAAGCCACTGCTGGGCCACCTCAACGACCGCATGTACCACGTGGATGTAGAGACCTCGCTCGACGACTGGTGTGGCTGGGCCATGGTGAACGGCGTGGACCCCATGGGTATCGCCTTCCTGCGGCTTCGCCCGCAGCTGCTCAACGACTACGACCCGGCGCGTCGCTGCAACCCCACACAGCGCAGCTGGACCAAGCTATTCACTGAGGTGCCACAAGACTTGCCGACTGACCTGTATCTCTACGCTGCCGAGGGCAAAGTCGGCGAGGCTGCTGCCGCCGAGTGGGTTGCTGCCCGCGATATGATGGTGAAGATGCCTAGCATCGACGTCATACGCATGAATCCCAAGACTGCCGAGGTGCCTGACGAGCCTGCGGTCAAGTATGCAGTGGCGACTGCGCTGTCTATGACGACCGAGCCTGACGCCTTCACCCGCGACATGGAGTATGTCTCGCGCATGCCCCGCGAGTTCCAGATGGTCTTCGTCACCGACGCCCTGCGTCTGCACCCCCAGCTGCAACAGACCAAAGACTTCATCAGCTGGGCCATCGCCAACAAAGACATCTTCATGAACACGAAGTGAGGAGAACTGACATGGCGTATCGCATCGAACAAAGTTTTGTCGAAGACCCCGGTAAGATCGTCGCCGTTTACACGGTGTTCGATGACATCCACCCCGTCGGCCTGGCCTCGTTCGAGACCAAGTGGCGGGCGGAAGCGTACATCGAGGGACGCCAGGATGCAGAGCGGGGTGATGGAACCCTCTTGGTGGTCGACCTGAAAGCCATGCTGGAGGTCTACGTCAGAGGCAAAGACAACCACGAAACCCGTGGGCAGGCGCTGTCCTGCATCCGCGATGCAGATGAATGGATCAAGAAAGGCTACTGACATGGCACGGTCCATTGCCTACCGCCGACACCAGCGTGAGCGCGCAGTCAAGCACGCCACGTATGTCATCAAACAGGTCTGGGGCGATTTCGCCCTTACCCAACATGTCTACAAGTGGGCAGATAATATGAAGAAGTGCAGCTGCCCTATGTGTCAGCCCGGTTCGTCCGGGCGGCAGGTCAAGAGCGCCGATGAGCGCACCAAGTGGGAACTCAAACGCCTGAAGGAGAACTGGCATGCCTAAGTTTGAAGTTGAACTCGCCCTCTACCGCACAGTGGAGGCAAGCAACATCGACGACGCAGCTGACATGGCCGACGTCGAAAAAGAGCGCATCGTGAACACCGATGCCGCTGGTGATCTTGGCTGGAGAGGGGCCGTCGTCACCGTGAGAAGCAAAAACGCGAAAGGGTAACTGACATGGAAATCAAGACAAAGGCTGTCGAGAAGATCGCACGGCAGCTGACTGCACTGGGCTGCGAGTATATGATCGTGCAGGACACAGGTAGTTGCTTCAAGAAGGGCAACTTCAAGCACACCAAGGGTATGCAGCGTGGTGTGGTCGCTGGCTACGTCGACCCGTTCATCGACCCGCTTGAGCCTGGCATGGCGGTCGCCATCCCCGCCGGGGATTACCCCTTGGAGTTGGTTGCCCGGACTGCATCGACCCGGTCCTTCATGTTGTTTGGCAAGGGTAACTTCGTCACCCAGAAGGACGCCGAGAAGAACATCGTCGAGGTTCTCTGCATGGACAGGCAGACCGAAGACGAGTCAGACTACGAGGAGAACTGACATGAGCATGAATGATACACTGGCGGCTGCGTTCGCCAACATCGAGAAGTGGGAGGCCGAGCATCACGAGCAGGCCAAGCACACACCCGAGGCCCCTACCCCCGAGGCCATCACGCAGACCAACGAGACACTGGATGCAGAGCTGCGCGCCTTGTTCGGTGACGACTCATCAGCCACCGTCGACGCCGGTGAACCACTACTGCCGAGCGACGTCGACGAAAATCAACCTGTTAACACGTGGACACGTGTTGCAGATGCCGCCACCCCACTGGTGCGCCGCGCGATCCAGATCAAGGGTCTCGACGAGAAGGCTGTGCTGGTGCAGCTGCAACGCAGCATGTATTCGCCCTATAAGCGGGACGAGGCCGAGAGTGCCGCATACGGCGCGGGCAACGTGAACAAGCACCTCTTCGAGGGGCGCAGCAACCGCGTTCGCCAGACCATCAGCAAGTTCTCTGAGGTGCGCGCGTTCTTCAACGACAACACGGTGCCCTGGGCCACTGGCGTGCGCATGCTCAACATCGACCACTACTTCGACTTCACATCCAAGCTGCGCAAGCTGATCGACGATGCACTGGCTGCGGCCGACGACCTCGCTGCCAACTGGGACCATGAAGTGCAGGCCGACCTGCGTCGCTTGCAGGCTATCGCTGCGGCCAAGGGTAAGCCTGAGCTGGCTAACCCAGACGACTACCCCAGTGCTGACGAGATACGCTCACGCTTCGGCATCGACGTGCGCTACATGCCCGTGCCTACGGCCAACGGGTTTGATCCGCGCCTTGGTATCAGTGAGGAAGACAAGGCATCGCTCCAGAAACAGCTGGATGACGCCGGGGATGCCGCCGCCAAGCACGTCATCACCGAGATGATCACCCCCATGCGGTCTGCCGTGGAGAAACTGAACGTGCCTATCGGTGCGGACGGTGCGATCTTCCGTGACAGCCTGATCGACAACATCGTGGAGGTTGCGGACCGCATGGACCGTGTGAACCTGTCAGATGACCCGACTATCACAGACAAGATTGCGGAGCTTAAATCTCTGGCCACGACCTACGCTAAGAACAAGGACGTGCTGCGCTCCATGCCCGACGTTCGCAAGAAGGCAGCCACGCAGATCAGCGACTTGATGACCCAGATGGCGGGGTTGGTGTGATGGCAGATGGCTGGCACTGCTCCAACTGCGGCAGCAAAAACGTAACAGTCAGCGCCACTGCCTACTGGGATGAGGTCACCCAGAACTGGGCGTTGGAAGAGGTAGATGACTCCTCGAACAACGACTTCTGCAACGACTGTAGCGACTTTCACCCAGGTGAGTTCAGAGACCTAACAGACCTGAAGGCGGCTGCGCAGGCCGCCATCACAGCCAACGACAATACATATAGTGAGGAAGCCAATGGGATACCGAAGTGATGTAGCCATAGCCATCTATGGCCCCGAGGAAAAGATGGTGCCGCTGATTGCGGCCGAGCGACTGAAACCCGGTAACGTGTTTTCCGCTGACGCGGAGTTCATCAAGCACTTCACGCTCAAACCATTCCCACCGCCGAGCGACCAAAGGAAGTTCATCGGCATCCGCGCATGGTTCGAACACGTCAAATGGTATGACAGTTACCCAGACGTGCATATGTGGCGTCGGATACTGGCGGAAGCCGCTGAGGTGGACGACGTCTGCACCGAGTTTGTCCGAGTTGGTGAAGAAACCCAAGACGTCGAGGTCGATTACCACGGATATGATTGCAGGCATCTCATTACCACCTACACCCGAATTGAGTCAGACATCCCCGAAACTACATATAGTGAGGACCAACATGACAACAGCACAAGCACCGTCGGTTAACCAAGCCGACGTGGAGTATATGGTCAGCAAGGCCAAGTCGCTCCTTATTCTCGACCACCCATTCTTTGGCACGGCAGTCAGCCGCCGCCCCATCATCTACACCGACGCTGTGCCCACTGCGGCCATGTCCGCCACAGGCCAGATGTACATCAAGCCAGCCTTCATCGTTGAGGGCACGCCCGAGAACGGGCCACTGACCGTTGCCAACATCATGTTCCTGCTCGCCCACGAGGCGCTGCACTACATGCTGGCCCATGGCTTGCGCCGTGGACACCGTGACCCCAAAGCGTGGAACATCGCCTGCGACAAGGTCGTCAACGACACCCTGGAAGATGCCAAAGTCGGTCACCCCATCAAGGGCGGCATCTACATGCGTGACGCCCGCAACTACGCAGCCGAGGAACTCTACGACGAGAACGACAACGGCGGCGGCCAGGGACCAGGTGGCATCGGCAACGACGTCGGCGACCCTGTCGACGAGAACGGCAATCCCCTGGATGACAGCCAAATCCACCAGCTCGAAGCCCAGGCCAAGATCGAGGCGATCCAGTCCGCCAAGGCTGCCAAGGCAACCGGCAAGCTGCCCGCGTCTATCGCACGTATGGTTGACCAACTTGTCAACGTGACCACACCTTGGCACGATATTCTCGAGCGCCGCATGGTCGCCAAGATCAAAGATGGCTACAGCTGGAACCGCCCCAACCGCCGGTTCATCGCCAACAACATCTACATCCCCGGCACCGACTACAAACCCAAGATGGGCACCGTGGTGATCGGCGTCGACACCTCTGGCTCCATCCAGCAGCCTGAGCTTAACTACTTCGCTGGCCACGCGAACCGTATCCTCGAGACCTGTAACCCCGAGCGCGTGGTCATCATCTACTGCGACGCTGCCGTCGCTCACGTCGACGAGTATGAGGCCGAGGACTACCCCATCAAGCTGTCTCCGCATGGCGGTGGCGGCACGTCGTTCAAGCCAGTGTTTGATTACATCGACGAGCAAGGCATCGAGCCTGACGTCGTGGTCTACCTGACCGACGGCTACGGTGACCAGTCCACCTTCACCAGCGCACACGACACCGTGTGGCTCACGACTCACTGCACCAACTTCCCGTGGGGCGAGGTCGTCAAGTTCGAGAAGAACGCAGCATGAAACAGTTCAAGTTCAACCACACCAATAAGCGCTGGGATAGCTATCAGTGCTTCTACAACACCTACGGGCCGTTCGTGGAGTTTGAGACGGGCGAGGTTATTCTCACGCACTCCCCGTACCCGTACCAACGCAACCACTACGACCGCTATGGTATTCAGCTTGTGTCGACAGCCGACACCCGGTGGTGCCCAGGCCTGTATCTTGACAAGGCGTGCACTGAAGAGGTCAAGCCCGCCTGGGTTAACCAAGGCGGCCAGCAGATACTGGCCGTCGACCGCGAGCAGCGCGTTGCCATAAAAGTCAACGGGCGCTGGGGTATCAAGACCGACAAGCTCCAGTTTCTTGGCAGCCACCTGCGCAGCGCCGCCGCTGTATGGACCGGGCCAAATCGTCTGCCTATCGCTATGGCGGAGATTACTGTGAGCATACCTGACCGAACCGTTAAGCGGGGTCTAAACGACAAGCTCGTCCAAGTTCGCGCCGCCGTCACCGCCGCTGCCCGCATCCAAGGGCTCGTTCCCTCATGGAATGGCGGTAAACTCCGGGCAAAACCTGAGTGGCATGACAACTCGGTCGAGGAAATATATGCTTACGTGTGCGCAGATCAGACCCGCATGCGCCAGGTAGCGACCAACGGTTTTTCATACCCCCGCGCCGAGACCAAACACGAATTTCTCTACGTCAAGTAAGGACATCTCAATGTCACAACTCCAAAACCACGGCGGCACGAGCCGCCTCTTCGTTACTGCCGCCAATTCCTTGACTAAGGACAAAGCAGTGTCACGTGTAACCGTTGAGATCGACACGTCCAGGTGGTCCTCACGCAAGCGCAACATCGTCACGAAATCCCTAAAATCTGGTGTCGCCGCTTGCGGTTGGGAGATGGCAGAACTCGTCCGCGCACTTGCTGAAACAGTGGGAGCGTCGGTCAACACGGTGTCGAAGTGGAAGAACTACATCGCCATCGAAGAGGTGCTGCCGGAAAAACTCGACGAGCTACTGGCATACACTGCTGCATGGCTGCGCATGACCATGAGCCAAGAAGACCGATCACAGTACCGCTGGCAAAACTATACCGAGCGGTCGGCACTTGAAAGCCTCGACCGTGGCGATGTTCCCGTCGCCATACCGCTCAGCAACACGATGACCTACGACGAGAAGCGTGAGTTCATCCAGCAATACCTAAAGGCCTCCGAAGATAGAGAGGCGGTGGCTCTGACCAAGCTCATTCAGCGCATCAACGAAGGCGCAACCATCCAGATCACATACGGAGAATAGACATGGCATACGTCCGCGTAACAGAGAAACTGCTCGACGGCATCGAAAACAAAATCAATATCATGTACGACAAAGCACTGAAGATGCATGCGAACCCAGACACATCCTACGGAACAGCCATCCACAGCGACGTTGAGAAGGCCGTGTTGACACAGGCGTGGTCTGCCTGCCCGGAGCTTTATGATCAGCTGCCAGACGAGTGGTGTCATTTTTCGTCGGCACTTGATGCAGAAATTGTTTCGCAGGACGGGAGAAATCGCGCTACCTTCAGAGTCTTCAACCCATCTGACACCCATCTGAAGCTGCCCTGCAAACCATCACCCTACTACCACGACAGCATTCGCGTTGACTACGAGCACCAAAGCGACGCAGTCCGCGCGTGGCTAGAGGATCAATTTAATAGGGCGCAAGAAGTAACAGATACACGCGAACAGTTCAGGCTTGTTCACCGGCAGATCACCGATTTCTTGAGAACCAAAACATCGCTCAACGCTGCGCTTAAAGAGATGCCCGAGCTGGAGCTGTATGTGCCGCAAGAGTTCATGGATAAATACCACGAGCCGACGGCTCCACGTGCCAACACGTCAGCGGAAGATCAGCCTCCGGCGGTAGAAGTCGACCGCGATCAGCTCGCCGCCCTGGCAGTAGCGCATCGCATGGCGACGGCAGCGGAGTAGTCGATGGGCAAGGCCAAACCAACCAGTGTCAACGAAGCTCTCCGCAAGGCGGGCTTCCTACCCATACCCCGTTGGTGGGTAAAGCAGGACGAATTGGATGTGATCCACAGGATTGCCCATAATCACGCAGAGCACGTCAACGAAATCCGCGCTCAGTGCAGGGGTGAGAAAGATGAGAAAGATGAAAGATAACCCATACCACCCGCTCTACGGCCTGCCGCACGCCATGCGCCTGGAGGCGGTCAAGGACACCCAAACAGCACCGGTGGCTGTAGTCGCGGAGCAGCACAACGTTGGCACCTCCACTATATACAAGTGGAAAAAAGACCTCGTTGGGCAGCACGACCGTACGGGGAGTACACGATGAAGATTGCAACAGTAGACCTTGAGACGTTCTGGAGCACCACGCATTCGCTCACCAATATGTCGCCCATCAAGTATTGCATGCACCCCGACACGGACATCATCAGCTGTGCGTTCAAGTTCGATGACGGCCCGACCGAGGTGATCTTCGGCGAGCAAGAGGTGATCGCCTACGCCAAGGCGGTCGATTGGTCTAAGTATTGGGTGGTCGGCCACAACCTGTCCGGCTTTGACGCCATGATCCTGTCGTGGCGTATGGGTGTGAAGCCCAAACTCTGGGGCTGTACCCTGGCTATGTCCCGCCCGATCCACGCCAAGGATGCAGGCGGTTCACTCAAGGCGCTCGTGGCGCACTACGGCCTGGGTGAGAAGGATCAGTCGGCGCTCATCGCCACCAAGGGCAAGAGGCTCCAGGACTTCACACCTGAAGAGATCGCCGACATGCGCACATACAACGCCGCCGACGTCGACCAGTGCTACCAGCTGCTGCGACGACTCATCCCGCAGACGCGCCGCGACGAGGTCAAGTTGATCGACATGACGATCCGCATGTTGGTGGAGCCGCAGTTCGACGCCGACATCGACCTTCTTGCTAACACGTACACAGAAGAGACAATTCGCAAAGAAACAGTCCTGCGCGATCTCGGCTCTATGATGTGCAACAACCCAGCTACACGTGCTGCGTTGAAAATACTCGACGACTTCGACCCGACAGACCTCGACGAGGTCAAGAAAGTTCTCATGTCGGCCGCGAAGTTCAAGAAGCTGCTGGAGAACCTCGGCGTCGACGTCCCAATGAAAGTGTCGCCCGCCACCGGCAAAGAAATACCGGCGCTGTCAAAGACTGACGAAGAGTTCCTGGCGATGCAGGAACATGACAACCCCATGGTGGTGGCAGCCGCCTCCGCGCGTCTCGACGCCAAGAGCACACTGCTGCAATCGCGGATTAACGCTTTCATCGACGCCGCCGATGCACACCCCCGGAGGAAGGTGCCGATCCCACTGAAGTACTACGGTGCAGACACGACGGGCCGCTGGTCAGGCTGGGGCTACAACCCCCAGAACCTGCCGCGCATCAACCCATATAACCCTAAGCCGTCGGACGCTCTGCGCAAGTCTCTCCGCGCCCCGGAGGGCCACCGTGTGGTCGTGGCGGACCTGTCAGGTATCGAGCTGCGCGTGAACCACTTCCTCTGGAAGGTGCCGTCCAGCATGGCGATGTACCAGGCGGACCCAGAGAAGGCCGACCTCTACAAAGACTTCGCCAGCAAGCTCTACAACGTGAGTTTTGACGAGGTTTCCAAGGAGCAACGCCAGGTCGGCAAGGTCGCCCACCTCGGTCTCGGCTTTGGCGCTGGACACGTCACATTCCAGAAAGTGGCCAAGCTGATGGGCGGCGTCGACATCACGCTCGACGAGGCCAAGGACGTCGTAGACAAGTGGCGTAACGAGTACAGCGAAATCGCCGACGGGTGGCGCACTTGTCATGCCGCACTGACTACTATCATGCGTGGCGCGACTGGCCAGGCTGTCGATCCATGGGGTATGATCACGCCCTGCCCTGAGGGTTTGAAGACCCCAAAAGGTATGATTCGCTATCCGGACTTGCGCATCGAACGTACCGATGAGGGCAAGGCTGAGTTCGTCTACGGCCACGGCAGAAACAAGGCACGAATATACGCCGGGAAGATCGACGAGAACATCGTCCAGCACTTGGCGCGCTGCGTCATCGCAGACAACGCCCTCGAGATACAGCAGCTGACGGGGTATAACCCCGCGTTGACGGTACACGACGAACTTGTGTATGTGGCCCCCGAAGAAGAAGCATTGCACCTACTCGACACCGTGCAGCAGGTCATGCGAACGCCACCCCAGTGGTGGCCAGAGTTGGTCACGTGGTCACAGGGCGACATCGCCGACACCTACGGGGATGCGAAGTGATAGCTTTTGCGGTATAAAGTGCGTGCGTGTACGCATGTGAAGTGCTATGCAATAATAATGAGACAGAAGGAGAAAAAAGTTGTGAGCGAAACTGGACACCTACCGGAGTGCACGAACACGCTACTCCGCAACCCCGACAAGTTGGGGGAGTGGCTGTCGGTAGCGGATAAACACATGCAGACCTATGCAGAAGACCCGAGGAAGTTCTTGCTGCCTAGAGCGCATGTATTCTTACAGCCGTTGATTGAAACCTACGCGTTGAATATTGAGGGTTTCACGCAGTATCTCGCGGGGTTGCGGGACAGTTTTGACAGGAACAGTGTAGCCTATAAGGAGGTGCAGAAAGTATACCGACGGATAAACGGTCGATACATTCAGCAACAACGGCGTGAACGTATGGATCGTGCTGTGGCAAAAGCGGAGGAGCTATTCGGCGAAATACCGTTTCTCCAACGCATGCAGTGGATTGCACACTTAGAGCACCAGTGGGCAAAAAGGCGTCTCAGCTTTCTCGAAGCCCATCGTGGGCGCTACGAGAATGACCGCCTCCCCGCAGAAGACCGGGTCGAACTCCTCGCGGAGTTTTGGGAACAGATCGACACTGAAATATATGAAGGGAGAGTGCCACCTTGGAACTTACCAAACCCTGGAGCTACTCAGCTTTAACGGCTTTCGAAACATGCCCCCGTCGCTTCGAGCTGACGCGCGTCACGAAACAGGTCGCGGAGCCGCAGACCGAAGCGACACTTTGGGGCAACAAAGTGCACAAGGCTCTTGAGCTGTACGCCAAGGGTAGCAAGCCGCTTCCCCAGGACATGGAACGGTACGGGCGCTACGTCAAAAAGATCATGGCCTATGAGGGCAAGCGCGTGATCGAAGAGCGCGTGGCTCTCAACAAGAACCTACGCCCCACCACCTGGATGGCCAAGGATGTGTGGGTGCGTGGGGTGATCGACATCGGCGTTGTCGGCTCCGAACGGGCCTACTTGCTCGACTGGAAAACCGGCAAACACAAACCCGACTCTGACCAGCTCAAGCTCTTCGCAGCCTTAGCATTCGCCATGTATCCTTGGGTAGACAGTGTGGTGACTGGGTTCATTTGGTTGAAGGAAAACAAGTTCGATAAGGAACTGTTTACACGTGCGCAGCTGCCCGAAATTTGGGCAGAGTTCCTACCACGGCTGAGCCGAGTTGCTCGGGCTTATGACGAAAACAAGTGGACACCAAAGCCAAGCGGCCTGTGCCGCAACTGGTGTCCTGTCGGTAAAAAACTATGCGAATTTTGCGGAGAATAGACGAAAGATGGAGAACTACGGGGACAACAAGAGCAGCGAAATTAACAGCCTGACCAACAAAGCATTGGTTAAGCACGCTATAGGTAGGGACAACTTGTCACACCTAGAACTGGAACTTACCCTTCGCCTTGAGGCGTTTATCGAGTTGCACGGCGACTACATGACGGAGGTGTAGTTGGCATGGCCATGACACCAGAGGGTAGAGTCAAAAAGGCCGTAAAAGATTACCTCAGCCACCTTGGCGCGTGGTACTATATGCCCGTCTCCAATGGCATGGGGCGTGTTGGGTGCCCGGACATTATCGCATGTTACCAAGGTCAGTTCATCGCCATTGAAACAAAGGCTCCGGGGAAGCGTAAGGCCGTTACCCCGAACCAACAGCGCGAAATTGACGGCATAACACATGCTAACGGGTTAGCACTTGTCGTCGACGACGTGGAACAACTGAAGGAGGCAATGAATGCCAAAGTCATCACCTCAGGAGCTGCGCACCAAGGCGGCGTATAACAAACGGCCGGACGTCCAAAAGAAACGTGTCGCCAACAACAAGGCAAGGCGCGAAGCCATCGCCGACGGGCGCGCCGAGAAGGGTGATGGCAAGGACGTCCACCACGTGAAACCGCTCGACAAGGGCGGAAGCACAGACAAGTCGAACACCAAGGTGGTCAGCAAGAAGTCCAACCGAGGTTGGCGCAAAGATAATCCAGAGATGTACACCAAGAAAGGGAAGTGATGCCGAACGTAATCGACATTGCCCAGAAACCAAGCAACGACGCATTTCTCAAGGCGCTGAACGCCGCCCAGACTGGCGACAAGATCGTCTACCACCGGGGTGAGCACGCTGGCGGCGCGCACAAAGTAGCAGCGTTCCGAGCCGCAGGCCGAGGCCTCGTCTCACTGGTCCAGAAACGCGTCGCGCCGAGGACGTTCGAGTACATCGCGCAGGTAAGAAAGGGCGGGTAGCCATGACTCCAGAAGAAGAACGTGTGTGGGAATACATCATCCACCACAGGCAGGCGACCGAACAGGAGATCGCCCTTAATACCGACACCGACATCGAGCTTGTGCGCAAGTGTATAGCCCGCATCAGCTCCGACAACTGGCGGGAAGAACCTAAAATTTCAGCAGGTGTGAAGTTCGACAACTCCAAGGCTCGATACGACCTGATCCCACCGGAGATCGAGGAGGCCGTCGCCAAGGTGTTGACCTTCGGCGCTGCCAAGTACGGTGACCGCAACTGGGAACTGGGCATGAGCTGGGGCCGCGTCTACGCCGCTATGCGCCGCCACATCGCCGCGTGGTGGGCTGGGGAGGACAACGACAAAGAGACCGGTATGCCTCACACCTGGCACGCAGCCTGCTGCATCGCGTTCCTTATCTCCTACCAAGCACGAGGTATCGGGACAGACGACAGACACAAACTGGAGGTGGTTAAGAATGCTGGTATGGCCGCAGAAGAAGGCACTGGTTCTAAAGTCGCGTAACCCCGAACGACTCATCAACACAATCCCCGCCGCCAAGTCCTTCACCGTCAAAGGCGTACCGTACATCGCGGTGCCTCACCGGATAGAAGAGACGCGCGTGCTTCGCGCCATGGGGTATAGCGCCCCTGCCCCAATCAGACACCACTACGACTGGCCCGGACGGTTCAAACCTTTCTCGGCGCAGCTAGAGGCAGCGGCTTTTCTGTCGATGTATGACCGTGCGTTTAACCTGAGTGAGCTTGGCACAGGCAAATCACTCGCGTCGCTCTGGGCCTACGACTACCTGCGCAGCGTCGGCAAAGTCCGCAAAGCACTGGTGATCTCACCACTCTCGACACTCGAGCGCACCTGGGCAGACGAGATTTTCCAGCACTTCCCACACCTGGATTATGCCGTTCTGCACGGCAGCAAGGACAAGCGCGTCAAGCTGCTCAAGCAAGACGTCGACATCTACATCATCAACCACGACGGCGTGAAGATCATTGAACCGTTCCTCAAGGACCGGCCGGACATCGACGTCATCATCGTGGACGAGATCGCGCAAGCCGCGCGCAACGCAGGCACTGACCGCTGGAAGGCGATCAACAAAGTGGTGAACCGCCAGGGCATCAACCGAACCTGCTGGGGTATGACCGGGACGCCAACGCCAAACGCACCGACAGACGCGTGGGCGCAGTGCAGACTTGTGGTGCCGGACAAGGTGCCGCCCTACTTCAACCGGTTCAAGCAGACCGTGATGAAGCAGCTGTCGCAGTTCCAGTGGGTGCCCAAGAAGGACGCCACGCAGATCGTCAGCGACGTCATGCAGCCATCAGTGCGGTTTACCCGAGACGAGTGCTTGGACTTACCGCCGCTCATGTACGAGACGCGCACCGTGGCCATGACCAAGGATCAGGACAAGGCCTACAAGGAGATGGTTGCCCGCCTCAAGACCGAGGCCGACAACGGAGAGATCACTGCCGTCAACGAGGCAGTCAAGATGGGCAAACTGGTTCAGATCGCCTGCGGCGTTGTCTACGGGAACAAGGGTGAAGAACTTACGATCCCCCCAACGCAGCGCATCGAGGAGGTTCGCCAGATCATCAGCTCTGCTGAGGGCAAGGTCATCGTGTTCGTGCCCTTCGTGTCGTCTATCCGCTACGTCAGTGCAGCCCTGGCCAACGAGTTCACCGTGGAGGTTATCCACGGCGGCGTGAAGAAAGACGAGCGCGACCGCATACTCGGCGCGTTCCAGAAGACCAAAGACCCGAAGGTTCTGGTGGCCCAGCCTGCCGCCATGTCCCACGGTCTGACGCTGACGGCTGCGTCTACCATCGTCTGGTATTCATGCGTCACGTCCAACGAAGTGTTCGAGCAGGCCAACGGGCGCATCAACCGCCCCGGCCAAAAGATGAACAACTTTATCATCATGCTCGAAGGCACCCCAGTGGAGCGCCGCATCTACCAACGCCTCCAGACCAAGCAGAAGATGCAGGGCGCGCTTCTCGACGAGGTTAAGGCCTCGCGGGACGACGTGCTGGCTTGACACCTGCACTACACTGACATAACCTGCTAACGTGTAAACACCTATGGAGGTATTGTAGGATGAATCTACTGAAGCCAGCGGAGGTTTCGGTCAAGCTGGGCATTACCAAGGCAGCGCTGCCCGCCCTGCGTTTCCGAGACAAGACTTTCCCCCAGCCCATCAAGGTATCTCCGCGCGTACTGCGGTGGGACGAAGAAGACATTGACCGATGGCTAAACCAACGAAAGGAAACTGAGAATGGCTAAGATCAACGGCGTCGACGACGTCACACTCCTACGGATGTTCATTGCTCTGCGAGACCGCCGCGCCGAACGGAAAGCCGCTTACCAGGCTGACGACGAGGGCGACCGCACGAAGCAAGACAAGATCGAGGTTGAGTTTTTGCGCCGCTTTGGCGAGCGTGGCATTGACAACGTATCCGCTCGCGGGGTCGGAACTGCGTACCGGTCAACACGTTCTGCCGCCACCGTCGCAGACTGGGACAGCTTCCTTGATCACGTCCAAAACCACGACGCTTGGGAGCTTCTGGAACGGCGCGTCAACAAGTCCGCCGTGGAGCAATTCAAGTCCGTCAACGACGATCTGCCGCCCGGTGTGAACTGGTCGGAGTCTCAGGTCGTCAACTTCCGCCGCAAATAAAGAGGTAATCTCATGGCAAACGATATGATCGCCATCAAGGCATCCCAACTCCCCGCGCACCTTCGCGCCAAGGGCAAAGCCCAAAACGCCTTTGCAGCTGCCGTATCTTCCGGCGGCTACCCGGTCGTGTCCATCAAGGGCAAGGTCTTCCACGTCCAGCGTGGTGACGAGCGCACACTCGTGAAGAAGCCCGGTGACGACGAAGAAGCCGCAGGCTCCCTGGAGGTTGTGATCCTGGCGAGCAACCCCAACAAGTCGAAGGTCTTCTATGACGGCGGCTACACTGAGGGCAGCACCGACAAGCCAGTGTGCTACTCCAACGACGGCATTGCCCCGGCGGCTGACGCCGAAGACCCGCAGTCCAAGAAGTGCGCCACCTGCCCGCACAACCAGTGGGGTTCGCGCATCTCCGACAACGGCAGCAAGGTCAAGGCTTGTACCGACAGCATGCGCCTGGCTATCGCGCCAGCGGGGCAGATCAACGACCCCATGCTGGTCCGCGTACCGGCCGCGTCACTCAAGACGCTCGGGTCGTACGGCTCACAGCTCGCCAAGCGCGGTGTCGAACCGCAGCATGTCATCACGAAGATCGGGTTTGACTACAACGTTGCCCACCCTGCCCTGACGTTCAAAGCCGTGCGTTTCGTGGAAGAGCGTGAGCTGGCTGAGATCGAACAGGCGCTCACGGACGAGGCAGAGACCATCGGGAACATCACCGGTGTTACAGGCTCTACCGCCAGTGAGAACGAGACCAAGGCCGAGGCAGCACCCGAGGTCAAGCGCTCCGAGAAGCTGGCAGCGGCCGAGGAAGAAGCCAAGGTCACGAAGAAGGCTCCGGTAAAAACCGAGGTCGACGACGAAGTCGAAGCCGAAGCTGAGGCCGAAGCTCCAAAGGCCGAGGAGAAAGTCTCCTCCGTGGCCGACTACAACGACATCGACGAGGCTCTCGACAACCTGGACTTCGACGACTGATACTGTCGCCACAAGCAGCCGGGGTTCGCTCCGGCTGCAATATATGCTAACACGTAAGCAAATAAATAGGTGGGCTATGGGTGCACAAGAATTTCTTGAGCTAGTCCTGCCGTCTCAAGGCATCAAGGTTATCGCCCTTGCAGTGCCGAACGGGAACGGCGGAGTCTGGTTCAAATACAAAAGCTACCCAACCGCCGAAGCAGCAGCAAGGGCAGCAGAAATCTTCGACGCGCGCGGAGATACGGTCTACTTCGCAGTCAACGCCTTCGGCGATTGGTATCACGACCCGATCAAAGACAAACGCCGCATCCGCACGCAGGAAAACGTCGTCGCGTGCCGGGCACTGTTCGATGACTTCGACGTCGATCCGGAAGATGCGTCCAAGTATGCCACCCGCGAAGAAGCCTTCGCTGACGTAGTCAAACTGGCGCAGACCCTGCGGCTGACGCCGACCATCACATCCTCCGGTGGGGGCTATCACGTCTACATCCACCTCGATGAGGACATCGACCCCGTGGAGTGGGAAGAGTTGTCCGCCATGAAGCGGGATATTACCACGCATCTTGGCACCAAGGCAGACCGTGCGGTCGACATGGACAGTGCCCGCGTGCTGCGTCCCGTCGGCGCGCATAACCGCAAGTATGATCCGCCACGCCAGGTGGAGCTTCTCAAGCGAGGCAAGACCTACTCAGTCGAGAAGGTGCGCAGCGCCCTTCAGTCCTACATCCGCGCCAACAACGTACCACCAGCGCCAGCCGCCAGAAAAAAGGGTCCAGCATCGGCCAACCCATTTGCCGCTGCCCTCGGTGAGTTCCCGCCTGCCGACGCCGATAAGGTAGCAGAGCACTGCGCTGCCGTTCGTCAGTTTCGTGATACTGGCGGCGACCTACCCGAGCCGCATTGGCACCGTGCGATTGGGATTGTGAAATTCTGCGAAGGCGGCGAGGACATCGTCCACGACTGGTCCAAGGGCTATGACGGGTACACCTTCGAGGAGACACAAGCCAAGATAGACGAGTGGTCCGTAGGCCCGACATCCTGCGCTGAGATGGACCGCCACATCGGCTGCATGGCAGACTGCCCTATGGCTGGGAAGTGCAAGTTCCCAATCCAGCTTGGCTTCACTGAGGACGCGCCGTCCGTCGAAAAAGAAACCGTCGTTGCGGACGCACAGCAAAGTTCTAACACGACGGCGACGGCATCGACCCCCAACCCGCCCGCCGGTATGGGGGCCACGATTGAAGGCAAGATCATCCCTTACTGGCCGCAGTCAGGCTATCGGTGGAACGGTGCTACGCTGGCGCGCGCCTATGTCGACGAAGACAACGTCGTCCACTGGAGACCGTTCTGCCAAGACTTCATCTACCCGATCAACCGCGTTCAGGACAGCGAAGGCACCTGGGTCATCCACTGGCGTGCCAAAGAGAAGAACGGCAGCTGGCGCGAGTTCTTCATGCCCACAGCTGAGCTGGCTTCAACCGACATGATGGCCAAGACCATGGCTTCCCATGAAGTTTTCCTGACACGCACCAAGCACGCGAGGAACGACATGGCTGAGTTCGCCGAGACCCTTATCAAGACCCTGCAAGAGTGGCGCATCGAGACCAAGACCTACAAGCAGTTTGGCTGGACGCAAGATCGCACAGGCTTCGTGTTGGGCAGCAAGCTGATAACGCTCAAGGGTGAAGAGGAAGTCCTGTGTGACGACGGCATACCTGGCGACATAGCGAAAGACTTCGGTGTCAGTGGCACGGTCGACGAGTGGGTTGCCAGCATCGACAAAATCTACAACCGGCCAGGTGCAGAGCCGTTCCAGTTCGCCATATGCCATGCGATGGGGTCCGTGCTCGTCGAGCTTATGGGGTCATCCAACTGGCATGGACTGCCACTTGCGTTCACCGGCCACGGCGGGACGGGTAAGACGACCGCCACCAAGATTGCCTGTGGTTTCTACGGCAAGCCAGACTTCATGAACCGCCAGACGGGCGAACAGGGGTCGACACTGAACGCCGTTATCAAGCGCATCGCCGTCACCGGCGCAGTTCCCATGCTGCTCGATGAGTTCTCAGGCCGTACACCTGAGGAATTGACCCGTACCGCCTACGCCCTTGCCAACGGCAGGGATAAAGAACGCTTGGGGTCAAACGGCAAGTTCGCCACGACGGGCGACGAGTGGTTCAAGAACAGCTTCATCACCAGTAACGACAGGCTGGGCGAGACCATCAGCAAACTGCCAGCCGGGTACAGGGTAGAAGCCACGCAGCTTCGCTTCTTTGAGGTCTCGCTGCCGGAAGGCTTCAGCGACAGGCTGTTCCCGGACATCACGCAGGCAGAGGTAGAGCACCACATGGACAACCTGTGCGGCGCTGCCTGCCGCCCATACATCCGGTTCATCATCAAGAACATGGACTGGGTCCGTCGCCAACTGGTGGCCGCTCGCTCCAAGGTTAACCCCAAAGACGCCGAAGATAACAAGGAACGGTTCTACCGGGACGCCATCGTCACGGCACTGGTGGCAGGCAAGATCGCGGAGAAGATCGGCCTCATCTCGTTCGACATGAAGGCCCTCAAACAGTGGGCCTTGGGCGAAGTCCTGGCGATGCGCGAGAGCCGCCGCGAGAATAACATGAACACAGGGGAGATGCTGGCGCAGTTCATCGCGTCTCTGCCGGGACGACTCATCATAACCAAGCACTTCGGTGACGGCCGGTCCGGCCGCAAAGAACTCCCGATGGAACCACTTCGCGCTGCCGCTGTCGGTCGCGTCTGCACCGAGGACAAGAAGGTCTACATTACAGCCAAAGCTGTGACCGACTGGTGCAAAGAAAACGGTGTCGCCCAGTCCGAACTTCGCGAAGAGATGGATAGGACAGGCTTATCCGTGTTTGGGCCGGACAACAAACCCAGCCAGATGATCCGCATTGGCGGCGGCACTACAGTCCCCAGCTCTGCCGCACGCTGCTACGAAATCAACTACCGAAAACTGTTCGACGGGAAAGCCCTTTCCCTGGTTCAGACCGGAAAACCCACGACAGAAGAAACTGCCAAGGAGGGCGCACAGTGATGACCAACTCACTGAACAGTATAGACCTGCAAACATGGGCAGTCGAGATGGCGGCGCATGTCGCCAAGCTCAGTAAAGACCCTTCCACCCAAGTGGGGGCCGTGATCTTCGACGCGAAACGGCGCATCATCAGCGCGGGCTACAACGGCTTCGCCCGTGGCGTAAAGGACGATCCCAAGCGGCTGCACGACCGCGAAACGAAGCTCAAGCTGACGCTGCACGCCGAGAAGAACGCGATCCTGTTCGCCACAGCTCCACTGGACGGGTGCACAATGGCGGTCACACACCCCTGTTGCGCGCAGTGTGCGGCGCAGTCGATCCAAGCTGGGATCAAGCACGTCGTGTGGCCGCGCCCCAGCAAGGACTTCCTGTCTCGATGGGCGGGTGATTATGCTTACACGTTGGCACAGTTTGGCGAAGCCGGAGTTGAGGTGGTCGAGATATGAACGCGATTTTCAAGGTGCGTCCTATTGCGGTTATGCAGCCGCTGCCGAACACTGGCATCCCGGACGGAGAAGACCTCATCGCCTACTGCGCCCGCGTCTCAAACCCAGGCAACCAAGGGCAGTTCGATACTGCCGACAAGCTCCTCGCCTACTGCCGCCGTAACGCGCACTGGTCCGTCTTCGAGATGGGTGAAGCCATCGTTGAGGTGGAGATACCCCGCGACATCTCCCGCCAGGTCATCCGCCACAGGTCGTTCAACTTCCAAGAGTTCAGCCAGCGATACAGTGATCAGTTCACCTTCACGGTGCGGGACGTGAGGCGGGAGCACCCGACCAACCGCCAGTCCAGTATCGACGACTTCACGTCGCGCGAGAAGGTGGAGTTCGAACGCGACTGCCGCGCCGCAGCCCTGGCGGCTCAGGCCCTGTACGACAAATGGCGCGACCGTGGTGCAGCAAAAGAGTGCGCGAGGGTCTTCCTGCCAGAGGGACTGACCATGAGCCGCTTCTACATGAAAGGAAACATGCGCAACTGGTTCCACTACCTGTCGGTCCGGGAGGGCAACGGCACCCAGTTGGAACACCAAGAGCTGGCCCGCGCGATCCGCGCCTGTCTGATACCTCTCTACGCTTCAGTCATTCTGGAAGGGGGATGATCCTATGTCACGAACACCGGCAAAATTTACCCAGGCCGACATCTCGAGGGCGCTTCGCGCGGTTAACCAGTGCGATATCGACGCTGAGGTCATCCTGGAACCTGACGGCCGCATTCGTATTGTGCCTTCAGAGGTGCGCACGAGTCCGCAGGTGGACACGGACTTCGACATTAGACTATAACAGGCCATGACAAAGCGCCTGCCTTACACCCTCCGCGAAAAAACACGCCACGGGACAATCGTCTGGTACTTCCGAGTGCAAGACGGTCCACGCACAAGGTTGCCGGGTGAGTACGGCTCCGAGGAGTTCATGGCCGCATACCGCGCGGCCCTCGCCGGTGAGAAGCCACAGGACCAGGCCAAGGACGACCCGAGGAGCCTGAAGTGGCTGCTGAGCCAGTACCGCAAATCCAGCTCCTACCTGGAGCTGTCACCCGCGACGCGCAGACAGCGCGACTACATCTTTTCCCACGTGCTCGAGACCTCCGGCTCCGCACCATACAGCGCGATCAAGCGTTCGCATATCGTAGAAGGCCGTGAGCGTAGAGCCAAAACCCCGTCGCAGGCTGGCAACTTCCTGAAGGCCATGCGCGGACTGTTCAAGTGGGCAATGGAGTCTCAGTTGGTTGATGTGGACCCCACGGACGGCGTGAAAGGCCCCAAGCGCACCAAGAACGAAGGCTTCGCGGCTTGGGCGGACGACGACATCGCCAAGTACTATTCCAAATGGCAGATGGGCACGAAGGAACGCGTCTGGATCGACGTCCTGCTCTACACAGGTCTGCGGCGTGGCGATGCGGTTCTTCTCGGCCGCCAACACATCAAAGACGGCATCGCCACCATCCGAACCGAGAAGACCGGCACGGAGGTCAACATCCCGATACTCGAACCACTGCGCCGCACACTGGAGGCCGGGCCTACTGGCGACATGCACTTCATCGTCGGGGACAGTGGCAAGCCACTCGCCAAGGAAAGTTTCGGGAACATGTTTCGCGCGGCGTGCAACGCAGCTGGCGTGAAGAAGTCAGCTCACGGCATCCGCAAGATCGCTGCTACCAGGGCGGCCGAGGCCGGTGCAACGGTGGCTGAACTGGAGGCCATGTTCGGCTGGAGCGGCGGTGGCATGGCGTCGTTGTACACCAAAACAGCTGATCGCCGTCGACTCGCCCTACGTGGGTGGGGGAACAAAAGCGGGACAGAGTAACCCCGCACCTTCCACCAGAAACCCCGCACCCAAATTTTTATCGTTGCAAAACAGGTTCTTGCGGGTTCAAAAACGGAAGATGGCGCCCCCGAACGATGTAATATATTCCTTTAGTACCAGTGGCTTAGACCAAAGTGCGGGGTTGTCGGGGGCGTTGATTTTATTGGGCTATTTTGAGCGAACCCCGCACCTTTTTAAGGTAAAAAAAGACCCGACGCTCAGGGAGGAGAGAAGCGCCGGGTCCAGGTGGCGGCAGGGAGGTCGCCGCTGAGGTAACCAGAGCAGGTTGAGGCTACCTATTCAGTTCCGAGGGATTCTCGGTATCTCTGGTCTTTGCGCGCAGCTTCACGTGGGGCACGTAGCAAATCGCTGACTGACTGCTGCTGCGGCGCGTCCTTTGAGTTGTTGAAGAACGGACGGACACGGTCCTTGGCGGCTTGAAGCTCGCGCCACGCGTCTCTAATGCGGGCCATCTCGTCTCGATCTCTTTCGCTGTTTGCTTCCACATACGCTTCGCGCAGACGACCGGATTCGTTTGAGAACCACTGTTTCAGCTCGTACTGCTGTCCGTAGGTCCACCTCAGCTGAGTAAGTTCTTCTGGCGGCAAACCGATGGCGTTGAGCATGAGGCTGCTGATATCCACATCGCGCGGGTCAATCACCACGCTGCCGTTACTCAACGACACACCCTCAGAGGCGAATCTGCCGGTTTCAACAATGGACCGGATACCTCGTGGCGTCAGGAACTCCGTACCGCGCAGCACGTCCCCCTCCGCTAGGTGACCTATACCCCGCCACAAGTTGCTGAAGTTACCGGCGGTAGGTCCAAACACAGTCTGAACCAGTACGTTGCGAGCGCCCTGCGCCGTGAAGTCAGAGTCCACATACTTCAGGTTAACCGGGGAGAAGATGTCCGACTGAGTCAACTTCGCCGACATGTCGATGCCGAAGAAGGCGGGAACGCCACGGGAGACTAGGTCAGCCATGCGGTCGTCGTCTGGGAACAGTTCCTCGCGGATGTAGCGCTCGAAGTCCTGCGGCTCGTCACCGTCGTTGCTGAAGGCCAGCACGTACGGAACGATTGACGATGCGAACGGTATACCTGTGGCACCAGACATCAGGGCAGCGTGAGAGACTAGATACCCAAGGGTTCGGCGACCGGCCGCCTTCTCGTATGCATCGGCCCCACGGAAAGCCTTTTTGAAAGCGTTGCCGTACAGCCAAGCCATCATAATTTGGAACTTGCGGAACTGGGTGGTCAGCTTCGGCAGGGCGTCGATGAGCAGCGGTGCGTCTAGCCGTGAGAAGTTACCTTGGGTGTCCTGCACCACCGAGATGGCGTATTCCTGAGGCGTCATCTTCATCCGCTTGAGGGCCGCAGGGTTCGCTTGCGCCATGTCATACGCTGCTAGGGCAGTGGACACTCGGTTGTGTGCTTCGACGAAGCGGGCCACTTGATACAGCCGGTGGGTCATGTTGCTGAAACCCTCCGACGCCTTGTTCACAACTTCGTAGCCGGTGTTAAAACGGTTCTCGAGGTTCAGGTCTTCTTCCATACCGACGTCTAACAGCTGGCGTAGCTGCAGGGTTTTCAACAGCTCTCGGTACTTGGGTGGCGCTTTTGCTAAGTCGATCTCGACCTTGTTGTTCATGTCGACAAAGCCGACCGTCAGTGCGGACGCAACTTGCCTGAACATACTGGAGTTCACCACGCTCCGAGAGTTCTTGTAGCCACGCACCAGCGCGCCCCACGCCGCCGTATAGCCACCGAAGTCACCTGCCAGCTTAGCAACAGAGATCATGGGCTGGGTGGCGTTCGCCACATGGTAGCCGATATTGGATGTCAACATGTAAACAGTGTTGAACGCCGCAATGTTGTCTTGGACCGAGTTCAGAACAGAGTTCTTTTTGGTCAACACCCCGTTGTACTTGCGTGCGATCATAGCTGCCACCGGGCGCAAGCGACGGCCGTCCTTGGCGGCTTCCTTGTTGACGTTGGCGAACGCGGTGTTGATCTCCGCACCGTGCTTTAGCTGAGCTACGAGGCGGGCTTGTGCTTGCAGGTGGGACATGAACGAACGCACCATGTCCTTCTCATAGCCTGCGCGGTTGAGGCGGCGTGCCCCGGAAAGGCGAGCGTTTCGCTCCCCCAGCGAATCGTAGTAGATGCGTTCGACGATCCCTACCACAGAGCGGCGTGTCTCGGAGTCTAGGCCAGACTTCTCGTCCGCCTTCAACGCCGAGATAACCTTGGAGAAAGCCTCGGGGTTTGTGATCCGTTCACCAAAGGCGTCAGGCATCCGCTCCGACACTTCGTTGACAGGGTAGCTGCGCTGGTTTTCAAACGCGAACTTCTCGGCAGAACCAGGTGTGTCGAAGAAGCTAACGATGTAGTGCGCACCGTCGGACTTCATCTTCTCAATCTTCTTGGCGAGTGCCTTGTCCTGTGGGTTTTGCCTAAGGCTACTTTCCAAGTCAGCCAGTTCTTGTGAGCGCAGCGTGGCAACGTAATTGCCGAAGCGCTTGAGCGGCGCATATGGGCCATCCAGTTTACTGTTGAGGGTAAACTTGTCGGGGTTTACCCCCATTTTCTTGAGTACGTCATTGATCTCGGTGCGCATGTCTTCGCCGTGTTGGAAGATGTCACGCGCAATCTGCTGCTCTGCCGCTGTCAGGCGCTTGAACTTTGTCTCCATTACCGGGTCGACCTTGACCTTTTTGTTTGGCCACTTGGGGTCGTACCCCCACTTCTGGTAGAAGGTCGACGACCCAATGAAGTCGTTAAGCAACGCTTGGCGCTCTGCGGTAAGCTCGCGGTACGCAGACAAAATAGGCTCGCCACGGGCGAGGATTTCGTTTGTGGTCTGCTCCTGCGCCAGCATGCCGTCCATCCACTGGCCAGCCGAGGGCATAGCTTCGCGGTTCTCGTCGATGAACTGGTGCAGGAACTTGGTGGCGTCCAGGGGTTTGCGGAAGATGTTTTTGGCGTCCGCTATTATCTGCGCGGAACGGGCACCACCAAACGTGTTATTCAGAAACTGCTCAGTCCGCGACGCGTTCTGCTGCGCCCCTTGAGGGTTTGCAACTTGACTCTCCTGGTCAGCACCCTGTTGAGCGGGAGACACCCGCGAAAAGCGCTTCCTAACGTCGGCGTCTCTCACAAAGCCAACTCGGCCGTCTTGAGTTACTAGCGCCGCAATCCCCGTGGCTCGGGTGAACACTATGTTGGGTACAAGGCCTTCTTGCATCCGAGTAAGTCGTCTGCGGGCTTCTGCTAGTACACGCATCGTGTCGCGGCGAGGAATGCCTTCCAGGCGACTCCAAGTGTCGCCATCAGTGCCGCGTGTTCGTGACACCACGCCGCGTTTCCGCGCTACCTCAAAGGCTGCGGTCCCAGTGTCCGGCCCAAATATCGAAAGGTCCCAGACATTCGGGTGCTCTATAGTTTGCGACGCCGTGACAACCAACAAAGCGTCAAAGTCCGAACCGTTTTCTGGGTCAGTTACCTTTTCTGCCTCGGCTCGACTTTCCGCCGACGTCAAGTACAGCTGTAGGGACTTGCGACCGTCGAACTCTGTAAAAAGTTCACCATCTGTGATGATGTCGGTAAATTCCCCAAAGGTGGAACCGTCCCCCCACACAAAAAGTTCTTCGCCGTTAGAATACTGAGAGGGGTCCGCGACAAACAGTTCTTCAGTCCCCGTGAGTTCCGATTCGCTGTTTAGTCCGCTGTAGTACGCTGCGATTTGCTCGTAAGTTGCGTCAGATACAGCGCCAGTTTCTACAACGGCTTGGTTCATCGCCTGTTCCGCCGCGCCGAAAGCAAACGCAACCAGTTCACCGGCAGTCAACTGGAACTCTTCACCGGAAAAACCAAGGGCGCGTTGCAGCACCTTCCCAACAAATTCGCCAACGTCATGCAGCCACTTGGCGACAGTGTTTTGTTCTTCGGCAGTTGGAGTAACCCCAAGCCTAGCAGCTTCTTCTGCGGCGTACCCGACAAGTTCCACACCGGCGAGGTCTTCGTCCATTGGGGCCAACGTGCGCGCAAAAGCGACCCTTGCGGTGGCTGCTTCCCAGACCTGACGCTCTACAGTATCGGCGGGCGCATCCTCCCACGACCGAACAGCCGTAACAAGACTGTCGAAATTACCTCCACCGAGGAGGCCCTCAAGGCCAACGTGAACACCGAGGTCGTGAAGGATTACTGAAAGCTCTTGCCCTTCGGGGATGTTCTCAGCAACTACAAACACGCGCGATCCGTCAGGGCTTACGACAGCCTGCGTCGTAGACAACTCTTCCCGAGTGAACATCCCACTCAAAGCTTTTGCAGCTTCATCAACAGTGCTGAAGACTTGAATACGGCTGTATAAGTTATCTGGCGTGACTGACGGGTTAAAGGTTTGCTTTAGAAGCTTCGTAATCCGATCCTTGGAAGTCCGTTTGACATTAGAACCTGTGACCCGTGAGAACCTTTTGGTCCCGTCGGGCGGGTTGATCTTCTTGCGCGCCTTTTTGACTTCTACGACCGGTGCGGACCTGGCTTGACCGATTACTCCTGTGTCGGGTTGGGTAATCCCATCGCTCACCACGGAGAGTTCTTTTCGGGTGAACGTGGTAGTTTTTCCCTGCTCGACCGCATCAAACTCTCGAGCCAATGTTCTGCGAGCCACGGGGGCAACATTTTTGATGTCGGCTGTTGGCATTTCAATCGTTGCGATGGCCTTACCGGCGGTCATTGTAGTGACGTACTCTTGGCCAACACCTAAACCATCTGAGGGTTTTCTGTTTACTTCCCCACCTAGGCTGTCTGGCCTGAAAGTGACTTTGACGCCCGTATTGGTGCCTTGGCCCAAAGCAAGATCAAGATTATCCGCCACAAAGACTTTCAGGTATCCGGGTCCAGCGTCGTCGTTCAGCAGGCTCCTCAAGCCAGCGGGCGAAGTCTCCCGGTAGAGCGGTTTACCCGCCGCTATCGGCTTTGGAATAATAGTCGTCGGCCCCACCGAAACGGGTTTTGCATCTTGAATTTTTGGTAGGCTTGCAGCGTCGCCGACTACTCCTGTGTCGGCTTGGGTAGCATTTGCAAGTACTTCAGCGATAGGCTTCAGTGGGGTTTTGGTCGGCAAACCATCGCGCACGACCGTCAGGCTCTTCGGGTTGAATGCAATTACTTGGTCTTGGCCGCCGTCCGCCTCTAGCCCGACGGCGGTAACAGCGGCATCCGCAGCTTCCCAGGTGGACCGATCTCCACTCGTAGCCTCGGCTACGAGCTGGTCAAAGCCTGTCACGATAAGCCCATCATGACCGTTCTTTTTCGCCCAGCGTGCTACTTCTACCCCTGTAGCCACGTCTGCATCGCCACTCTTAGCCCGTGCAGTTATAGCGGGAGCGGTTTCAGGGGAGAAAACAAGTGCGTTGGTGAACGGGACATCAACCTCTGCCACGCGCTCGACGGAGAACACCATTGCGTCGGGGTCGTTGGCTGTCCACTTACCGTCGCCGTCTAGGTACACCCCGTCTGTACCATACACGGAAGACCCACCGTCATACGGTTCTACGCCATTCGGTATAGAGGTTTCGAAGTTGACTTGGTCCCTGCCGGAGTAACCATGTAGCAGCCGCGCCACACCACTAAACACGTTGACCTTAACCCCACCGCTCGTGGAGGAGGTTACTACAGCTCGACCCACTACTCCTGTGTCGGCTCGTCCTGCTTCGCCGCGCGCTGCGCGAGTTTCTGGTCCATTCTGGCCACCGCTATCCGCTGGTCCACTGTCAGCGGTACGCCCGCCTCCATCATTTTGCGATAGGTTGGTATCACCTTGGTTTCCATCAGCTGCACGAACTTTAGCTCGTCCGCCTTGGTCACTTTGCTGCTTTTGTCCTTCATTTATAGCTGCCTCCTCTTTGGGGCTAATCGAGCCTGCAATACCCTGCGCAGTTTCCTGAAGAGACTCCAGAGCAGCGGTCGTCGGCACGCCGATATTCTCATATACGGCTTTCATCCACGCACGTTTGTCGGCGGCGCTCAGATCGTCGTAAGCGATGTCAGTTGGGTTACTCTCGGCCCACTTAGCCCGCAGCATCCGGTCTGCTTGTTTGACCGCAAAGTCTTCGTTCTGCTGCGCTTCGTCGAGCAACACCTGCGTTTGGTCGTTTTCGGCGGCGGCGGCATTACCCGCTTCAAACCATTTGTCGATCTCGGACTGCTTGACACCAGTCGCCTTTAACCTTTGGCGCTCATCACCCGTCGCCTGCACTTTGCCTTTGGCACTAGCGCCCCCAGTCTGGGACTGTCCAGTCGTCTGCGCAGTAACAAGTCCTGCCTCCACCGCTTCGGCCATACTGGTGGTATCTCCGAGGCCGGACCCCTCGCCGAGTGCGCCGGTGTCTGCCAGCATGCGGCGGAACCCTTCATCGCCATACCGCTCACGGACCTTGCGCATTACAGCGCTAATCTGGGTTTTCGCGCTGCCGGGGTTTTTGATGCCCGCAGCCGCCGCAAGCTTTTTCGTATCGGCCTCTACCTGCCACCCGGCAGAAGAATCTTTTTCCTCCACGCGCTCAGGCAGCGTTACCTTTTGAAACAGTTCAACAATATTCTCGCCGACACCTGCCTCACGCAACATGCGAACTTTTTGGCTAAGTGGCGGTTCCGGGTTAGTTGGGGTGGGCTTTTCGGGGAACAAGCGGCGCAGCAACGCCTTGTCAGTGACACCTGCGTCTTTGAGGACTTTCGTGCGCCCGCGTTTTTGCTCCGCCTTCCGCCGCATATAGTTTGACCCGTCCTGCTCCGTTGGGGCGGACCAGCTCACCGTAAAAATGTCCGAAAGTCGACCCTCATTGGCCGCCGCCAGCATGGCGTCGTAGACAGATGCCTGCTGGTTAGAGAGCGTTGTTCTAAGCTCTGGATCGTCAACAAACGTAGTAGGCACAGATTGCGGTGCGGGTACGGACTCCCCAGAGGCGTTTGTCGGAGTTTCAGCCTGAGGGTCAGCCTGGGTCTCTTCCTGCGGGTTAAGTGCTGCTTCAAGAGCAGTGTTGAACTTCTTGATGTTGAAGTTCTTGCCGTTCAGAGCCGAGTTCACGTCGTCATAGCGCGCATCTTCTGTCCAGTTAGCTGGCAGTAGCGCGTCGGCTTTAGCCTGCGCACCTCTGGCGTGGCGTACAGGCGTTTCCATCGTAATCGGATCAGGCACACGAGCGACTTGCGGCTGCGGCGCGGGCTTCTGGGCAGCTGGCGTCCGGCCAGTCGCTTTTTTCTGCGGCGTGGTATAGTTCGCCACAAGGGCGCGGGTGGCAGCCACGCGCTCAGCAGTCGGCATCGCCACGATCTGCGCCATGCGGGTAGAGATGTCGGTCGCGACACGATCATCCACCGCCACGCCTGTGGCTCTCACGAGTTCGGTTGCCAGTTGAGTTGGGTCAGGAGCCTTAGTGGCTGGTTGCTCTGCCGTGGCGAGGCCCGTTTCCGCCTGGGCGTCTTGGTTCGCAGCAATCGGAGCTGCTTCAGTCGGCGGAGCATCTGTCGCGGCAATCTCTACGTTGGGGACTTCTGGGGCGATTTCCGACTGTTGTTCCGCGTTGGGTTCAACAGTGAGCAAAGTCTCCAGATCGCGCATGCGACTGATGTGCTCGTCGAGGGCAGCCCGATATTCTATGCGTGTCGCATCGGTTTCTTGCGCCGACAAAGTAGATTTGGCGAACGCGTTGAGCGCGGTGGTACGCTCTTGCTCGTTGGTGGGTATGATGTCTTCGTTGATTAAGTAGTCACGAAACGCCCTGCCGACCTCAGTTTCTGAGTTGGCGGCGTCGGCCTTGAGGGCTGCCTCACGCTGACTGGCAAAGTCTCCCTCGGACACAAACGTAGGAGCATAATCCAGTCGGGCTTCGCGGGCAGCGCGGTCCGCCTCGTACGCTTGCGCCTGTTCTTGCTGCGCCTGCTGCGCTTGCAGCTGTGCGTTTTCGTTGGCGATTTCTGCGTCGAGCTTTGTTCCGGTCTCGGTTGGCTGTGTTTGCCTTGGCGCGAGCGCGCCGCCGACTGCACCCATAGCGCCGCCGCCGACTGCACCAGCAAAGAACGACGTAGGGTCGGAAAAGTTGGCGTCTGACAGTGGGGTGCCAGCACCAAAATCTTCGATGCCAGTCTGTAGGACTTCGGTCGCCCCCTCTGTCACCGCACCTGCAAGGCCGCGAGCAGGAATTTGTACAGCCCGCCTAGAAGAGTCGAGCATGTCAAACAGTTGTTTGCCGGGTCCCAAGCGAGCCAAGCCCAAAGTGGCAACATCTGCGCCAAACTCCAAGGCACCTGCAGCAACACCACTGGCAGCAGCTCTACCGAGATCGACGCTGTCAAGCGGTCGGCCCTCGTCAATAGCCCTCTGGGCAGCATCTCCGTAAATAGCGCCTGTCTCAGTCCCTACAGCCTGCGTCCCCATAGCGGTCAGTGCGCCACGGGTAGCTGCGCGCGACACCAAGTCGGTAGCGGCGGTTTCAGCGCCAGTCTCGATCACTTCCCGAGCCGCACCTCGGACTACCTGTTTACCAATCTGCGCGCCGATACCGCCGGTAACAACAGCTTCAGCCGCTTGGGGCACAGCGTACCCCAGCCAGTACTGTCCAAAATCAACGGCTTGCCCGACGCTATTCACACCTTCAACGCGGTCGGTTGGTTTAGCGTTTACGCTTACCTCAGCCATATTGCGCTGGTAGCCACGGATGCCCGCGTCCCTGACACGATCAATGCCGGTAGCTGCACCAGCCATCCCCAAAAGCCCGTAGCCGAGGGCCTGTGTCGAATCCACGGCGGCCCCGATGCCGCGAGAGAAGTCACCTTGCCCCTCCTTAACAACGCCGAAGAAAACACCCAGTTCGCGAGAGTCTCGGTTGGTTCGTTCAGCCAGCCAGTTGACGACCTCTGCGTCGTTATAGCCGTAGCGGTCGAGGTCCGGAAAAGCTCTGCGGATAGCGTCTAGATCAGCCATGTCTCCCCCGGGCTTAGTTCTGCTGCAACTGCTGGATCAGTGCTTCCAGCTCTTGGATTCTCTGCTCGTAGACCCTAACTCTCCTGGTCGCGTTACGCCCAATGTCCCCAGCGGTACCTGCACTTTGCTGCGCGGCTTCAAGCCCAGTTTGCATGTCCCGCAAAACAATCTGCAGAATCTCAGGGCTTTCTTGTATTGCCTGAAGTTGCGCAGCCGCGAGCTGGCGGTTTTCTCTGTTTGCTGCAGAGCCACGGCCTTCTATTGGCTCGGATGTTGCAAACGTAGACAGCCCTTGTAGGAACTCGTTGGCGCTTTGACGCTGGATAGCACTAGCCATGCGGGTCGCAGCCGCCAGTTTGGCAACCTCCGGCTGGTAGAGACTATACCTCTCCAGTAGGTCTCTATTATTTTCGATGTAGGCGGCCCGATCCTCCACCGACATGTCCTGCGTGGCATCATTCACCTGACTTATCAGCTGGTTAGACGCTACGACTGGGTCGGTCGTCGCCCCAGGTACGGTGACGGGATCAGCAAGAATATCACTGTCGTCAGTCGGTGTGTTGCCTGTCGGATTTGGGACTGCACCTGCGTTGCCGCTTGCAGCGTCGATGAGACCTTGCACCTCTAGCTGCTCTGCGAGTTGAGCGTATGCCTCTGGGTTAGCTTTGAACGCAAGTGCAAGCGCCAACGGGTCGCGTGGGTTCTGACTTAGGCGTCCGGCAATAAACTCGTCCAGGGAGAGGCTTCCCCTAGCGCGTGCTTGTGCCTGCGCAAACTCTGCCTGAGCAGCTTTGAGTTGATTTTCGTACTGCTGCTCGGAAATTGCCAGCATGTTGGTCGGGTCAAGATAGCCTTGCAAGTTTTCGCGGAACTCACGGCCGTCACGCCCTTCAGCGATAACGCGTGTGGCGTTGCCCTCAGGATCGGTCTCAACCAATCGCACTGGACCACCGTCGTCACCGCCCTCAATTACAACACCGTCATTGCCGTTGCTGTTGTCGATCCACGCGCGCAACCCTTCTAGGCCTTCTTGCGACAGTATGGCGTTGGCTTCTGCCTTGTAACTGACGGAGTCGTTCGCGATGCGCCACAGTTCATGCTCGCCGTATCTCTGCTCAAGCTCCATGCCCATTTGCGGGTCCAGGGCCTTAATACCTTGAACGAGCGTCGCTACTGAATCTGGGTCACTTTGGTCCGCCGTCTGCGCCCAGTCCGTCAAAAACTGATTGGCGTCGCGCCGTCGTTCCGAGTTGAGCTGGTTGTTTTGCGCATCGGCAAGTCCGGCACTCGACTGCGCCACGGCCGCCCCTCGGAGGTTTCCTTGGTAAACTGGGTCTATCGCCACGCCAAGGTCAGTCCTTGCGTTCGCAAGGCCGGTCTCGGCCTCTACGGCCCGCTGCTGAGCTGTAGTTACTGTCTGATCGTTAAAGGCGTCCACAAAATCCGGCTGCGCCTGCGCCACTAGGGTTTGGTTTGCTTGCTGTGTTGCAAGCCCCGCGTCAGCGGTGGTTTGGTTCTGCGAAGCAACCAGGGACTCCGGATACGACGGGTCGCTGTATGCGGTAGCCAGTCCGGCGTTTCGCGCCGCATTTGCAGAATACTCAGTATTGGTTGCGTTAACTCGGCCGTCTAGGGTACGGCTTGTGAAGTCGTTGTCCAAGTTAACGCCGCGAGTGCGAGCACCTGCTAGTCCTGCATTGGCGCTGTTGAGCGAAATACTCGAGTTGAGCAGTCGGGTCGCACCCTCGCCCGTTTGGTACACGCGGTCATCGTACGTGTCAGTCAGCAGGCTGTTGTTCAGCGACTTGGTCTGATAATCCTCGAACCCCGTGCGAATGTTCAGAGCTTCTTGCGCCGACCCATATTTTTCCTCGATGCGAGCCAGCGCGTCATACCGCGCCCGCTGTAGTGCATCGCCAGATAGAGCGTTACCTTCTGCATCTTGCCAATCTTCTTGGCGCAAGACACGTCCGGTTTCAAAGTCTCGGCCTATCGTAGTTGTTACGCCGTAGACAGAGTTGAAAGCATCAGCGAAGTTAGACCAACGGGATCGACGGGCCATTACGCGACCTCCTTAAACTCAATGCCGAGCATGTCGTAGTAGACGGCGAGGTAGCCGTTCCGTTCAGCCACGGCTTCGGGGTACACAAGCGCGACTTCGTCGGCCATGACGCCTACGAATTTCTTGCCCGGGTGGCCTTTGTAATTAAATTCGTACAGCGTCAGCGCGGTGCGCTGGTCTACCCCGACTTCGCGGATGTTTTCCTTGAGGCGACGGTCGGATGGCCAAACCTTCATAACACCAGCTGCGCCACCTAACAGACCGCCAATGTCACCCAGTAGGCTGTCATCCGTATTGATGTACGTCTGGGTCTGCGCGTTGAGCACGCTGGACAACCCTTGCAGGTTCATCTGTTGGCCGGAGCCGATGGTGCCAGCACCGATTGCCATGTTGCCCATGTAGTTCTGCCCAGCAGACTGTGCGCTCATCCCAGCAGCCGAACCGGCCGAGGTTGCTCCACCATACGCGGCCAGCGACGCACCCGAGAGGC
>ERZ887849.761-NODE-761-length-33311-cov-54.502496_pt1 | contig 33311 bp, 26 predicted proteins | sample MGYA00521267_ERZ887849 | MGnify/ENA primary metagenome ERZ887849 (study PRJEB32303, sample SAMEA104408601) | aquatic metagenome | biome: Brackish water; feature: Pelagic; material: water | place: Baltic Sea | collected 2014-06-06T16:11:00 | depth 2,863 m ... | reverse complement strand
TCGTAAAAACCTTCCGTTGTCGGTCACAGCGTAATGCAGCTTCAAGACGCAACGATCCTTGAAACTCCATCTCCGTTCGAGAACTGGCTGGTTGCGTGCATCACCATCACTCATGATGATGCGGTTGCCGTGCTGTCCGACCCACACTACATCGAGACCGATCCCCGCCGCACTGCTGGTGGAGCTGAGGATCACTGGGCGTTCTCTTTTCCCTGTGGCACCAAGGTCGGCATCGTGCTCGGTGTCCCGTACGACGAGGCGCGAATTTTCGCCGACCCGCCAAACACGCAAGTGGTAGTCCAGTATTTGCAGCCACTAATTGGCGACCGTGACGTGCACATTCCTGATTCGCCGATACTGTTTCGGTAGTTCAGTGACCGCTAACATGTTTTTTCGTATTAGGCTTAGATCGTCAAGCTTGAATATGTGTTTTTTGTTGAGATACTTCTCACATGAGTCGGTCAGGTGGTCATGCAGACGGGCGATGTTCGTAGGTCCGGCTCTTGCTTGAGGCAGAGCGAGCACACTTCCTGGCCATGTGCGGATGACTGAAAAACGAACGGCTTTGTGTGGATGGCCCGGCGACCAGCCCACAATGGAGAAAGCTGTTTCTGATTGCAACACAACCGAATTCCGATTCTCCGACGAGTAGAACGTAGGCCGGACCAAGGGAACCGTGAATCTGCCGGAGCATCGCGTGCGGCTTATGTTGCATCGAAGCGTTCAGCGACTAAAACGTTGCAGCAAAGGTTCGCGCCGTTCCGGCACGCGTTGCCCGCTTGATCCGGCCTACGCTAGTTGGTCAACGCTGATCCGGGCGAAAGCCCCACGATGGAGAAAGCTGTTTCTGCTTGCAACACAACCGAATTCCGATATCTCCGACTAAAGAGTCTGTACGCCAGACCTTCGGCACACCTTGGCTCTTTGGCAACGGGCCATAGCCTTGGTACTATTCTCGTCGTTCAAACATCGCTCGCTTCGTTTTGGGCGGTGTCGTAAAAACCTTCCGTTAGGCGACCTGCCGTATTGGCCATGACCGACACCCCAATCTACCGGCCAGTTCCTGACTTCACGCCCTCCTCGCCATCGGTGACTTCTGACACTATCGCGGAGACTCTGGCCACCCACGCAATTGTCATCGTCCACTTCTGGGCCGTTTGGAATGGGTATGATCCACCGATGGATACGAGACTCGTAGCCATCCGCAATCGCCTCCCGGAGTCAGTGCACTACGCGTCTTGCAACCTGGACGATTCGTCGTGTTTTGACATTGCCAGGTCCGTCGGTGTTCTCAACTGTCCGTGGCTTGCGGTATTCGTGGGCGGGCAACACGTTGGCGATATCTGTGGCTTGCTCGACCCTGCCCCGCTCACGGCCGAATTGCTTAGAATCATCACAAATGGTGATGTTTCTGGCAGTTCACCGGTCGCCTAAACGGGATAGGGGCCCGGATTTCTCTGGTTCCCCTCCCACACCAACTGACATGCGGGTCCGCATCAGGCGGTTCGACAAACGGAAGCCAGATCTCCCCACAGGTATCTGAGGAAAACAAATCCTTGAAAACGCAACGACTGTTTCGTCATGCCGACGACTCAAGGTCGTGGGGGATGTGATGAAAAAGTGGGCCCACGAATATCTAGAAGACTCCGCCCCGAAATAAGAGCGTTGTTTTTATGTGGTTGGCCGTGGTTGGCACTGAGCTTGCGAAGGAAACCCTGGACATGCAGGTACCTCGCTGCAACCCCAAGCCACCCATCGCGTTCACGCTTCGCCAGGCTTCTATTTTGATGCGATGAAGTCACGCCAATCATAGTCTCAGCCAAGGCAACGCTTTCATACCTAAAAGCCATCTGCAAAAATATTCAACTCTCGAAAGTTCCCTTCAGGATTGGTAGTCTAAACCAGTCATCGTCGCCATGCCTTTTCTGCGATGACTTGCGTAAGTATCAATTTATTGGGGGATGCCGATTCCCCGGATAGCTCAGGTTATTTATTGTCGTGCACGGTTCTGGCTCGTGGGTAACCGCCCACATAGTCCAGTTCGCGTTCTCCGCGGCCACAAGTCAGCGAAAATCGCTGTAGCAGACCAGTCATGCCCGAACCTTCATTTGAGTCAGCTTCCCCCTATAGGGATGACATTCTCGCCTTGCCTGTTACTGACCTTGATGTTGCGTCAGATTGGTACTGCAGACACTTCGGCATGACCGAAGTCGAACGCCAGGACACGCCGAATCCTGCCGTCATACTTGAACGCGATTCCGTCCGAATTGGTTTTGCAATCAATGGTGGTGACCCATCTCAGGAGGGTGCTGCGATTCGCGTTGATGACATCAACGGAATCAAACGGCAACTAGAATCTAATGGTATTGAAGTTGCAAACATTCGCGTTGACGAACGCAACGGCGAGAAGTTTAACGTATTTTTTGTCGTAGCGCCGGACGGACTTTGCTATTACTTCAACGAACCAGTGACTGACTGACCAATTCAGCGTCCCGCCTGGATTTAGCATTGGAGCTTTGCGAAGAATTGGCCGAAAGCCGAATCGGCGTTCGAAGCCAAAGTAGAGTGGCGGCGGCTTCAAGCAAGCAGTTTGGCAGAGCTTGTGTGCGTCTCGGAACGTTTGGGGATCGATCCGGGGCAAAATTTATCAGGCACCAAGCATCAGCGAATCATCGCACGCCGCTTTGTATTCACAACCATCGCAACAACCGCAGACCGAACCAACTGCTGCATGGTGCTGTCCAGCTCCAGGAAGTTTACCGTAACCTCAACGAAAATGGACTAATGCAGCAGTTGACGAAGGAAACATGGAAACTGGTTGAGCGGTTGAGAAACCTGGAAGAATCAAGGTCGTGTTTTTTTAAGGCTCGCCCTGAGGACACGGCTCAGCGGCTGACGGTGAAAATCTTTGTAACAGGGTTTTCAGGTGCTGCACTTTACCCGGCGAGATACTGCTGCTGCGATCGGCATCACAAACGGCTCCTCGCACGGCAAAAATGTCGGGGTGAATTCGACGCACGACTTCCAGGTGTTGTTCGTTTAATTGACCAGCTAAAGCAAAGCGAATGCCAGCTGCGTTCGCTTGCAACCTGAGTTCAGTCAGCTGGTTTTCTGACAGCCATCCCAAAGTTGTTTTGCCGTCTTTGATATAGGTGTCAATCAGAAAGACTTTGCATTTTAAGTCAATCGCCGCCTGCAGAATACTGAACGCATCCGGTGCATTCGCTGCGGCAGAATCGGCATACGCGACAGCCACCCAATCTGGCCAATCAACGTCACTGGCGAAGCATTTTGAAACTTCTGCTTTCGCTGCTTTCCAGTCGTCAATCCACTGATTTTTTCCAGCAGAGTTCGGCGCAAGATCTGCCAGACCGAGCTTTACAAATGACAGTCTTCCCGAAGGTCTAAACAATGGGTGTGATTTGCTGCCGGTCAGCGATAGCCATTCGACACATTCTCCCAAAGCTGCTGAAGTTGGTACGTTTGATGAAACGGCTTCAACAACATCAGAGATTGTATTCCAACCAGCGAATCCCAACGCTCCCTGAACTGGTTCTTTCACATCAATAATGTCTGCCCCAGACTGCGCAGCAAGAACCGCTTCGTTTGCATTGCGGACGGAAACCAGAAGCTGCATACTCATAGAAAACGGCAATCGTCGCCAACCAGGCCATCGTGAAATTAAGTTGCAGGCATCAACCTGAACCACATTGTTTGACATTCGCTTAGAACAAAAAGAAAACTCAACCCGGCGAATAATAGCACACTACCCCCGCCACCACGATTCTGCGGACAAGCTTCCTTGCCAGATCGGCCACGCTCGCACTTCAACTGTCCCAGTCCACTCAACGTGGCATGCTGTTCGAACGCTATACCGTGGTTGCTGCTCTAACAGTTTGCCATGCCACCAGAGCATCTCGAGTGCCCTGCACGTCATGAACTCGCAACACGTCGGCTCCGTTTTCTGCAAGAGCGATCGAGACTCCCGCCGTGCCGAACGTGCGTTCCCTGACGTCTCTGCCCAGAATTTTCGACAGAAAGCGTTTGCGAGAGTGGCCGATCAACACCGGTCGCTGATGAGCCACCTGCAAATGGCTGATCGACTGCATCAACTGCAGATTGTGCTGAGCCGTTTTGCCGAACCCAATGCCCGGGTCCAGGCATACTCGATCAAGCGAGATTCCCGCCTGTTCGCAATCCTGAAGTCTCGCGGCCAGAAAGCGGCTGACTTCATCAACCACATCTTCATACGTCGGGTCGGCCTGCATAGTTAGCGGCGTGCCCAGAATGTGCATGACACATACGGCGACGTTTAGCTGACCACAGGTGGCGGCCATCTGCGAATCAAACGTCATTCCGGAAATATCATTCACGATTAACGCACCCGCATCGATGGCCCGCCTGGCGACTTCAGCTTTAGTAGTATCGATGGAAACCGGCACGTTTGTTCGGCGGCAGATTTCCGCAATCACAGGTATCGTGCGTGCCAGTTCGTCCGCCAACGAAACCGGCTGAGCTCCTGGGCGAGTTGACTCGCCTCCCACATCGATGATGTCAGCACCTTCTTCCGCCAGTTGCAAGGCGTGCTCAACCGCTTTGTCTTGGACGTTAAACAAACCGCCGTCAGAAAAACTGTCTGGCGTTACATTCAGAATTCCCATAATCAGCGGCAAAGAACCGCGCGTCAGCTGCCTTTCTCCAACTCGCCACGAAAACACCGACTTTGAATTTACCATCACCTAAACCCAACAAGGACTTCGCCCTTGACCCTGTGGCGTGGCACGCAACAGAACGTGAAAAGTCCTAATCGCTGAGCCGCTCCGTTGTCGCTACGAGAATCGTGCGCACACCCTGCACGCATCGTTTTTAGTAAAACTCTTAACTCGTACAGAATTATAGCAGGTTGTGCGAATTTCAGCACCTTTATGGCGACGGGCCGCGAAACAGAAAAGCGATGCAAACGTGAGGAACGTTCAACGCATCAACAGCAAGAAAGCAGGATGAACGGTTTGCTGGGATTCGCAGTCTCCGAAGATTCAAACCGTTTACGACGGCATTGTGGGAGACTTCAAAACCACAGAGAGCACAGTGAAAACAGAGAAAATGACGACGGAAAATGGTAGAGCAACGCAGCAGACTTCCAGGACTTTTGCGATTCCTTTGTGTGATCTTCGCGTTCTCTGTGGTTAAACCCTGCGATTCAACGGAACTAACCAGCAATGCGATCCACGATCAGTTCCACCGGAGCACCGCTGTCGGAAATGCAGATTGCGTCGACAACCATTTGCCGAGGTTCCGCAGGGTTTGGTGTCATAATTTCCGCCAGCGGCTGGCCCGCTTCCACTTTGTCGCCCAGCCTGACTCGCATGCGGATGCCGACGGACGGATCGACACGATCTGTCATTTTGCGCCGACCTCCGCCCATGGCAATCACCGCCATTCCAAGTTGTTCCGTATCAATGGACGAAACAAAGCCCGCATGCGTGGAGACAATGTTGTGGCGTTTCGCAACGGGCAAAGTGGCGTCCGGGTCGCCGCCTTGAGCGACAATCATCTGTTCGTATTTTTCGTACGCCGAACCGTCGTTCAAACGTCGTTCTGCTAATTGTCGAGCCTGGGCAAAGTCTGTTTGCAGGCCGGTGGACATCAATAGTTCGGCGGCCAATGCCAGAGTCAGCTCTTTCACGTCTGCCGGGCCGCCGCCTTGCAGTACATCAACTGATTCCAAAACTTCGACCGCGTTGCCGCACATTTCTCCCAGAGGTTGGTTCATGTCGGTTAGCAGCGCAGTTGTGGAGACATTCATCCTCTGGCCGGTGGTAACCAGCGAATGAGCCAGCTGTGTCGCCTGTTCGCGAGTCTTCATAAAGGCCCCTGAACCGAACTTAACGTCCAGCACAAGAGCCGTTAAGGATTCCGCCAGTTTTTTGCTCATGATGCTGGCAGTGATTAACGGAATGGATGGCACCGTTCCCGTGACGTCTCGCAACGCATACAGTCGACGATCGGCGGGAGCCAGTTCTGAGGATGCTCCTGTGATAACGCATCCAACTGTCGTTGTAAGCTTATGAATTTCGTCCAAGGAAAGGTTCGTGCGAAACCCCGGAATCGCTTCCAGCTTGTCCAGAGTTCCGCCGGTCGCCCCAAGGCCTCGCCCAGACAGCATCGGAACCTGCATTCCGCAAACGGCCAGCAACGGAGCCAGGGGAATCGATACTTTGTCGCCGACTCCCCCCGTAGAATGCTTGTCAACTTTGCGCGGGCCATCGGCTTGCCAGGATAGTCGCCTACCGGAATCCAGCATCTGCTGTGTAAGCGTAGCGGTTTCTCGATCAGTCATTCCGTTCAGGTAAATGGCCATCGCCAGAGCTGACATCTGGTAGTCGGGAATCTTGTCCCGCGAAAACCCCTGAATAAAAAAGGCAATCTCTTCGTCAGAAAGTTCCGCGTGGTCGCGTTTGGCGGCAATGATTTTTGCGGGTATCACGTAAAACAATCCTGATCAAAAACGAAGACGACCTGTGCCCAAACGCACAAGTCCACAAAGTGTGTTTTCTGTGTACGCCAAATGCAACCAGAGCGGATGTGGGAAATCTCTTTGCCGCAGCAGATTAGTGGCTGTTCGCGAACGGACTTCGTCTAAAGCTCGCAGTTGCAGCACAGACGGCGCGGCGAGTGAAATGCAACCTGGAAGCTGAAGTGTTGAAATGGAACGGTTGAACTTCTTCGGTTGACGGTGGAAGTTGATTCTTAGTGAAGGCCTGTACATGCACTCACTGCGACGAATCCGCCGGGCGATCTATTCCCAACAAGGGCTTCGCCCTTGACCCGATGGCGCGGTTGGCGGGATTGACGGGGGACGTTCGAATCGCCGAGCCGCGACGTTGTCGCTACGGCCAAATTGCGAGCACCACGCATTATCTTCAGATAAGACTCTAATGAGGCAGTGCCTCAGACCATTCGAGCTACCGCTCGGAAACGCTCCGTTGTCGCTCAGAAAACTTGACTCAATGTGAACATGTTCGCAGCTTTAAGAAGTCTAACGAGGCTGTGCCTCAGGCCATTTGAGCTGACGCTCAGAAACGCTTCGCCACCGAATTTTTTCGGTGGGAACAGGTTTCTGCACTAACCCGCCCGAATTCAGGCAATTTAGTGCACAAACGTTGCTCCACCGAAATAAACAAGCTGTCGATTTAATAAATTCGGGGTGCCGAGATTTTGATTTCACAACGCCCAACGCAGAATTGCGCAACGAGATGGACGAAACCACGAAATTCAAAATGCCACATTGACAGGTTTTGAGCTCGCGCTGATTAAATCGACAGCCTCATAAATTCGGTGGTGGATGACGATAGCGGCTGTAAGAAGTCTAAGCACGTTAAGGCGCTGGCCGCCAGAATTTGGATCCCAACATCGGTTGACCACTCATCAGTGGTAATGTTCAAACCGTTCCTGGCCGACAGATGATTGAATCTGACAACCTGTGCAATCCGATACAGATTTGCCGGGCGGATTGTTGTGATGATCGAAATTTGGTAACCTTGATCCACCGGGCGATTTCTCTACAAAAGCTGGTTTAGACATCAGCCTGGACACAAAGACGGTGGAGATGCGATCCGCATTTCCATTAAAATATTGGGAAAGAAACAACGTGGCGGACAGAATGGAAGGCACTTCAAAAACAATGAGTTTTGAAACCGACTACTGCCCTGCGTGCCTGGAACGCCGCAATAATGTTGCAGACCGTGCTCAGCAGGAACGGTTTCTGGTCGGGACCGTGCGATCTGATACAGGCAAATGCGATCGATGTACGTTTCAGCGAGAACGCCGTTCCATCAACGATCGCTTGCGTGACACCATAATTATGGGACGCGACTTTCCGCCAGGATTCCCTGCTCGCGGCTAGTCTCATTCATCCGTGTGATCTGCGCGAAAATGATCGCCTATCGCCTGATGCTTTGAATCAACTGGAGTGCGGTGGCTTGGCATCTTTTCGTGTGCTGCAATTCCTCAAAGTTTCACGTTTTCCCAGTTGCTGTCTGTTTTAAGCAAGAAGCCGTTGGTGAGCGATTCCCAGCCTTCGGCCGCTTATGTAAATTGATACACAACCTCTGTGAGAATGTGCGTCCCGGGAAACATAGTCGCAACACTGGCTGTTCGTTTATTGCGTCCATAGATAAGAAACCAAACTCAACTAAGTATCCAACATGACTTTGCAAATTGTTAATACCGACCAGGCTCCTTCTGCCATTGGGCCCTACAGTCAGGGAGTTGTCGCGGGCGGAATACTTTATGCTTCTGGCCAGATTCCTTTGGATCCACAGTCGGGAGAAATTGTCAGCGGCGGCATTGCAGCTCAAACAAAACAAGTGCTGCAGAACATGAAAGCCGTTGTGGAAGCCGCCGGTGGTAACATGAATCAGGTTGTTAAAGTGACAATCTATATTGTTGACATGCAGCAATTTTCTGTCGTCAACGAGGTCTACGGAACGTTCTTTTCAGCTCCATTTCCAGCTCGAGCTTGCGTTGAAGTCTCAAAGCTGCCGAAAGGTGTGGAAGTTGAAATGGATGCGATCGCTCATCTGAACTGAACTGAACTCGCCGCCCCCTGAGCTGGGCTCATTGGCTTGCAGGGCCTTTGCGCTAGCAGAAGCACTGGCTGAAATCGCGGTAGCGCAAAGGCACTGTTGCCCGCCGAAGGCAAGCTCGGGGCGACTCCGCCGAACTCGGGGCGATGAAAACATGCTGCTGCCGCCACTTCTTGAATGAATCGCATTTGGTTAGTATCACGGCATACTGCGACGGTCGATTCACTTACGCTTGCTGCCAGAAGGTTATGATGTTTACCAGCCATATTGAGTGCCCCAAATGTTCGGCTCACTACGAACCTGATCAGCCACATCAACTATGCAGCTGCGGCAGCCCGTTGCTTGTCAAATACGACATGCAAAAAGTCGCGGCCAACATGCACAAAGACGTCGTCGCTCGCCGTCCGCCGGATCTGTGGCGCTATCGTGAACTATTGCCCGTGGTCAACGCGGACAACATCGTGACGATGGGAGAAGGCATGACGCCGCTGCTGCACCTGCAGCGACTTGGCCGCAAGGTTGGCATGCAGAACCTGTACATGAAGGATGAAGGCATTATTCCGTCCGGCAGCTTTAAGGCTCGAGGTGCTGCGGTTGGAGTTTCGCGAGCAAAAGAGCTGGGCGTAAAAACGCTGGCTATGCCGACAAACGGCAACGCCGGTGGAGCGTGGGCTTTGTACTGTGCCAAGGCAGGCATCGAAGCCGTCATTGTAATGCCGAAAGATGCCCCCACAATTCCTCGCAGCGAATGTGCCATTGCGGGAGCAAAACTTTATCTGGTAAACGGACTCATCAGCGACGCCGGAAAAATTGTGGCTGCAGCGATCGCCGAACATCAATGGTACGACGCCAGCACGCTGAAGGAGCCTTACCGAATTGAAGGCAAAAAGACGATGGGACTGGAACTGGCCGAACAATTTGGCTGGACAATGCCGGACGTCGTGCTGTACCCAACCGGCGGCGGTGTCGGTTTGATCGGAATCTATAAAGCGTTGTGCGAATTAAAAGAACTCGGTTGGGTTTCCGGCGATCTGCCTCGTCTGGTCGCCGTTCAGGCCACTGGTTGTGCGCCGATTGTGAGAGCGTGGGAAGAGGGAGCTCAACAATCCGAATTCTGGAACAACGCTCACACGTGCGCCTTTGGGATCACCGTTCCGAAAGCGATCGGCGATTTTCTGGTACTGGAAGCCGTCTACAAAACCAACGGATGCGCTTTAGCCGTTTCTGACGAAGACATTCTTGCCGCAGAATCTTTGATGGCAAAGGTGGAAGGAGCTTTTGTTTGTCCGGAAGGAGCTGCCTGTATGGCTGCGGCTGAACGGTTGCTGGCCGAAGGCTGGATCAAGTCGGACGAACGAGTGGTCGTGTTGAATACTGGCTGCGGAATCAAATACCCGGAAACCGTTGAATGCAATCCTCCTCTGCTACAACCAGGTGACACACTGAACTGGTCCGCATGATGCAACAGCCTTTAACGGCTGAATATTCCGGGGCACCTTTTTGATACCTTCAGGGATTGGCAGACAAGTCAGACTTCTTCAAGCAGGAAACTTGTTCACATTGAGTCAAGTTTTCATAGCGACGTAGTCGCGTTTCTGAGCGTCAGCTCAAATGGCCTGAGGCACAGCCTCGCTGGCGACTTACTCAAAATGATGCGTGCACGGTGCGCGCATGTTGGTCGTAGCGACAACGGAGCGGCTCGGCGATTCCAGCGTTCCATGTCTGGCAGCCAACCACGCCACCAGGTCAAGGGCGAAGCCCTTGTTCCTACCGGCCATGTGTTTTCGTTGCGGAGACTTTTTGGTGCGGCCGGTGGGAACCGGCCCTACGTCGGTACGGTAATTCCGTCCAGTATCGCATTCAGTACCTGGCGAGCTCTTTGGCGATGACCGTCTCTGGCAGCACCTCGACAAACAATGCGATGAGCCAGCACGGGCAGGCATAATTCCTTAATGTCGTCGGGAATCACATAGTCGCGACCGTCAACAAGAGCCATTGCCTGAGCTGCTCGATACAGCGTCAGTGCACCGCGCGTGCTGACTCCCAGTGACAGGTCGGGATGCTTCCGAGTGGCAGCGATAATATCCAGAATGTAGTCGGCAATCGCTTCGTCAACGCGAACGTCCTGTACCTGCTTTTGCAACGCAACAATTTCCTGACCGTTGGTGACGGCATCCAGCACGTCGGTTGGCTCGCCCGATCGATGTCTACGAAAAACTTCACGTTCTGTTTCGCGTTCCGGGTAACCAACTTCCAGGCAAACCATGAAACGGTCAAGCTGATTTTCCGGCAGCGGATAGGTGCCTTCAAATTCAAATGGGTTTTGCGTGGCGATCACCAGAAACGGCTTGTCCAGCTGCATGGTCTTGCCTTCAACCGACACCTGCTGTTCGCTCATCGCTTCCAGCAAAGCACTTTGAGTTCTTGGCGTGGTGCGGTTGATTTCGTCGGCCAGAAGGATATTGGTGAAGACCGGGCCGGCACGAAATTCGAATTCACCGGTGTTGGGCCGATAGATGTTGGCCCCCAGAATATCGCTCGGCAGCAGGTCAGGAGTAAACTGCAGTCGCGTGAATTTGCAGCCGAGTGTTCTGGCGATCGCTCTTGCCAGCGACGTTTTTCCCAGCCCAGGTGCATCTTCCAGCAAAACATGCCCACCGGCCAGCAGAGCCACGACCGACAAACGTACCGTATGTTCTTTTCCCAGAACGGCCGATTCCACGTTGGCTCGAATCTTCTGAATCACGTTTTCAGACACCAATTTCTCCTGATCTACAGACGATCTGCAATGCAACCTGCGAACTGCCATCCTGCCGCTTTAAAGCAACAGAAACGGCGATCCACCAGATTGGAATTTGAAAGGCAACGCTGAACTTATGCTGCAAAACGGAAACTCACGAACGAGATCCGTCATTCATCAAAAGTTGTTTACTTGTTTTCCTTAATAGTCTGCAAGGAATCTGCGCTATCTGCCTTTGTCTCGCCTGCTTCAGGATCGGCCTTTTTGGGCTGATCACTTCCGGATTCCTCCGTCTTGCCTGCCGTGTCGCTAGTTGTGCCACTCTCAGACGGCTTCACGCCTTCCGGGGAATCGCTGTTTTGGGGCGCGTTGTCGCTGTCGGCTTTGTCAATCGGTTCCGTGGTTGCGTCAAACTCAGGAGCACTCCAGACGCCCGCATCGAACTTCTGCCAGAATTGAGCGGCTGATTGGCTGTCGCCATCAGTTGATGTTTGAATATGCACCAGCGATGGCATCGTTCGTAACAATTCCATTCCGGTGGTGATGGTTTGAGGCGTCAAGGTGATGCGTTCCAGCGACAGTCCCTTCAGCGGCGAAAGATCGGCTATCGGCGTTTCGGCAATGTTCAGACGCTTCAGAGTTGTCATGCCGGCCAGTGCTTCGATGCTGCTGACTTTGGTACCACGCACATCAAGGCTAACCATCGTCTTACCCTGCAGTGGCGAAATGTCCGTGACGTTGGTTTGCGGCACCCACAGAGTCTGCAGTGGCAGCCTGGCAATTTCAGTCAGGTCATCAACGGGAAGAGCCAACAGATTCAGTTCTCTAATGGGCATGCCTGCCAGCATCGACAGGTCGGTCACTTTGGTGTTTTGCAGTTGCAGAATTTCAAGCTGCATGCCTTTAATGACACTTAGATCAGACACGGGCGTGTTTTCCAGAATCAGTGTCTGCAATGGCATGCCTTTGATGGCACTGATGTCGGAAACTTCAGTCATTCCCAGGTCCAGAAACCGCAGCGGCAAACCTCGCAACGCTTCGATCGAACTAATGCCAGACTGAAATAATTCCGCTTCCACAATGTCGTTGCCGACTCGACGGAACTTCGCATTTTCGTTGGCACGCAGCGTTCGTCGCAGTTCGGACGGAAGAATGACTGCTGGTTCATTGCCGACATCCGCTCGCAAAACCGGCGGAGCATTTTCTGAAGACGAGGCCGTTGAATCGCTTTTGTCTTCACCGCAACCAGCCAGAAAACCGATCGGCACAACCAAAAGAGCGGCCATCTGCAATTTAAAACTCATCTTCATCAGACCTGTATCCAATCCAGAGCCAACTTTTGAAACTGTTCACCTCGGTCGCGGTAATCACGAAACCAGCCAAAACTGGCACAGCCCGGCGACAGCAGCACAATAGCTCCTTCAGGCGCAAGTGCAACCGCCTTCAAAAACGCATTTTGAAAGTCTTCAGCAACAACACAAATTTGGCCACCGTCGCCGCCATGAATATCATCCAGCTGGCTTTTCAAAGTGCAGCTGGTTGCACCAATCAGCACAATTGCGTGAGCATACTTTGCTGCGGCGTGTGCCATGTCTGAAAGATCGCTGCCCTTGTCGGCTCCACCGGCAATCAGCACGATTGGCTGTCGCAGGGTTTCCAGTGCAGCAATGGTTGATTCCGGCGTTGTCGCCACAGAATCGTTCACGAATCGAAGACCTTTGCCTTCCGCCACCAACTGCAGGCGGTGTGGCAACATTTGAAACGACTGCAACTGCTGCTGAAAGGTACTTGTATCGGCCTTCATCAGCCAGCAGGCACAAACGGCAGCCGCAATGTTACGAGCGTTGTGCTTTCCGGGAAGATTGGCCGGCTGATGCAGGCGAATCGCATCTTCACCATGGCTGTCTCGCAGAATTAACGTTCCATCATGAAGATAAGTGCCATTCTCGCCCAGGTCGTCAATTCCGAAATGAAACCGCCGCGAACGCACTCGCCAATCGTCCGGAACTTCGCCACTTTCCGGCAACACGGCTGCCTGAGACAACGTTTGAGCACCCAGCAAAACCTGCTTGGCTTTTCGATAGTGATCCATCGTGCAATGCCAGTCCAGGTGATTCGACGTGAAGTTGGTGATGACGGCAACTTCCGGAGCGAACCCGGCCCCCTTAAGATACTCCAACTGAAAACTGCTGATTTCCAGAACCACAATATCGTGTTCTGAAATCAAGCTTAACTGCGACAGCAGGCTGACTCCGATATTGCCCCCCATCCAAACGCGGTTACCCGTTTGATTGGCCCATGGTTGCAGCAGATGAGCGATCAACGCCGTCGTTGTGGATTTTCCGTTGGAACCCGTCACCGCGATAACTCTGGCCGGATTCGCTGCTAAAAACAATTCCAGCTCGCTGGTGATCATCGCTCCTCGTTCGCGACAGCCTGCGACTAACGGATCGTGTGGCTTAACGGCCGGATTCACCACCAACACTTCTGCGTTATCAAACGCCTCGTGGGGATGATCGCATAGGAAACAGTGCTGAATGTTCACGCCCTGCAATTGCTGAAGCGATGCCGCAAGTTGCTCAGCGTCTTTACGATCAGTGATGGTGACGTTTGCGTTAAGGCCAGCCAGATAGGTGGCGGCAGCCAGTCCACCGCCAAAACTTCCAAGCCCCATCACGGTTACGCGCACACCACTGAAGCCACCTGGGCTCGGCAGGCGAGAAGTGCTGACGCTTTGCATTCTGTTTAACAAACGAACCTCATTCTATCGGGACACCGCCACGACTTACCTTCCGCGAACAAATGCACGGGATATCTGTGAACCGACAACGCCAGTTGTCCGGCTATATGTTTGCTGCGTGAATACGCCAGAACCGCAAGCTGTCGCCATGCTTCAGCAGTCCGGAAGTCTCACCCGCCGAAGTTCGATCGATCCCCGAATTGGATTTTGGATTCAGGCTGGCCTGGGCTGGAACGAGGTACGAGCGAAACCCGGGGTTTCCTTCGCTTTTCTCAGTCCACCCCCGGCCACCCATCGTCAATGATCACAAGTTGGCCACAATCCGTGAATGCACTCGACGGATTGTACAGTCGTCGCGCCGGTTGATCAAACTGCAACTCGTGTTAGAGTCTTCTGAAAATAATGGGCGCACGGAATGCATGTTGGCCGCAGTGACAACGGAGCGACTCGGCGATTCGAGCGTTCCACGCCTTTCTGCGTGCCACGCCACTTGGTCAAGGGCGAAGCCCTTGTTAGACTTCTGAAAGCAGCGAACTTGTTCACGTTGAGTCAAGTCTTCTGAGCGACGTAGTCGCGTTTCCGAGCGTCAGCTCGAATGGTCTGAGGCACGGCCTCGTTCGAGTCTAGCGATGTCCAAGCGTAGGTTGTTGCAGCAGGCTTTCAGATTAGCGACTTTGCTGTTTCATCCAGCTTGACTTAAATTCAACACGTAACTGCCTTCCACATCCTTCCACAATCGGCTCCTTCCCTATGAACCTCAGCAAACAAATCGGGACATTGCTTTCGGCGATGTTATTTTCTGCACTTGTCTTCCAGCCAGCAACATCACAAGGGGAAGTAAAGCTTCCGAATATTTTTGCAGACCACATGGTGCTGCAACAACAAATGCCGATTCAGGTCTGGGGCTGGGCCGATCCGGCTGAAGCAGTGACCGTGACTTTGGGCTCCAACACCGTTGCCGCGAAATTCGGCACGCAAGGCAACGACAAAACTCGCTGGACGGCCGTTCTGCCGGCGATGACTGCCAGCAAAACGCCAGCAGTGCTGACTGTTAAGGGCAGCAATACCGTTGAGATAAAAGATGTGTTAATTGGCGAAGTCTGGCTGTGCAGCGGACAGTCAAACATGGAATGGACGGTGGGTTCCAGCACGAATGCGAAGCAGGAAATTGCGGACGCAAACTATTCGTTAATTCGCCAGATCAAAGTGCCGCGAGTCCCCTCAACCACACCTCTGGACAACTTTGATTCTTCATGGCAAATCTGTTCGCCGGAAACTGCCGCTGCGTTCACCGCATGCGGCTATTTCATGGCCAGAAAACTGCACACCGAACTTGATGTACCCATTGGCCTGGTTAACTCATCGTGGGGCGGAACTCGAGTCGAACCGTGGACGCCACCGAACGGATTTCAACAGGTAGAAGCGTTGCAGGACATTTACCAGTCCGTCATCGGGCGAACTCCCGGAACCGACGCTTATACCCAAACGCTAAGTGGCCACATTGGTTCTCTGGAAAAATGGTTGGCTGAAGCTAAAGCGAACCTGCATGGCCCCAACAGCGTAACAGCCAGTCCCGCATTTCCAGACTCGCTGACTCCCTTCAAAAGCCATCAGGATCCAACCATGCTGTACAACGGCATGATTCATTCCATTGTCGGCTTTCCAATTCGTGGAGCGATCTGGTACCAGGGCGAATCTAATCATGGTGAAGGCATGCTGTACTTCGAAAAGAAGAAGGCGTTAATTGGCGGCTGGCGAGAACTCTGGAAACAGGGCGACTTTCCGTTTTACTATGTGCAGATTGCTCCGTATCAGTATGGCAGCGAAGATCCAGCTGTGCTTGCCACGTTCTGGGAAGCTCAAGCCGCCGTGCAACAGATTCCCAACACGGGAATGGTCGTCATTAACGACATCGCCACACTGAACGATATCCATCCGCCTAACAAACAGGACGTCGGCCTGCGTTTGGCAAATCTGGCGTTGAAAAACGATTATGGCAAATCGGACGTCGTGGCCAACAGCCCCGAATTCGATTCGCTGGAAGTTCAGAAAGGGCAGCTGCTGGTCACCATGAAAGACGTGGGCGGCGGATTGAAAACTCGAGACGGAAAGTCGCCTTCGCATTTTGAAATCATCGGGCCTGGTTCCGGTGGCTTTCAACCGGCCAAAGCGACAATTTCTGCCGACGGAAAGTCGATTGTCCTGACGGCCGATGGTGTTGACGAACCTGTCGCCTGTCGCTTTGCGTGGCACAAGCTGGCCGAACCGAATCTTATGGGAGGAACCGGACTGCCCGTCGGAGCGTTTCGAGCTGGCGAGTTGCCCAGCTTTCTGAAGTCGCTGCCGATTGGTTCAGAATACAAGTTGGTTTACGATCTCGATCTTTCCACGCTTAGCAAAGACATCAAGTACGACATCGACAACAGCGGCGACGTTTCGGCGTTTGATCGTATTGCGTACCTGCTTGACCTGACGCTGAACGATGGCCAGCAACGCCAGATATTCGTATCAATGAACGCCTTTACCGACGACATCAAGAAGGTCGGAATCCCAACCGTTGCGTCAGGTGCAAAGTTTCAGCAAATGGTTGAATCGATGGATGTCTATTCAAACGCAAAGGACATCACGACCGGGTCGGGAATTGCAACGGGAAACATTGAGTTCTGGCCGAGCAACTATGCCCCGGAAAACAGCGGCAGCGTACCGGGAGCAGCAAACGTGTTCGACTTTGGTGACGCTCCCGGAGCGCCCAATGAAGGCTACGGCTGCATGCAGGTGCACAATCACGGCGCGAAGCAAACTGTGTTTGCCGTCAACAACTGGAAGTCCGGCAACGGAGCAGATATCGGAATCGGCAACAGTCCCGGTGAAACCAAAGACTGGACATTCACAGCCAACGCGGGAACATACGCAGCTAAGCGACTTCAGGTTCTTGTACGAACAAAGTAGTTTTCCGGTTTTGCATTGCCCCCTGACCGACTACCACGCGGCTCCCTCGGACTAATTCGACAGCCCGAGGTGAGAGCCTTGTCGATACAGACAACTACTTCGATGACCACCAGCAAATTCGTTTGCCGTTTTTGCTTGCGGGGCAAAGCCCCATTCGTTTGCCTGGCCCAGCCTGAAAGGCTGGGCCAGGCAATGAAAAAACGCCGCACCGGGCCAGGGGCGAAGCCCTTGATAGGCACAAAGCTATTGCGAGTTCCAGAAGTTCGGTTTTGTATAGCGGAACGTGAGGTTGAAGCGTTCGCCAATTTTGCTGGTTCGGCGAGGAATCGTGTGCTGCCAATGATGCTGCAATGCGCCCGCCATCACCAGCAGGCAGTTGTCGTCCAAAGTGCATTGAACAACTTCGCCCGAAACATTGTGGCGTAGCTTGAAAGTGCGAGCAGCTCCGAATGACAGTGAAGCGATGGTTGGATTTTGGCCGAGCTCTGGTTCGTCGTCTGAGTGCCATCCCATTTGAGCAGTCCCATCGGGATAGTGATTCACCAGCACGCTGTTGAACTGAACGCCGCAAAGCAACTGCAAACGGTCTCGCAGGTTATCAACCATCGAATCCCAGCCGCCGCCGATCATTGTCTGGCCGGAATATCGGTATTCAACGTCCTGGTCAGCAAACCATGCCGTCCCACGCAGCGTCGGGCGACCTCGGTAAACTTCGTGCTGCCATTTGATGGCCGTCTTTAAATGCTGCACAAAGCGGGCAGCGTGCTCGGCTTCGATCGCATTTCGCAGCAGAAAGACTTCTCCATCCTGCAGCGGCAGCGTTTCTGGAAAGCTCAAATAGTGGGAAGGATCGCTACGGCCTGAGTCTCCGAAATCCAGAGATCGCTGTTGTGGTCTTTCGTCAAACATGGACATAACAGCGGCAATTCAACGGCACAATCAACAGGGGCTGTCACACACAAGGCCAACGCAACGATCGCCTATCGCCCCGATTTTAATCAGCCGACCTTGCTAGTGCATGTTAGTCTCAGATGGCGATTCGGCAACCTGTTCGGTCACTTCCGAATCCAGAAACAGGTCCGCCGCGGAGGTTCCTTTCGACGGAACGGTCACTCGCAGAATGGTATATTCCGCCGAACTGTAGATTTCAGGGAGTGACTTTAACTTTCCGCTGTTTAACGCAGTGAGTTTGGCCCCCGCAGAAACAGCGGCAGCAGCAGCCTGACGAGACCCACCAGCGTTGGCGTCCATGCGAGCCGCCATTTGCCCGTCATCCATGTCTGTTTCGGTTCGTTCCACACCGAATTCCGACGTGCCTTCGCCAAGCAGTTTCTTTACCACCACGCGATATTCGCCCGGTTCAACGCCATCCAGAATCTGGTACACGCCGATGTCGTTGGATTTGCCAAAACGAGAAGTCACCGACTTTCCCGAATTCTGCGACACGAAAAATATGTCGGCATCCACTAAAGGAGTGCCATCCAACACCACAAAGCCACTGACGGGAACATACTTGTCTGCCGGCTTCAGAAAGGTATACGAAACCCAACCTGCGACCAACAGAACAGGAGTAAGCACAGCACAGTAAAAGGATCGAGTCTGCATGTTTATGACCGCCAATGGCTAACGGATGTTCGAACGTGATGTTTCGTTTGCTTGCAAAACACGGGTGAAACGGCTTCAGGCTGCGGCTCCGAATAACCCCGCAACACAACGAGAATCGCAGCTTCTATCTGGGTGGCCGAGGCTGGACTGACTTGGTGAAGGAAACCCCGGGGTTCCGCTTGTTCATCGCTCGGACCTCGGTCCGCCCAGGCCCCCCGTCGCGATCCCTTTTCAACCTTGAACACTTTAGCTGGACAGCGCCACGTTCAATGAAGGATCAGTATTTCTGCGACCCACATCAGCCGCAGGGCGTTAGCCCCGGTTAGAGTCTTACTAAAAATGATGCGCGCACCGTGCGCGCATCTTGTTCGTAGCGACAACGGAACGGCTCGGCGATTCCAGCGTTCCATGTCTTGCCGCATTCCACGCCACTGGGTCAAGGGCGAAGCCCTTGTTAGTGCGGATCACCGGAAAAACCGAGGCTGACGCCCTGCGGCTCATTCAGGCGTGGCGCTGTCCACTTAGAATTCACCCACGGGTTCGCCGTCCTGAATGTAGTTCAGCAGGCAGAACAAGCGATAATCGATGCTGTCGCTCAGGAAGTGAACGGAACCATCACCAAACAAAAACTGTGCTCCACCGGTATGACTGCTGTTGAAAACCCAGCCATAGCTGCGTCCCGACGCATCCCAGGCACCGTTGACCGCCCAGCGAGTATCGGTAAAGTGAACCGGATCAACAGACGTCGCGCTGTCACTGACAACTCGACCGTGGCAGCACGTGTTTGTCCCCGTCAGGCCCCATGGTCCGAAGTTAACGCTGACTTTGTTTTCTGTGCCGCCGTGAGATTCTCCAATCGCAATTGTATTGGAACTTCCGTCCGTCATGTCTCGCATCTTTGCCGCACCATTGTTTCCGAACGCTCCTCGTCGGATGTCGCCGGATAGCAGCGACCATGGGTGGTCCCAATCGGTTGCTCCCCCTGTGGCAAACAGATAGCTTGTGCGGCGTGCGTTACGTCTGGAATAGATGTCTGTGGTTCCTGGCAGGTGAGTTGAAACTTCGCCAGCTGATGTGTGCGAAGGACATTCCAGAACAGAGACAAACATTTCCGTCACTTCAGAGTTGGCTGAATCTGTTCCACCAACGGGCATTGCCAGCGGTGATGACTGAGTTGAGCACTGATTAAAGTCGTAGCGTTCGTAGGCGTTACCTTGATCAAGATACGGCAGCAACAAGGCCCAGCCAGTGGTGTTCAGTACTCGGTTGCCGTTGCTGTAAAATGGAAAGCTCTCATATCGCCCGGAATTCAGCAGCGCCGGTGGATGTACCTGGTGCGTGCTGTGATAGTTGGCCAAAGCCAGTCCGACCTGCTTTAAATTGTTACGACACTGGGTTCGTCGAGCCGCTTCTCGCGCCTGCTGCACGGCTGGCAACAACAGAGCAATCAATATCGCGATGATCGCAATGACGACCAACAATTCAATCAGCGTAAAACCACGCTTATGGCTGCGCGCGGCTGGTGTGGTATAACGAAACAGACCATCGGGTCTGTCGCATGTGTGACGATCATTCATGGAATCAGCGATTTGAAAAGTCGTGAGTGGGTGATTTCGTGTACGGGTAATCATGCACTCTTCGAACGCTGAAGTTGAACCAATGTCTGGCCCAGGAAGAAATCTTCTTCGATTTCCAATTGGTCGTAGCGCGTAGGAAATTCACCAAAACTGTTCCGGTTGCTCCGACTGTACGGCAACGAAGTAGGGCCGGTTCCTACCGGCCGCGTGTTCAGCCTGGCCGGTAGGAACCGGCCCTACGTTTTTTTAAACCATGGGTCGCAATGCACTTGGGGCTGTTGGACAAGCCACATCGAAATCACCACGCAATCGCCAGCACGCCGGTTTCAGTTCAGGCCCGTGCAGATTACAAAGAACGCGGTAACCACGGCGCCGATAAACGCAAACGCCATAAAGCACATCACCAGGAAGGCGGCGACCCCGCCAACAATTCCGATCAGCAACGCTCTTAGTACCGAAACGAAAGGGTTGGTTGAAGGCGGGCTATAGTCCGGATTAGCACGCGTGACTGGCGATGCCGCGTAGGGATTGAAGCAGACCCAGCAAACGTCCTGACCTTCAACACGCGGTTCTCCACACGTGGGGCAATTGTTGTCGGAATTCGTTTTCACTGGTCGCTCTCCGCCAGATTCGCTTCGATCGATGCGTGCAATGCAGCCTTTCCGCCGCTGCAAAGTTGCCAGCCAATAATGGCCATCACGCACAGCCCGCAGATTACTCGCAGCATTTCAAAATACGGAAACTCCACATCGTCTGGTCGAATCCTGAACGAGGTCGTGTTGTAGACCAGAATCAGGTATCCGAAAATCGACAGCAGCCATGTGAATACAATCAGCGGCAGACTGAACCTTAGGAAGCTGGCTGCCACAATCAAAAAATAACCCAGTATCAAATTTCCAGCGGCTCCAAGTCCCAAAGCTGCAACAGCGGTCAACAGCAGGACGTCGCCGATTGTGGTGAGATAGTTGATGATCGGGGGAAACACCTTCATCATCAGTGATGTAAACACAGCCGCTGCCAGCAACATCCACGCTGCACAAATTCTGGTGACGCTTTTCAGGTGAGCCATCTGTTCGCTTGTTGGCAAATCGCTGCTGTACACATCCCAAACAACCAAAGCAAAAAACATCAGCACCGCAACCATGCGAATCAGATTAATTCGGCGAGCCGCAGCAACATCCTGAAGCCGCTGAAAAACAAACCAGTCGGCGTCGAAGTTATTATTCCGTTCCAATTTGCTTGTCCGTATTCCGTGGGCGAATTATTTACCAGGGGCCATGCACACAGGGCAGCATGCTACACACAGCAGAGGAAACGTGCAATTGATCCAATGAAAGCACGCACCCCGGCCTCTAAAACCGAATATCAGCAAACCAACACGCAAGCTCGAAGCTCGGCTGATAGCTGGGTGGCGCAAAGTCGCTGTGAACTCCCACGGTAAGCTCGGGAGCGACTGAATCAGACTTGCGCCCCGCCTTCCCCGAAGACAGCACCATCTAACACGCCTCCCCCTGAGCTTGCCTCAGGCGGAGCAGGGCCTGTGCGCTAGACGAAACTTTTCGGACGCCCAATTTCACGAACTCGTTCCGGCCGTGGATCGCGTGGTCGAAGCACTGGGCGAGGTTCTCCATAACGTGCTGACCGGTGGCGGCAACGCAGCCGAGCTGGTACTGGCGGAACGCGATATCACTTCACGTCGCAGCGGTACGACCCTACCGCGTAGCGACAACGGAGCGGCTGGGCGGTTAAGACGTCCCACGCCTTAACCGCGATCCACGCCACCGGGTTAAGGGCGAGGCCCTTGCTGGCGGTACTTTTGTTCGTACTTGTCGTTCAGGCGAGTGTGGCGGCTGGTTAGCTGGACTTCTCGACCTTGAACGTAGGCTTTCGTAACTTGCGTGTCGGTTTCCAGTGGGTCGCCGGTGGTGATGATGATGGTGGCGTCTTTGCCTTTTTCCAATGAACCGACTCGATCTGCTATTCCCAGAATTTCAGCCGGAAACAAAGTCACCGATCGCAGGGCGTCTTCGTAAGACAGTCCGTGAGCTGCTGCTGTGGCGGCGTGATACGGCAGGTTGCGAGTGTTCCAGGTTTCTGACCGGTCATAGCACGAAATGCAGAACTTGACGCCCTTGCTGCTTAAACGTGCGGGCAACGTGTACGCAACATCGTAAGCTTCGTGTCGCCGAACGGGGCGTCGGTGTACGGAATCGATAATCACCGGAACGTTGTGTTTCTTCAGCAGGTCTGCACATTGTTCTGCGTCGTGACCGCCAAAGATGATGACCTTTAAACCCTGTTCCACGGCAAACGCAACCGCCGCCTGAATCTCGCTGGCGTCGTCGGCTTTTGCCAGCATCGGCACTTCGCCCGCGACAACCGGCAGCAGACCTTCTAACCGAATATCATGCTTCTGGCCGCCGCCTTCTGTATCGCGAGCAGCCTTGTACGCTCGAGCGTCGTCTAATAGTTCTCGCAGTTCTTTCAGACCAGGGCTTTCGCCGGAAGACGGGGGCGACGGCCAGTTAACAACCATGGCGACGTTGGGTTGCAGCGTCATTTGTTCGTATGTCCAGCCATCCAGCTGCATCACGCTGGCGTACCCGCTGACTCGCCCGCCGGAAGGAGCCGACACGGCGATCAAAATCCCGTTGGCTCGAGTAACGGGAATCACTTCACTGTCAGGATTGACGGCCACGTGAGCTTTCACGTTCGGATTGATGCTGCCCGTTTCTGATGAATCGATGGTCGCTCGCACGGCGGAGATTTCTCGCAAACCAATCTGCGACAACGCTTCAATCAGGCTGGGATAAACGTGCTGCCCCTTCAGGTCAACCACCTGAGCGTTCTTTGGTGACTTTACCTTCTTGCCGATTTCCGTGATCTTTCCGTCCTCAAAAACGATCGTTCCGTTTTCAATGGGGGGCCCAAAAATGGTGTGAATAACCGCGTTGGTAAGGGCCACTGGGCGAGATTGAGGTGCGCCGGGTACTTCGTCGGTTGCGGAAACGCTGGTGCAGCTGTTTCCTGCAAACACGGCGATGGCAATTAACAGGATCCGGCGAGCGGATGTTGTGATGTGTGAATATTTCATAGTACGCTGCTTTGCGTGATGTGTACGGAGTGAATGCAGAGACCGGCCGTAATCTAATTTTGGCAAGGATCTATTTAGGCTTGATAAATCAGAAAGCATGTTCACATTGAGTCAGGTTTTAAGAGCGACAACGGAGCGGTTAGGCGATTAGACCGTTCCCCGTCTGTCTGGATGCCACGCCACTGGGTCAAGGGCGAAGCCCTTGTTAGTTCTTCAACTTGTGAGCTCCATGGTCGTGGCCATGAGCGTGGCAGAATTCGTCATAGCGTGGCCACAGGCCGGATGGATCATCTTCTCGTTCGCCAACGCCTCGCATTTTTGATCCGCTGGTCAGCACTTTCTGAATCAACGCGTTGCGCATCTGATCGACGTCTTTTCTAGCCGCCTGGTCCTGGTTGCGATCAAAGTAAATGGCTCCATCGATCCATGTTTGTTCAGCTCGACTAAAGTTGGATAGGGGCGATTCGTTCCACACCACGATGTCGGCGTGCTTGCCAGCTTCCAGAGAACCCACGTATTCATCAATGCGAAGTTGCTTCGCTGGATTCAACGTCACAAACTTTAAAGCTTCTTCTTCTGGCAGACCGCCGTACTTAACGGCTTTTGCGGCTTCTTTGTTCAGGTGAGTTGCCAGTTCTGCGTCGTCTGAATTAAAGCTGACAACAACGCCGGCTTCGTGCATGATAGCTCCCGCGTACGGAATCGCGTCGTACACTTCAAACTTGTACGCCCACCAGTCAGAAAACGCAGACGCCATCGCTCCGTGTTTTGCCATCTCGTCGGCCACTTTATAACCTTCCAGAATGTGCTGGAACGTGCCGATGGTGATGCCCTGTTCGTCAAGAATGCGGATCAGTGCCAGAATTTCATCCTGCCGATAGCTGTGGCAATGAATCCAGCGAGTGCCTTCGACCATTTCCTGCAACGCATCCAGTTCCAGATCGCGTCGCGGCGGAAGTCCTCGACGATTGCGTTCCCACGATCTCATGGATTCGCCGTACTCGCGAGCTGCCACAAACGAATCTCGAAACAGCTGTTCGACGCCCATTCGAGTTTGCGGATATCGCCCCGTGCTTTCCACTCCCCAGTTGCTTTGCTTGACGTTTTCGCCCAAAGCAAACTTGACTCCCTGAGGTGCTTCTTTGAACTTCATCTGTTCGCCAGTTGCACCCCAGCGAAGTTTGATCACCTGGTTCTGGCCGCCGATTGGATTGGCAGAACCGTGAAGGATATTGGCCGCCGTGACGCCTCCCGCCAGCTGACGGTAAATTGTGATGTCGTCCGCATCGACAAAATCGCCAATACGAACTTCGCAGGTGATGGCCTGAGTTGATTCGTTAACTCCGCCATCGGTTGCCATGTGAGAATGGCAATCGATGATTCCAGGAGTAATGTGCATGCCCTTTACGTCAACGTGGGTGACACCTTCCGGAAGATCCAGTTCTTTGCCCACGGCGACAATCAGCCCGTTGTCGATTAAGATCATGCCGTTTTCGATAATGCCTTCCGGTCCGCAGGTCCATAGCGTGGCGTTGGTCAGCACGGTTGGCCCAACAGGCTTCGGCAACGTGGCCACACCGAAGGCTCCCATGGGATAGTTTACTGGAAAGGACGAGCTGGCTTTGTCGGCATCTGCAGGCTTGTTGTCGTCGGTTTTGTCTTCGCCTTTACTGGCGACGGCATCTTCAGTTATTTTCGCAGCTGATTTGAAGACCGTGGCGGTGGACGTTGTGCCGTCTGCCCAAATGATCTGGCCGAAACCCACCTGAGCGGCCGCCTTGTCGTCGGACAAATCTTCGCTGAAGACCAGCGTCATGCGAGCCATTCCGGATGTGCCCCAGTCGTCTGTTTTGAATTGAGCGGTCGCCGCAAAGTCTCGCAGGCTGGCGTTTTTCAGGCTGACGATTTCCGTGTCGGCCTTCTTCTTGCCTTTAGACCTGGACTCGTCCTGCGGCTTGGTTTCTGTCGGCGATTCGTCGGACGCGGCGGAGTCGCTTTTGGTTGCGACGTCTGACTTGCCGTCGCTTGTTGCGTCATCGCTGTCGGCGTCTGACTTGTCCTTATCATTTTTTTCGGCAGCTTTGGGAGCCGGAAACGGTTTTCTGGAAACTCGACCACCAGCCGACTTGCCGTCGCGAGTCAGTTCTACAAACAGTTTTGTCGGTTGCTTGCCCTGCTTTGCCAGACGCACTTCGTACTCGCCTTCCAGAGCCTTGTGAGGTTCTGGCGAATGTTCAAAACGTGTGCCATCGACCCACGTTTCCACCACTTTCGTTTTCGCTTTAAACAGGTCGCCATCGGTGATAACAAAGCTGGCCAGCTTGCCCGTTTCAACGGTTCCCAGTTGATCGTCCACGCCGAACAGTTCTGCGGGCGTGAGCGTCAGAGCTGCCAGAGCAGCGTCTTCTGACAGGCCTCGTTCAACGGCCGTTTTCAGCGACTTCAGAAAATCACCCGTGGAAGACAGCCGATCTGTGGTGAAGGCAAATCGAATTCCGGCGGACGCGACTCTGGCGGGATTTTCGGGGGCGATATCCCAGTGCATCAACGATTCCAGCGTGACATCCTGAGCAACTTCAGCCGTGCTTACGTTGGGCGCGTCGGGAAAGTTAAGCGGCAGAATGACCGTGCGTCCGGTGGCAGCGATGCTTTCCAGACGGCGATATTCGTTACCACTGCCTTTGACAATTATGTTCAGGCCGAATTCGCCCGCAAACTGGTCGGCTCGCAGAAAGAACTGTTCGTTGGACGTTTCGATAATCACCGGCTGCGTGCCATCCAACGCGCCGGCGAGAGCTGCCAGGGCGTCGTTGCGTTCCGGACGCGGCAGGCTGGAATCGGCGTTCCCGGCTTGCCATGCTTCGGCGTACCATTGAGCGTCGTACATTGTCTGGCGAGCCAGCGCGACGGCTCCCATGGGCGAACCGGGATATCCGCTGCGGCTGCGTCGATTGACGGTTAGGTGCATGTGCTGAGCAACATCGCGAGCAATCACGGCTGTTGCTGTATCGTTGGTTCCTGTGGAAACAACGGCGCTTTGGCCGCGAATGATGGCTGCACCGGGAGCTCGCAGTTGAGCCACGATGCCCTGCTTTCGCAACGTGGAATTTTCTTCGTTGGCGGAAAACTGATCAGCGACATGCAGCTGCGGAACAATATTGGCGTTCCAATACGCGGCCGTCTTGCTTAAGTGATCTGTGTTGAGAGTCGTTTCTGAATAGGCATCGATGAACCCCGGATAGATGGTCTTGCCGCTAAGATCGATTGCACGAGCATCCGTGGGAACAGGACCGCCTTTTGCCACAGAAGCGATCTTTCCGCTTCGTACAACGACCGTTGCGTCGTCGATTGTGTGGCCGGGCCGAACGACCACAGTTGCGTGCTGTAAAGCCCAGACGTTCGGCTTGTTTTCACGCAACCCTTCTTTGTGAACACTTGATTGGTCCGCAGCCAGTGTGGCGGATGCAAAAGTTATTGGTGCGACAAGAGATAGCAGCGTCAAAAATCGACACATGAAGTACATGACAGGTCCTGGCTTTCGGCGGGAATGATTCAGCATGGTAGTGTCACTCATGCAAAAGCGCGACGCCACCAGTCTCCCACGCTAACCGACAGGTTCTGGTCTTCGCCACCGCGTTCTGCGATTCGGATTCAGAAAACTCCAGGATTCCGCAGACAACGCAGCGTCAACGTTCAGCAGGACGTGGGATCTGTCAGATTCCGTCGGGCAGAATATCGGCCAACACAGTGAATTCTGCCGTCAACGTGCAGGTGCCTCGGACAGGTCACTCCGCCCGTCGGAATCGCATGTTTACCGCCGAGTTCGCGGAGGAACGCCGGGGCTTGGCCTGAATTATGCCTCTGCGTAACTCGGCGACCTCTGCGGTTAAAAACTGGCTTGATCCGCCAAATAATTCGGCATCCGTGGGCTGCCATCACAAACTCACCCCAGCGACGTCGCGTCGGTTGAATAAAATCGCATAGTCGCCATAGTGCGGATGATGACCGTGTGAATTGCGTTGCGACGCCTTTGCCCGATTTTTTCCTCACATTCAATCCCACCTTAAAATGAGGCCCACATGAAGAGTTTAGTTCACGCAGCGTTTGCACTGCTGATTCTGGCGTGCAGCCAGTCATCCGCATCAGCCGCTTTGAAAATGAGTTCCGTTTTTGGCGACCATATGGTGCTGCAACAGAAGCAGCCCGTGCATATCTGGGGTTGGACTAACCCTGGCCAGGATGTGACGGTTTCGTTTGACAGTCAGACAAAATCCACAAAGGCCGACGACAGCGGTCGATTCGCGTTGAATCTTGATGCCGTGCCAGCGGGTGGCCCTTACACTCTGACGGTAAAGGCCGACGAAACCAAAACATTCAGCGATGTGCTTGTGGGCGAAGTCTGGTTGTGTTCCGGACAATCCAACATGCAGTGGAATGTTGGTTCAGCCAACGACGCAGACCTGGAAGCGATGACGGCAAAGTACCCTAACCTGCGACTCATCACCGTGCCACAGGTTGGAACTCAGGAAGTTCAAACCGACTTTAACGGCCAATGGCAGGCGTGTACTCCGGAAACCGTTAAGGATTTTTCTGCGGTTGGATACTTCTTCGGACGACAGTTGCACCAGACTCTGGACGTGCCCGTCGGCCTGATCGACAACTCGTGGGGCGGTTCTGCCTGCGAAGCGTGGGTTCGCAAAGATCTGCTGGAAGGCAAAGAACTGTACGAGCCATTGCTAAAACGCTGGGCAGATATTGAAGCGAACTACAACCACGAAGAAGCGATGGCCAAATACAAAGCTGCCGTGGAAAAATGGAACAAAGACAAGAAGGGAAATCGCCCCAACCCGCCTCGCAATCAGTTGGTTGGCCAGCATCGTCCGGCCAACCTTTATAACGGTGTTCTAAAGCCGGTTTTGGGTTACACCATCAAGGGTTGCGTTTGGTATCAGGGCGAATCCAATGCCAGTCGAGCGTACCAGTATCGCGACCTGTTTCCGTTGATGATTCAAAGCTGGCGCGACGAATGGAAGCCGGGCAACTTTTCGTTCTACTGGGTTCAACTGGCTGATTTTCGAGCCGAAAAGACAGAGCCTGCAGACAGCGATTGGGCCGAACTTCGTGAAGCTCAAACAATGACATTGCAACTTCCTAACACGGGAGAAGCTGTCATCACCGACCTGGGCGAAGCGGAAGACATTCACCCAAAAAACAAGCAGGACGTCGCCAAACGCCTGGCTCGCTGGGCACTGGCCAAAGACTACGGCATTAATGTTGTCTATCAAAGCCCGCTGTACAGATCGATGGAAGTGAAAGGCGCGAAAGCCGTGGTTAAGTTCGATCACGTTGGCAGCGGTCTGGACACGTTTGACGTTCGCAGTCCTCAGGGATTCGTGATCGCTGGCGAAGACGGCAAGTTTGTCAACGCGATGGCAAAGATTGTCGGCAACGACACGATGGAAGTCTGGGCTGATGGTGTCGCGGCTCCCATGTACGTGCGTTACGCATGGGCCGACAATCCGATTTGCAACGTTCAAAACAAAGAAGGCCTGCCGATGACTCCATTCCGCTCTGACGAGCTTCCAGGAGTGACCGCAGAAAATCGATAGTCGCAACAACAACATTGCGGCCGGAAACAACCGGCCGCGATGTTGAATTCGGCCAACACGGCAATTCATGTTCAATAGGAAGCACGGCCAATTGTCGTCGCCATGCGTCTAAGCCAACTGCAAAGGCAGCTCGCTTAGACATGTGCCGTTCACCAGTACCTGATCGCTTTCAATAGCGCCCGGATGCAATTATCTTCAAAGCGGATCGACCAAAAAAAGGCGGATCGGGCAATGGTGCCGGATCCGCCTTTTATGCGATTCAATTTGTTAGCAGATCAACCACAGCTTAATAGCGGAAGATCAAACCGGCTGTCAGGCCTCTTGTGTAGAAACTCTCCAGATCGATCTGCTGTTCAATCTGCGGTGCGAACGATCCACCGCCACCATCTACGCTGTTGTAAACAATATTGTCGAATGGTCGAGTCATGCGATAGATCCACATGAAGTCGTAGCCGCCAAAGATTGAGAAGTTTGGAGTGACGTGTAGTTCGCCGGTCAGGCTCACCTGCACAATCGGAGTGAAGTCGATGCTGGAACCGGACAGGTGAGTGCTGGTGCCATCCGCTGTTCCGGCCAGAGGTCCTGCGAATGTTTCGCCGGTGTAGTCGTTCAGCGTAAAGGCAATGCGTGGAGTCGCACTGAACGTAAGATATTTTGTGTTGATGGACGCTCTGGCACCAACTTCCGGACCGTACATGTTGTTCACGGTGGTGGCTCTGACCTGAGAAACCGTATCTGTCGCAGCCAATCCGCCGTTATTAAACACGCCCCGATGACCGTATTTCTCTTCGTAGGCTACATAGCGGAAACCGCCAAGCCACTGCATCTGGAACACATCGCCGGGAATGTAGGTCTTGGAAAGCAGCATGGCTTCCGCACCCCACATCTGGCCCGTTAGTTCTGCAGAAAAGCTATCGTCGTAGATCAGATAGTTCGCAGCATCGGCGGCTGATGGTGATCCGTTGTTTAACAGTGGAGTCACGATGTTGGGCCGACTGGTGGTGCCCTGAGATTCCAGGCCGGTGTCGCGACCGAACGACAGGTTGCTGAAGGAGAACGTGTCGGTGGTTTCGGCTGTTCCGAAAAACTCCAGTTCGAACTCAGCGTTGTTTAGGTCAAGCCCCCAGGTGCCACGCACACCGGAAGCGTCGTCCAGACCCACGTTGTTCAGATTTGGAGTGACACCCACACCGGCAGAAACGCCGCCGTTCAGGTTGTCGAACACTGTCTGAGGATCGGTGCCGCCGGTAACGGGAGCTCCAACTATCTGGCTGCCCGGGCGAGCAAGCTGCCAGTGCAGGTATTCAAATCGCACCCAGCTGCGTTGAGCGACGTTGGTTAACAGTCGTTCAATGGGCTGCTGATCGTCCCACAGCTTTGGCTTTTGGCCAACGTTGTAGTCGATAATCGGTGCCTGATATTGCGAGTGCGGCATCTGCATTCCCGGCGTCGGACAGTTCCCATAAGGGTACTGGGCCAACACGGTTGAAAAGCAACCGACGGCCAGAAGCGTAAATGTCAGACATCGGAGCAGGTTCGGACGGAGCATGCGAACCAGACCTTTGCAAAGTTGTCGGGTGGTCAATCGATGCGAAACACACAGCCCTCAGAACAACCTGAATGACTGACGCAGACAAAATGGAGGCATCGATTACACAACCGACCGTGTGGAAAACACAGTCTGCTGTTATCGATATCGGTTTGTACCGAATGTAAACTTTGCTCCAATTCTGCCACTCCTGACGTTTTTACCGCCTGAACCGAAAATGCCCGTTGGTGAAAATGGGAGATGCGGGAAGCCTGGCGCGTTTGCGAACCCCGTTGTGAGCGTCATCAATCGAACGTGCGAGCTCAACGAGCCCCGGCTCTGCTGAAAACCGGCAATTCTCTACCAGGCAAAATTTTCAGGGCCTTTTGCATCGTCCGCGATCTACGACCGATGCGTCCAGTTCGCCCGAACGTGCACAGCTTTCCCAAAGATGATCCGCATCATCATCTCCGGCAATATGTTGACCAGATACATAAGCGACGCAATTGTGCACGCAGCGGCCACAACGGCAAGCTGAGCTCCAAAGAAGGCAAACAACAGAAAACCCGCATGCTCTTAATTTCGAAGAATCGAGTTTTCAGCAAACTGACGCGTGAACCCGCCTGTTGCATCCCAGAAGGCCTGCCAGACTGTTCGTCATCGCTATCTGTCAATCTTCCCATTTCAGTCCTCCACATGAGTGACATGAAGAAACGACATTGGCGAGTACTCCAACCCCGGAGAAGCGTTGTGCACGTCAAACATCACGCAACTGCGGTTGAGCCACAGGATCTTGCCATGCCAAGCCACACGTGACGCTGTTCCGTGACCAGCAGTTAGTAGCTTCCACAGAATTGTCGAACACCGAAGAAAGTGTGGCTCAACATACTGCGATGGCGGCGGTTTCCAAATAGAATTGGATGCTCTTTGCTACAAGGCAGTGAATCTTTGGAGTGCGATGACCTGCCATCGCTTTTCGCAACGCGCGGGCCTTCAGCAGCTCCATGACGTACGCGGACGTTGACTCGACAACGTCACCACACAACGCAGAAACGCATTTCGGGAAGTGCCCTGGCGTTACAGAGCCGTAGGGTGGGCACCGCCCATCAGACACAACAACACGAAGAATTGGTGGGCGATGCCCACCCTACTTCTACTGACTGGCCAATTGAGAAACCGCCGACGACAACTCGGCTGCATCTTCTGGTTACGCGAAGATTTGAGTCTCCGGAACAATGTGAAAGCTAAACACCCGTCAGCGTTACGAGTCCCAGGTTGCCACCACGGAATTCGTAGTGAATCCAGTGATCGTGGTACTCGAGTCGTATCCAGTCACGCAATTGACCGAACAATTCGCCTTGGCCAGATGAGACATGTAGTTTGTTTCTGTCAGCGTATGCGGCGGCGTCGACCAACGATCCAAATTGCGGAACGTCTGTTAATGAGAGATCGATTGGCGTGAAGCCGTCGGAGTCGGTCAGGTGCAGAAAAATGCATTCGAGTATTTGCTCTTCATTGAACTTGAAGCAAACTCCCTCACCGTGGACAGATGCCCAATATTCGTCGGGCATGTTCTCATGTGTGCGATCGTACTCGTAGACGACTTGAGCGTCCCACGTTTCCAGCAGTTCAAGCATCAGGTCGGATTTTAAATGCGACTTTAGTAGTGGCACGAACTCCATGTGATCTCAGTCGGATAAAGCTTAACATCAGCCGTTTGTGGGGGTTAATGATCCATGTGATTGAGGGCCGACCACAACTCGGCTGCATGGTTTTGATAGATGACTATTCGCTACTGGCGGACCAATAAACGGTTCCTGCCACCTTTTTCGGCCCCCACCTTTTTCGGCCCCCGAGAACGCCAGCGATGCGATTTGCAATGCCTAACAAATGGCTGCACGAGGAATCAGGACTGCTTTCGCTCAAACAACTCTGGTGCGACCGTGCTCCGCTTCGAGGAACCGCCTAGTGCGGATCCGCATGCTAGGTGGTGTGGGGAGGGTCATCCGCAAGGATGGCCCTTACCCGATTTCTGTGTGGTTTTTAGGTGGAACTTTCTTCGGGTGGGAAGTCTGGCCCGACTCCAGAGCCTTCATACGACAGTTGATCGATGATTGACTTATCGCGGAGATACCAACTGGCCCAACTCAGCGGTGTATCCTTGTTGGCATCACGAATCGTCGGATCGGCACCAGCGTCCAAGAGCAATTGAATGACGTCCGGACTACCCCATGCTGCAGCTCGATGCAATGGGGTTTCACCCCGCACACGCGCGTCCCGCCACAGCCCATACGTCTTCATTCCGGGCTTCGTTCGGGCATTAGGGTCCGCGCCATGCGCTAGCAGTAATCTGACCGGACGAGCGTCAGTGCTACCGGCTTCACCGTGCAACACTGTTTCGCCGCTATGTGGGCTTGAACGGTTAACGTTTGCTCCCGCTTCAACCATCAGCCGAAGACACTCATAATTGCCACAAACGCCGACGATCACAGGATACTCCCATTCATTGCACTGCAAATCTGGATCAGCAGTATGCTCCAGCAGGTATTGCGTTACTTCAGGATGGTAGGTCAAAAGCGGTCCTATCCCATGTTTGTCGACGCTGTTTGGATTAGCACCATCCTCGATCAAGCGTTTTACTGTCTCAAGTTCGCCGGCGAGAGCGGCTCGAACAAGATCATCGTTGCGTGGCAGATCAATCATAGAGACGCTCGTCATCGGCAGCTGTGAGGTTCAATGATGTTTACACAGAACGACTAGGTTAACCGGGTTGCCGCCAGTCAACTTGCCATGTGTGAAACCGTGATCGGCAACTCCGGTTCAACCTTTTGGTACGCCAGTCATGGCGTATGACTTGTGGGGTGCAAGTCCCCTGTACGAG
>ERZ887849.760-NODE-760-length-33312-cov-8.595724_pt1 | contig 33312 bp, 19 predicted proteins | sample MGYA00521267_ERZ887849 | MGnify/ENA primary metagenome ERZ887849 (study PRJEB32303, sample SAMEA104408601) | aquatic metagenome | biome: Brackish water; feature: Pelagic; material: water | place: Baltic Sea | collected 2014-06-06T16:11:00 | depth 2,863 m ... | reverse complement strand
CGGTAACATCATCTTCCGAAATTTTTCCGGAAGCGATATCTTTTGCAATTAATTTTGTCGCTTCTTTAATTTCCCAACGGGAGCTATAATTTAGGGCAAGAACTAAATTTATATCTGTGTTATTTTTTGTTTTTTCTATTGCGGATTGAAGTTCCACTTTGCAATCGTTTGGCAAACCTTCTAAGTCTCCAATTGCTTTTAAGCTTACGCCAGATGAATGTAACTCATCTACTTCACCCGCAATACTGCGAACGAGCAAGTCCATTAATCCATCTACTTCTTCTTGAGGGCGATTCCAGTTCTCAGTTGAAAACGCGTACAAGGTGAGGTATTTTACTTTAAGTTCTTTGGATGCTTTTAATACTTCTCGAACAGATTCCACGCCAATGTTGTGACCATGCAAGCGCATTTGCCCTTGTTTCTTGGCCCAACGCCCATTTCCATCCATAATGATGGCGATGTGCTGGGGTGCGTTTTTTAAATCTATTTTAGACAGTAAATCCATTCAAATTTAGTATATTAATAGCGAATTTAAACATTCAAACGAAGATACGAAACATTAATTCGGTGCTTAACAAGCTTTAACGAAAAAGAGGGATTTGTATTAAATCCCTCTTCCTATTACATTTGTTAAACTTATTCAGCTAAAACGATGAGTTTGTTATTTTGCATTTCAGCAACACCGCCCTTGATATCGATATGTAAAAGCTTGTCGTTTGACTTATCTTCTTGAATCATTTCACTCGTGCTCTCTTCTCTTTCGAATGCTGTTGCCAACTCCACTTTCACCGACCCACCCTGAAGTGCAGAAATGATAGCGGCGTGACCATTTAAAATTTGAAAAGAACCATCTAAACCAGGCAGACGAACGGATACAGCCTCTCCAGAGTAAATATTTGATTCAGGTGTTATGATTTCTACTTGCATTGCTTTAATTTATTAAGCGTTCTCCGCCAACATTTTATCTCCAGCTTCGATTACATCTTGCAATCCACCTTTCAAGTTAAATGCTGCTTCTGGGTATTTGTCCAATTCACCATCCAAAATCATGTTGAATGCTTTGATTGTCTCTTGAATATCTACCAATACACCTTTCAATCCTGTAAACTGCTCAGCTACGTGGAAAGGTTGAGAAAGGAAACGTTGAACACGACGCGCTCTGTGTACAATCATTTTATCTTCCTCAGAAAGCTCATCCATCCCCAAAATGGCGATGATATCTTGCAATTCTTTATAACGTTGTAGTGTTAATTTCACACGTTGTGCACAATCATAGTGGCCTTGACCAACGATTTCCGCTGTCAAAATACGTGAAGTTGAATCCAAAGGATCAACCGCAGGATAAATTCCTAACTCGGCAATCTTGCGAGACAATACTGTTGTTGCATCCAAGTGAGCAAATGTGTTTGCTGGAGCTGGATCGGTAAGGTCATCTGCAGGTACGTATACCGCTTGAACCGATGTAATTGAACCTCTTTTTGTTGAAGAGATACGTTCTTGCATGGCTCCCATCTCCGTTGCCAAAGTTGGTTGGTAACCTACAGCTGATGGCATACGTCCCAAAAGGGCAGATACTTCAGATCCTGCTTGTGTAAATCGGAAGATGTTATCAACGAAGAAAAGGATATCTTTTCCTTGTCCGTCACCTTCACCATCACGGTAATATTCTGCTAGCGTCAAACCAGACAAAGCCACGCGAGCGCGTGCTCCAGGAGGCTCATTCATTTGTCCGAAAACGAATGTCGCTTTAGATTCTTTCATTGCTTCTACATCAATCTTAGAAAGATCCCATCCACCTTCTTCCATCGAGTGCATGAATTCATCTCCATATTTGATAATTCCTGATTCCAACATCTCGCGAAGTAAATCGTTACCCTCACGAGTACGCTCACCTACACCAGCAAATACAGACAAACCACCGTGTCCTTTTGCAATGTTGTTAATCAATTCTTGAATCAATACTGTTTTACCTACTCCGGCACCCCCGAAAAGACCAATTTTACCACCTTTTGCGTATGGCTCAATCAAATCAATTACTTTGATGCCCGTAAATAATACTTCTGTCGCTGTTGAAAGATCCTCAAACAATGGTGCCTCTCTGTGGATAGACATTCCGCCTTCGTTGCTTACTTCGTTGATTCCGTCAATTGCTTCACCAACAACGTTAAACAAACGTCCTTTGATTTTATCACCGGTTGGCATCATAATCGCACCACCCGTTGAAATCACTTCCATACCACGTGTAAAACCATCCGTTGCATCCATTGAGATAGCACGTATGTTGTTTTCACCAACGTGAGATTGAACTTCCAAAACTACTTTGGTCCCGTCTACTTTAATTACATATAAAGCATCGAAAATATTTGGTAAAGCCATTCCCTTCTCGTAGCTAACATCTACAACTGGACCGATTACCTGAGCTATTTTTCCTTTAATATCTGACATGAAGTGTCGTTTTAGTATTATATTCTAAATTTGGGCGCAAAGATAGGTAATTAATCATGAAAACAATAAAATTAAAAGGGGGAAAATTTGCGAAAGTTTTCAACGGTCGTCAAAATGAATTAACAAGTCGGTTTTAATCCTTTTTTTGAAGCATATTATCGCCTCTCAAAAGATACTTCGCGGGTAAATAAGAAGCTAAAATCGAAATAATACTCACCAAAGTAATGATCAAGAAACCATCTTCAAATGAAATGCGCATCGGGAAAGGTTCATCAGCCGAGTTTGGTATTGTTAGCAACTTGCCATAAATCTGAGACAAACAAACTCCATAGCCCAAAACGAGTCCAATTAAAATTCCTTTGAAGGAAATCAACAATCCTTCGGAAAATAATATTTTAAAGATAAATGACTTGTCTGCTCCGATAGCTCGAAGTGTTCCGAGGTTTTCTTTTTTCTCTATAAACATCATAGTCAATGCTGCGACCAACGTAAATGCTGCGATTATAAAAACAAACAATAAAATAATAATGACGATGACTTTTTCGGATTGGCTCGTTTTATAAATCAACTCGTTTTTTTCGTAATTGGTTTTGACTTCGAAATCAGCACCTAACTTTGCTTTTAAATCTTGCTTAACGTCTTCATTGTCGTAGCCGTTTTTTACATCGATAAAAACCACGCTAAATTCAAATTCGTACGAAAGGAGTTCCTGAGCAAAGTTCAAGGGAACCAGAATGAACTCCGCATTTACTTCGCGATTGTAATTCATTCTTCCTGCAATTTCAATTCGACTGATAGCAAAAGGGCTTTTACCCAATCGGATTCTCATGTCTCGTTTCGGTGAAAAAATAGAAATTTTTTCATATCCGACCGACGGTATAAAGCCTTCTAACTTGTCCAACAAAGTCGCGCCTATTATAGCCGCATCTTTTCCATCTACTGTGAGAGCTGGATAACCGTCGACCATGTGTTCGTATACCTTCGCAACATCAAAAAAATTGGCGTCTACACCTATTAAATTGGCGTTCACCCATTTTTTTTCGTGCTTCAAAACAACAACCTCTTCCAATCCCAAAGAGGTAGTTTTCACTCCTGAGACTGATTCAATGTCTTTTACATTAATTTGATTTTCGTAGAATGTTTTGCCTTTGGCGTTTCGAATGGTGATATCTGAATCGAAATCGGAATATAGTTTTTCAACCATTTCTTCAATCCCGTTGAAAGCAGACAGTAAAATAACCAATGCGGCTGTGGTGACCGTAATTCCAACTACCGAAACACGCGTTATCCAATGAATGGCATTTTTCTTCTTTTTCGAAGAAAGATATCTCCGCGCTATGTAATAAGGAACTTTAATGTTTTCTTATTTTTTCAATAATTCCTCGATGTTTTGTGCGTAATCCAATGAATCATCGATGAAAAAAGCCAATTGGGGTAACTTTTTCATGTTCTTCAATCGTTTGCCCACTTCCCCGCGGATTTTACCTTTGTTCGCTATAACATTTTCAAGAACTTCTTTTGGGTTGGGCCCAGCAAAAATACTTAAGTAACAGCGCGCCAGTGAAAGGTCAGAAGTTATTCGAACAGTGGATACACTAACCATTGCTCCCAAACAAATTTCACTTGCGTTTCTTTGAAAAACGGTCGCCAATTCCTGTTGGATTCCTGCTTCTATTTTACTTTGTCGTATTGAACTCATGGTGCAAAAGTAAGAAATGTTAGGTCGACCTCATCGCATAGAATGACAAAATCATATCTTTGTCGAGAATGAAAAATTTCTTTGAGCTTTATCGATATACGTTCAAGTATAAATTATTGGCGATTTTGACCATCGTTTTTAACTTGCTTTACGTGATTTTCAACCTTATTTCTTTTGCTCTTTTTATTCCGTTTTTGCAGTTAATATTTAATCCTGAGCAGGACGTTGTCATTCCTTCAAAACCCATTTATGATGGCGGTTTTGTCGATTTTTTCAGCTATTGCACAGATTATTACAACTATTTCATGGAGTCGATGGTGGCATCTGATCCAAAGAAAGCTTTGCTCTTTGTCTGTATTTCAGTCTTCGTTGCGTTTTTCTTGAAAAACTTGAGCCGTTACGGTGCCATTTGGCATCAATCACAATTGCGGATGGCAACCGTGCGAGATGTGCGAAATGCCATGTATTCTAAAATCTTACGTTTGCCGCTGTCATATTACACCGATGAACGTAAAGGTGATTTGGTTTCGAGAGTTAATAATGACGTTGGACAAATTGAAATTGGTGTCATAGCAATTTTGGAATTAGTCTTCCGTGAACCGATTGCCATTCTACTGCACATCGCTTTGCTTATTTATTGGAGTCCGCAATTGACTCTAATCTCTTTTGTGCTCCTTCCCATTTCTGCCTTGGTCATTTCTCGAATAGGAAAAAGTCTCAAGAGAACGGCGAAACAAGAAATGGAAGAATTCGGTGCTATGAATTCGCATTTGGATGAAACGTTAGGCGGAGTTCGCATCATCAAAGCCTTTAACGCGGCGAAACAAGTCCGAGGAAATTTTGAAAAAACGAATTTACGTCACCAACAATTCACCACTAAAACTTTTCGTAAACGAGATCTTTCTTCGCCTTTGAACGAGACTCTTGGTGCAGCCATAATGCTTTGCATCGCTTGGTTTGGCGGGAAAATGATTTTGGATTCTTCTGTCGGGAACGTTTTGACTGGGGAAGAATTTATCGGGTTTATCATTGTCTTTTCTCAATTACTTCGTCCTATTCAAGGAGTGGCAAGCTCGATTGCATATATCCAAAAATCATCTATTTCTCAAGACCGAATCAACGATATATTAAACAGTGACGAGAAGATATTTGAAGCTGAGAACCCACAAGCGCTAGACGAAATAAAAACTGGGGTGTCTTTGGAAAACGTAACGTTCAAATATAAAGATGTTGACGTAATTAAGGATGTAAGTTTTGAAATACCTAAAGGAAAGAAAATCGCCTTGGTTGGAGAATCGGGTTCTGGAAAGTCGACTTTGGCCGATTTAGTGGCTCGTTTTTATGACATTAAAAGTGGCGAAATTTCGTATGATGGAATTCCAGTTGATCAATTGAAAACGGATGACTTGAGAAAACACATTGGAATTGTTTCTCAAGAATCTATCTTGTTCAATGACACCGTTGCCAACAACATTGCATTTGGAATGGAGAATCCGAAGCGAGAAGATGTTATCTCTGCTGCTAAAATTGCGAATGCGCATGAATTTATTTCGCAATTAGATAATGGCTACGATACCAATATTGGTGAACAGGGCAATAAACTGTCGGGTGGACAAAAACAACGTGTCAGCATAGCTAGAGCTATTTTTAAAAATCCAAGTTTATTGATTTTGGATGAGGCAACTTCTGCACTTGATACCGAATCGGAAGTATTGGTTCAGGAAGCGCTCGAACATTTGTTGGACGGGAGAACTTCTTTGGTCATTGCACATCGTTTGAGCACGATTCGAAATGCGGATAATATTATCGTTTTGTCAAAAGGAAAAATTGCGGAGACAGGAACGCACGACGAATTAATGCAACTGAAAGGAATTTATTACAAACTGTCTTCGATGCAGGGAATAAATGACTAAAATGTCATGAAGGTTTCTGGATCAACTGGTCGTTGCTCAAACCACAACTCAAAATGCAAATGCGGACCGGTGCTATTTTCGCCTGTGTTTCCAACTATAGCAATCGGGTCTCCTAACTGAATTCTTTGACCCATTTTTTTTAAGTTCACCTTGTTGTGTTTGTAGAGAGATAAATAGCTGCCACCATGATCAATGATGATAAAATTTCCATCATTTTTAGTGTATCCGGAATAGATAATTATTCCATCCATACAAGCTTTGACACTTGCTTCTTTCTTACAAACAATGTCGACTGCTGGATGCCGGTCCAATGAGAATTTTTCAGAAATCTCACCTCGAACTGGTGCCTCAAAAAGTAAGTTCTTGGTTGATTCGGTCTTCTTCTTAACGGTCCGCATATCGTCTTTCACTTTTCTCGCTAGCTTTCCTTCATCTTTGGTCGTAGCCACATTGACATTTGACAAATTGACATTCTCCATGTTCTTTGGACGGCTTGAAATAGAATCTGGCGAAATTTTGCCCAACATCACATTTTGTAAGTTTAGTATGAAATTATCTTGAACTTCAAACTCCGAAGTCAGTTCGCGAACCCGAATCTCCATGGCTTCTAATCGTTGCCTTTCGATGCTCACATCTTCCGTTCGAAACCAACTTCTCGTTGGGCCATAAAACAGAAATACGAACAACAGAATGCCAAACAGAATGAGAACCAAGGTAATCAATGAAATAAGCTGAAATCGGCTGGATACAAAGGACCAATTTTCATCAAAAGTTTCAGGATTACTCGACGAGATTCGAATATCCTCTTGTAATTGATTTATCTTTTTCTTAAAAAATCCCACGTGTGTTGTTTCTACAAAAATAATCTTTCAGGGTGAAAACGATAGAATAGATGTTAAATTTACAAGAATTAGCACGTTTATTGCAGGAAAGTAATCAACCATTTTGAATTTTAGGCGTTATACTTAAAAGAAAACTTGATTAACAGAATATTACATATTGCCCTTTTGATACTTCCTTTTGGCCTTTTCGGCCAATTGACGACTAGTACTGCCGCAACTCCGGCACAATTGGTGCAAAATATTCTTTTGGGACCAGGAGTAACCGTTTCTAATGTTCAATACACTGGAGCTGGAGGATCAATAGGCCAGTTTACGGCTGCAGGAACTAATCTCGGGATCAATAGTGGAATTATTTTAACCACTGGCACTGTATTGAATACCGGCCAAGGTCCGCATGGCCCCAATAATAAATCAAATGCAGGTATTAATAACGGTGCGCCAGGCAACCCTATTTTCAACAATGTTTTACCTGGCGTTGCAACATACAATGCTTCCATTCTAGAATTTGATTTTGTCCCTTACTCTGATACAGTACGCTTTAAATATGTCTTTGCCTCAGAAGAATATCCAGAATACGTAAATCAGCCGTTTAACGATGTTTTTGGTTTCTTTATATCCGGACCTGGAATCGCGGGATTACTGAATATAGCTAAGGTTCCAGGGTCTGGAGCTGTTATTTCGATCAATTCGGTGAACAACGGACCTGCAAACGTTGGCCCATGCACCAATTGTGCGTTCTATGTAAACAATGGGAATGGTAGCAATGCACCTTTTAATTCTTCGTCAAACTATTTACAATATGATGGTTATACAAAGGTACTCGAGGCCGTTTCTCAGGTCCAATGCGGACAAACATACCATTTAAGAATTGCTATTGCTGACGTTGCTGATGAAATTTTCGATTCAGGGATTTTTCTTCAAGCGAATAGTTTGAGTTCAAAAACGCCAGTCGATATTACCTATACCCTATCCAATCAAGCTTTTGCCGATCCGAATGTTATGGCGGAAGGATGTGTTACGGCGACTGTCAACCTTTCTCGTCAAGGGAATATTAGCGGAGCATTAACTATTCCTTTATCGGTTACCGGAACTGCAACTGCAGGTGTAGATTATTCGCCAATCCCTCCCAGCGTTACTTTTCCTCCGAACCAGAGCACTACGTCATTTACATTTTCAGCCTTAGGAGATGGATTAGTTGAAGGTCTTGAAACTTTGATTCTTGAATTTTTAATGACAGATCCATGTGGGAATCAAACTCCTATCATTTTGAATTTAGGAATTAACGACATTGAACCTGTTGCCATAGTCTTGAATGACACGACAGTTCTATGCTCTGGTAACGAAATAAATATTCCTTCATTCCCCTCTGGCGGAGCAGGACCGTACACTTATAATTGGAGCACGGGCGCAACGACGGATAATATTACCGTTAGCCCAACCGCTACTACGACCTATTCTTTGACTATCACTGACAATTGTTTATTGCAATCTGCAACAGCGAATGTAACAGTGACGGTTCCTGTTTATCCTCCAATTGCTCTTAGTGTCACCCCCGATATTACGGAGATTTGTCCTTATTTAAAGGACACTCTAACTGTTTCTGCCACGGGTGGAACAGGTGTTTATACCTATCAATGGTCGGAGGTTGGTGGACCTGTCGTTACGAATAGTTCTATTGCCTACATTACACCGAGTAAAACCACCAATTATAAAATCGTGGTTACTGACCAATGTGGAAATCAAGGAACAGGAAACGTTTTATACACGATAACGAGTCCTCCGCTTTTGTTGGATATGTCTGACCCAGAATTGATTTGTCCCGGTGATCCTGTAACTGTTTCTGTCACTGCTTCTGGCGGTTGGGGAGCATATTATTACGTGTGGACACCAACTGGTAATACATCCCCAAGCATGATCGTAAATCCAACAAGTACAACGACTTATGTTGTTTCTGTTTCGGATGATTGTCAAACCTTTACGGTTGAGGATAATGTTACGATAACAGTACAAAAACCAGATGCACAGTTCATCGTTTCAAGTGGTTTGGTGGTAGAAGATGTACCGGTTACTTTTCAAAATTTGACAGTCAATGGTGTATCTTATTTCTGGGATTTAGGAAATGGAACGACATCTAATTTGGTTCATCCTAACGCAACCTATCCTGAGCCAGGTCTGTACGAGATTTTGCTTATTGCAACAGACATGAACGGTTGTATAGACTCAACCAAAAAAGGGATTTACATTAAAGAAGAAACGTATTTGTATGTGCCCAACGCCTTCACTCCGGATGGAGATCGATTCAATAATACATTTAAGGCAGAAGCAATTGGTATGATCAATTTCAACGTGAAAATTTTCAATCGTTGGGGACAAATCATTTTTGAGTCAGAGGATCCTAAGTTTGAATGGGATGGGACAATAAATAAAAGCACCAAAGTTCCAGATGGCGTCTATACCTATATGATAACATACAGTACACTTTACGAAATCAACTCTCGTAAAATGGGTCATGTCAATGTGCTCAGGTGATGTTATAGAGATTTCGTTCTACCTCCGTCTACCGGAATATTAATCCCATTTACATATGAACTCATTGGAGAAGCCAAGAAAAGGATAGCCTGGGCTATTTCTTCTGGCTCAGCGATTCGTTGCATTGGAGATTCGCTTGCCATAGTCTGAAAGATAGAATCAACTGAGTCTTGCGTCAAATGAGATTTGTTTTCGGCAATTCCTTTTAATCTTTCTGTATTGGTTGCACCTGGCAGTACGTTGTTTACCGCTATGTTAAACGGTCCAAGCTCATTGGCTAATGTTTTACTCCAATTACCAACGGCCCCACGTATAGTGTTTGACACACCGAGTTGAGGTAAAGGTTGTTTAACCGAAGTAGAAATAACATTGATAATTTTTCCAAATCTCTTCTCTTTCATTTTCGGCAACAAAGCTTGTACAAGTATATGATTACAAATCAGATGTTGGTTAAAAGCAGCAATAAACTCTTCTACTGGAGCAGAGGCGATTGCTCCCCCTTTTGGTCCTCCTGTATTGTTTACAAGAATATCCGCATGATTTCCATCTCTCACCCAACCTGAAATAACTGATTTCAATTGATTAGGTTGGTTAAACTCGGCCACTAAATATTGATGTTTTTGACTACTTGGTGTGGGTAGTTCAGTTGCAACAGTCTTTAATTTCTCTTCGTTTCTCGCTAAAAGGACGATTGTTGCGCCGCATTCTGCCATTGCCAGAGCTGCTGCTTTACCTATTCCTTGTGTGCTTCCAGAGACCAACGCTACTTTACCTGTCAAATCAATTTTCATAATCTTAATTTTTCACGGTGAAGATAAATAAAAAAGGAAGTTTCTAGATTGTAATTTTTTAAAATCTTCAGAATCGGCCTTATCCCTTTTTAAACTGCTTTTTTGTTTTTAACTTTATCAAAAATAGAAAAGTTATGATGGCACCTTTTAACCTTCAGAAGTGGATTGATAATAATAGAGATTTGCTTAAACCACCTATCGGAAATAAAAACTTGTACGTAGAAGCGGGAGATTTTATCGTAATGATAGTCGGGGGACCGAACGCTAGGAAAGATTTTCATTACAACGAAACGGAAGAATTATTCATTCAATTGGAAGGTGATATCCTTGTGAAAATCCAAGAAGATGGAAAGGTTAAGGACATCCATATTCGTGAAGGAGATATCTTTTTATTGCCTGCAAACACCCCTCATTCTCCAATTAGAGGAGAGAATACCGTGGGATTGGTTATTGAAAAAGTTCGCAGAAACACGGAATACAAAGATGGTTTGATGTGGTTCTGTGACAAGTGCAATACACAGTTGCAGGATTATAAATTCAACCTAGAAAATATCGAAGTAGATTTCTTATCTCGTTTTCGAGAATTCTATGCTTCAGAAGATAAAAGGACATGTAAAAAATGCGGAAATGTCATGGCAATAGACGAAAGGTTTGTCTAATTAAGGAGAGAATAACTGCAGTAAACAATAATGTTGGTTTTGAAAGGATCAAAAAGAATAATCGTTTTTTACCTAATCAAAGTAATGTGACCTGCTCTTAACAAAGGCTTTTCATACTGATCGTAGTACACGATTTTCCAAGTGTAAACTCCATCTGGTGATTTTTTTCCGCCGTATGTCCCGTCCCAATAATTTGAGGTTTCCGTCATGATATGAATGGGCTGTCCCCAACGATTGTAAATCTCCAACTTGAACGTTCTTACATTAATCGGCACAACACGGAACAATCCATTGAATGCATCATCATCAGGTGTAAAAGTATTTGGTATATAAATGGAAGGTTGATAAAGTATTTGAACTCCACCAATTGCCGTGCAGGTGTTCAAATCAGTATACAAAACTTCGTATGAGAAATCAGAATCTGGATTGGCTTCTGTTGTTGCGCAATTCACACAAGTCAAATAATCCGGCGGTGACCACATAAAGTTTCCTCCAGGTGGGGTTCCAATTGCACTCAATTCAACTAAATTACCAACAACTGCGAAAATTTTAATATCGGTATTAACGGTAGTCACATCGTGCAATTGCACCACAACTTGTGATGTGTCATAACATCCATCCGCATCTTTACCGATAACCTGATAAGTAGTGTTGACTTCGGGTGTTACTTGCACCAAACTTGCTTCGGTATTCAACGCTAAGGTCGTTGGCATCCAAACATATTCTACACCACCCGTGACCCCTAAAATTGCATTATCCCCCGGACAAATTATCGTGTCTCCCAAACCTTGAACATTTGGAACTAAAACAACGGCAAATACGCTGTCTTTATAAGTTCCACAAGCATTGGTGAAATTACAAATGAAATATTGATTTGCAATTGGAGACAAAGTTACTGTTGGCCCATTTTGAGGAGAAATATAAAGAGAGGGTTCCCAAAGATATGTGTCTGACCCACTAACGTTTATGGTTTCTGAGGTATAGATACAAATCTCTACTGTATCATCAATAACTGGTATTGGTGGGTTAAAGAAAACGTTCACAAAAACTTGTTCTTGATATACGCAATTGTTTATCGTTGTTATGGTAACCGTATATGTTATTGCCGTATCAGGCGTGCAAATCGGTGTGGCAATATTTGGATCATCTAAAAATGTAGCTGGACTCCAGCTATACGCAGCACCACCAGCAGCCCATAATGGGGCACTCGATCCTATACATAAACTAGTATCGTTAGAAATTGTTGGATTATCATTGTAAACAAACAAAGTTGCACTCAGCGTGTCAACACCACATGAATCTGAAACTATTACAGTAAAGACGGTGGTTCCGCTCACAGTTGCCGTAGGGTTAGCAAGTGTAGAATCATCTAAAAACAAAGCTGGTGACCAAGCATAATTCGTTCCACCTGAAGCTTGTAGTTGATACGATTCCCCTATGCATAGAGTATCCGTCGGTTGAACTATTCCCCCTTGAAAATCCCCGATATCTATAATATAAACCGAAGTATCGGCTTGGTAACAACCAGCTGAATCTGAAGCAATCAAGGTAACAGTATAGCTTCCTGGACCAGGAAAAAAGTGTTGAGGACTTTGCACGGTAGAAGTCGTTCCATCGCCAAAATCCCAAAAGAATTGATCGGCATTTACTGTTAGATTCTGAAAATCAACAGGATCAGGATAACAAATTAATGGGTCCAAAACGTTAATTAATGGAACAATCACGCTCAAATCAAACTTAAAGACGGCCATATTGCAATTGCTGCTATTATTGGTTGTTGACCATGCTCCTGGAGTCGTTGTGAATCCACTTGTACTCCCACATGAGGCACATACGGCGTGGTATACGCGACCTTGTTTATCAAATCGGCTAGTTCCGCCATCAACGTGTTTAGCTATTGTTGAGGTTCCTCCAAAAAAGGTTGCATATTTTAATACAGAAGCATTGTTGCCCAGTACCATTAAGTAAAAATCGTTACCTGTTGTGAGTGGTTGATACGCATCAGAGGTTACAGGAAATCCCAGAGTCGTAGAACCGTTCCCAACGCCAAGTTGGTTGTTCAAATTACTTCCCCAACCGGCCAAATAGATGTCAAAACAATCCGAAACTAAAAAGGCTGTCGGGGAAACTTCAACGTTTCCAGTGCCTCCACCAATCATTGTTGTCCATTGGACCGCATTTAAATTGTTATTGAACTTCCGAATGAAAAGACCCGAATTAGCATTTCCATATTTGCCCGGAGTAATTGCATATGGAGCGGTAGATTGACCAAGCACATAAGGATCGTTATTAACGTCTAACTGGACAAAAAACGCAAAATCATATTCAACAGTACCTATAAAAGTTCCATTAATTGATGCTCCATTTGCCCCATTTAATTTTGTGACAAAACCATCAGACAAACCACCAGAACTTAATAACGAATAACCAGATGTGAATGAGAGAGAAGGCGAAGTAGTTCCTCCAGCCACAAAAACATTTCCGGTTGTCGCGATTTGAATGGACATACCTGCTTCGGCCCCTGATCCTGAAATGAAGCGTGACCAATTTAAAGTACTCAATGTCGGATTCAATTTTGCTGCAACAGCACTTTGAGTTCCCTGATAAACCTGACCGCCACTTCCAACTGTTGGGAAATTTGATGATAAAGTAGATGAGGTCACATATACATTGTAACTCGGATCTAAGGATATTTCACCGCGATAGAAATCACCGTAATTATAATTGACACAATTTTCATTTATACCATCGTTCTGGCTACCACCCAAATAAGTAGACGACAATAACGCGGTACCATTCGCATTAAAACGAGTAATATACATGTCACTACCATTGTAATTCATTGTATATTTTTGGAAAGCAGGTCCACCATTGTAGGTCATGTCATAACCGCCCAACATGGGGAAATCGGACGAACCTGTCGCACCGAGAACATACAATTCACCGTTTAATCCACAAACCATACTTGCAGGAAACTCACTACTTGAACCCCCCAAATAAGTGGAATAAATCAACGAGGCACCATTAGCTGTAAATTTTGTAATGGCTACATCGACTGTTGTCGGCATAGTTGTTCCGTTGAACGAATTATCATACGCACCGGCAGTAACTGGAAAACCTGTGGCAAAGGCAATTCCACCGCCAAAAACATTCCCTAAATCATCAGGTGTTGCAGTGGATCCCCAATTATCGGCAGTGGATCCACTAAAGGAAGAAAATGTTAAACTTGGATCAATAACCAAGGGTAAATTGGAATCATATGCTCCGACTTCGTATGTTAATTGCGCTCCGTTCAAAACAAACTTAACCTCCACATTTCTTTTCACATCACCTACCATTTGCCAAGCTACTGGCTTTGACTCATGGATTATTCCGAAACGATGTTGAATCGATAAATTTCCATTTTTGAGTAACGTAATTTTTTCGGCTCCTTCAATATTCGCTTTTATCGTTTGAGGAGATATATTCGGTTGGAGCAAAAAAGAATATTTCAGAGCATCCATTTCGCCATCATACATCATTTCTATTCCCGGCAAAAAATTCGGTAATCTAGATTTACCAACGGCATACACTTCACCTTTCCATTTACTGGGGTCATTTCCTAGATAATAATTGTCATAATGTGGAGCTAGAACACCATCGATAGTGTTGTTGGTAAAGTTTGCTCCTTCGAAATGATAATGAATGACTTGGCCTTTCAAAACTTCATCGTGTTCGTGTTCACTATCTTTTTCATGATGGTGGTTGTGCGAAATTTTACCTGCATTGTGAAAATGAAAGGTCATTCCCTTTCTTGTAACGAACATGTCGCCATCCGTTAAGTCAATTTTTTGTAAAATAATATCTTCCCATTGCCCCTTGTTCGGATGCATCCATACGGTTTCACCAGATTGACAGAACCCAAAGAGCACCATCAATAGCGACAACATGATAAGAATAGAATTTTTCACCACTTACAAACTTACATCATTTTAAGGAAAGAATCAACTCAAAATCAAGCTGTTGTTGAGACTCCTTGTATCTATAAAACTCCAAAATATCATTTTGGTTGCCTTATCAAGGATGGTTCAAAATAAGAAAAACCATAAGGTCTCCCCCTTTCAAATTAATCACTAATTTTGCAAAACAAAAAAAGGAAATCTTTTCGATGAGCGATGCGATAAAACACGAGTGCGGAATAGCCGTTTTACGACTCAAAAAACCCCTATCATTTTATCTTGAAAAGTACGGAACTGCGCTTTACGGATTGAACAAGATGCAGCTCCTGATGGAGAAGCAGCATAATCGCGGACAAGATGGTGCGGGTCTAGCAAATATCAAGTTAGACATGGAGCCAGGTGAGCGATATATTTCTCGTCACCGAAGTATCGCTAAACAACCCATCGCAGATTTATTCAATTATATTGGTGAGAAGTTTTCTATAATTGAAGCCGAAAATCCTGAACTGCTGAAAGATATCGATTATTTGAAGAAAAACGTAGGCTTTACAGGCGAACTTTTTCTTGGGCATCTTCGCTATGGCACTTTCGGAAGAAATTCAATAGAAAGCTGTCATCCTTTTTTGCGACAAAACAATTGGATAACTAGAAACTTAGTTGTTGCTGGTAACTTCAACTTGACGAATGTCGATGAACTGTTCAATGTACTGACAAATTTAGGTCAGCACCCAAAACAAATGTCGGACACAGTTACCGTTCTTGAAAAAATCGGTCACTTTTTGGATGTTGAAAATGAGGAAAAATATTCTTATTTAAAACCTCAGGGTTACAACAATGCCGAGATTTACGAAAAGATTTCAGAGTCTTTAGATATAGAAAAAATACTTAAAAAAGCATCCGAAGATTGGGACGGGGGCTATGCTATGGCCGGGCTTTTTGGTCATGGAGATGCCTTTGTTCTTCGCGATCCGAACGGAATTCGTCCGGTATCTTGGTATGAAGATGATGAAGTAGCGGTTGTCGCTTCAGAAAGAGCGGTTCTTCAAACAGCATTCAATCTAAGAAACGAACAAGTAAAAGAATTAAAACCAGGTCATGCTTTAATCATCAAGAAAAATGGAGCGGTTTCTGAAAAAGAAATCAGTACTCCTCTTGAACGTAAAAGTTGTTCGTTCGAAAGAATCTATTTCTCTCGAGGTAGTGATTTTGATATTTACAAAGAGCGAAAACAACTCGGAAAAAACATTGTTCCTCAAGTACTTGAGACGATTAATTATGATTTAGCCAATTCGGTTTTCTCTTTTATTCCCAATACAGCTGAAGTTTCTTTTTATGGTTTAATAAAAGGACTCGAGGACCATTTGAACGATGAAAAATACAAGGCAATTTTAGAATTGGGCGACAAAATGACGCCGGAAAAATTGCAAGAAATCATTTACCGTCGTGCTCGAATAGAGAAAATTGCCATTAAAGATGCCAAATTAAGAACCTTTATCACACAAGATGATTCTCGTGACGATTTGGTAGCGCATGTGTACGACATTACTTATGGTTCGGTCGTACGAGGAAAAGATAATTTAGTTGTCATAGACGATAGTATTGTTCGCGGAACGACTTTGAAACAAAGTATTCTTCGAATTCTCGATCGTTTAGAACCTAAAAAGATTGTAGTCGTTTCATCAGCTCCACAAATTCGTTTTCCGGATTGTTATGGAATTGATATGGCTAAAATGGGCGACTTTATCGCCTTCGAAGCGGCAATTGCATTGCTGAAAGACCGAGGAATGGAACAATTGATTGACGACGTTTATAAAAAATGTGTCGATCAAAAGGACATGCCAAAAGAGCAAATTCGCAATTATGTAAAAGAGATTTACAAGCCATTTACGAACGACGAAGTATCTAAAAAAATTGCTGTATTGTTGAAACCAAAATCAGTTAAGGCTGAAGTTGAAATTATTTATCAAACTGTAGAGAATTTGCACCAAGCTTGTCCTGAAAATTTAGGCGATTGGTACTTTACGGGTAATTATCCAACTCCAGGCGGAAACAAAGTGGTAAACAAAGCGTTTATCAATTGGAAAGAAGGGAAAAACGAACGTGCCTATTGATTTTTAAATTGTGAAAAGAAACACTGCCATATTTTTCTACGTTCTCGGTGGCTATGTGTTATTGCAGTTTACCTGGTGGGCGTATCATTTGATTCAATTGACCAAAAACAATGATCTCGCCACCAACGATGTTTCACGCAAAACTTTTATGATTCTAGGCGAAGGAATGGTTTTCTTCATCATTATCCTTTTAGGACTTTGGCAAATCAGAAAATCAATTAAAAGAGAATTGAAGTTTTCGGAAAGACAACGAAACTTCCTTTTGTCTGTGACCCACGAACTTAAAACACCTCTCGCTTCCAATAAATTATTCCTTCAAACCATTCAGAAAAGAGATTTGGATGAGAACAAACGAAATGAACTTCTTGAAAAAGCGATTTCTGAAAATGTTCGGTTGGAAAACATGATTGATAACATCCTCAATGCTGCTCGTTTGGAACACAAAACGATGTATATCAATCGTGAAAAATTCAATTTGGATGATTTGCTCAATAAAATTATCGAACGTTTTCAAAGAATCTATTCTGTTTCCAATCTGAAAAAGGATATTGAAGCTGATTTAGGAATAATTGCAGATTCAGCGATGCTAGAAACGGTCATTGTTAACTTGGTTGAAAATGCACTGAAATATGCAGGTGAGAATGCTGAAATTTTAGTTTCCGCCAAAAAAGTACAAGATAAAGTCATTTTTTCGGTTGCAGATAACGGCTTAGGTGTTCAAAAATCTATACAAAAAGATGTTTTTGAGAAGTTCATGCGCTCAGGCAATGAGGAAACTAGAACGAAGAAAGGAACAGGATTGGGACTGTATATTTCGCGCGAATTTGTTCACCTTAACCGAGGAACAATCACCTATCGCGATAACCAACCAAAAGGAGCAATTTTTGAAGTAAGTTTACAACAATGAAAAAGTTTGGATTAATCATTTTAGATGGATGGGGTTTGGGTAAAAAAGATCATTCAGATGGCGTTTTCTTGGCCAATACACCCTTCATGGATTCCATCATGACGAATTACCCAAATACGACTTTGACCACTTTTGGAGAAGCAGTTGGTCTTCCCGAAGGACAGATGGGAAACTCTGAAGTTGGTCATTTGAATATTGGTGCTGGAAGAATTGTGTACCAAGAGTTGACTAGAATCAACAAATCGATTCGCGATGGAGACTTTTTCGAAAACCCAAAGTTGATTGAAGCGATGCAACTGGCAAAAGAAGGAAATCGAAAGTTGCATTTGTTGGGACTCGCCTCAAAGGGAGGTGTGCATAGTTCACAAGAACATTTATATGCGCTTTGCCAGATGGCTGAAAATAATGGATTAAAAAATGTTTTCATTCATGCTTTTACAGATGGACGAGATTGTCACCCCAAAAGTGGAATGCAATTTATGGCCGAATTGGAAAATGAAATAGAAGACAAAAGTGCAAAAGTGGCAACGATTATTGGCCGGTATTACGCGATGGATAGAGATAACCGTTGGGAACGAGTCTCAGCCACATATCACGCCATGGTTAATCGAAAAGGAGGTATTTTTTCGTCGTCAAATGAGGCGATAACGGATGCTTATTCCAAAGGATTAACCGATGAATTTTTACCAGCAAGTTGCATAGAATTAGGAGAGGGAATTGACGGGTCAATCGGCGAAGACGATGTGGTAATCAGTTTCAACTTTCGAACAGATAGACCGAGAGAAATAACGAATGCTTTGACGCAAACCGCGTTTCCAGAATACGAAATGAAACCTCTTCATTTGTTTTATTTCACGATGACGCAATACGATGAATCCTTTCAAAATATTCGTGTCATTTTCGAAAAGGACAATTTGAAAAATACGATCGGTGAAGTGGTTTCAAAAGAGGGAAAAACGCAAGTTCGGATTGCCGAAACAGAGAAATATCCGCATGTAAGCTTCTTTTTTAGTGGTGGGCGAGAAAACCCTTTTTCTGGTGAATCTCGAATATTAGTCAACTCTCCTAAAGTGGCAACATACGATTTGCAACCCGATATGAGCGCGCCGGAGGTTAGTGATAAAATTGTAGCATCGATAAAAAATGATAGTCCAGATTTTATTTGTTTGAACTTCGCAAATCCAGATATGGTTGGCCATACCGGAGTTGTATCGGCTATAATAAAAGCGGTCGAAACAGTTGACGGTTGTTTGAAAGATGTAGTTGAAGCAGGACAGAAGTTGGGATACGAGTTTCTCGTTATTGCTGATCATGGAAATGCCGACTATTGTGTGAATGAAGACGGCTCGCCAAACACGGCTCATAGTTTGAATCCGGTTCCTGCAATCCTTATTACAGATGAAAAAAATATTCAATTGCACAAAGGAAAACTCGCTGATGTTGCACCAACAATATTGAGTCTAATGCGAATCAACATTCCAGCAGAAATGGACGGCCAAAGTCTAATCATATAAATGGCAAAGAAAAACCTGTTTACGTCCTACGAGAAATTTGTACTCGCTATTTTGGCCATTGTTCAGTTTACTGTTATAATGGATTTCATGGTCCTCGCACCATTGGGGACGATTGTCATGGATGAATTAACTATTTCGCCATCACAGTTTGCTTTGGTCGTTTCTGCATACGCAGCCAGTGCCGGAATATCTGGTTTGTTATCTGCTTTATTTGCCGATAAATTTGACAGAAAACGACTGCTGCTGTTCTTTTATTTAGGCTTTATTTTAGGCACATTGTTTTGCGCTATTGCTTCGAACTATGAGTTTTTATTGATGGCGCGAATTGTTACTGGAATTTTCGGTGGAGTGATGAGTTCAATTTCTTATTCCATCATAACCGACCTATTTCCAATAGAAAGACGAGGAACCGTTATGGGGTTTGTTCAAACCGCTTTTGCGACCAGTCAAATCCTTGGAATTCCCGTTGGTTTTTATCTTGCCATCAAATTCAATTGGCATGTGCCTTTCTATTTAATTGTCGTTTTTTCTGCTGTCGTTGCGAGTATAGTTGCGATCAAATTGAAACCCATAATCGGTCATTTGAGCGAAAATATTGGACGAAAACCACTTCGTCAAATGAAAGAAATTTTAGGGAGCACACGCTACTTAATTGGCTTTACCGCGACTGTTCTGCTCTCAACTGGCGGATATATGTTGATGCCATTTGGGAGTGATTTTGCCAATTATAATTTAGGAATCGACATTGAGAAAATTCCTATGATTTATGTTGTCACAGGTATTTTCTCCTTTTTTGCTGGGCCTATTTTTGGACGTTGGAGTGACAAAGTTGGTAAGTTTAAAGTCTTTTTCTTTGGAACGAGTTTGACTATCGTATTTGTGGCAATTTATACGAATTTGGGCACTACGCCTCTTTGGTTGGTGATTGTGTTAAACGTTGTCTTGTTTATCGGAATTAATGCACGGATTGTTACGTCATCAGCTATGATTACAGCTGTTCCCGAAGCGAAAGATCGAGGTGCATATATGAGTGTCAACTCTTCCGTACAAAGTTTCTCTGGAGCTATTGCATCTATGATAGCAGGACTGATTGTGGTGAAAGCTATGGACAAAACCTTATTGAATTATCCCGTACTAGGAATGGTCGTGATAGCAACAATGGTTATTTCGATGTTTTTAATGCGTCGAGTTCACCGAATGATTCAAAAAGATTAATCGTAGTATTCGTAGGTCTGAAAACGAGTTATCTTCAGATTATTTGAACTTCCTTCTTGCTTCAGAATTGCAGATAACAATCCCGTTTCTTGATTAACAATAAATTGAGTTTCCAGTATCATTACCCCTTTTTTAAAGTGTTTTATTTCTTTCAGATTGCCTAATTCATCATATGCAAATTGATCTTTCTGGATGTCGATTCCTTGTTTCGAGGAAACTTTGTTGGATAAGGTCACTTTACCTTGTGTGTTATATTCAAAATAACAAATAGAACCTTCGTTCGTGGCTATATATCTATTTTCCTGACGAGAGATTCTGCCTTTATCATTGAAGAAAAGGAGATGCCTCATATAAGGTGTTCCTGCATGATTCTTTATTGTTTTTATTAAAGAAGAATCCTTGTACAAATACGAGTAGCTTTCATTGCTCACCTCTTTCGTATACGGAATGACGATATTGTAACCTATACGGGCAAACTCATCTTTTGCGACAACGCGAATAGAATCATCGAAAAGGTAGGTTGTATAATTAAAATCCCACTGACCTCCGACGCTTTGATAAATTAAATATCCTTTATCATTGTAAACATATTTTCGCCAAACTACCGTTCCAAAATCATTCTGCTCAAAGCTACTCGTTACTCTACCGTTTTCATCGAAAAAGTAATGAGTGAATAAGTTCGTTGTTCGAATTACCTGCCGAGGTTTTTTTACAGAAACACGACCTTTAATCGATTTAATTTTATTCCGTTTGATAAACTCTGAATTAAAAACAATGGTCGCTTCATCAAGGCAATCTAGTTCGTTGGAAATCATCTGTCCAAAACAGAGATTCGGCAATATCAATACGAGGATAAATACTTTCAAATTCACTTCAAAATTAAAAGGGTCTTCAACAACTTTGCCAGAAATGACCAATTATTTTCCAAATCTGCTTGTTAATGACTTATAATTCTAAAGAATAGAAGATAAAAACGTAACAAAAAAAACACCTTTACCGTTATACCAGTAAGTAATTAATATAATAGCGTGAACAAGAAGTCACTTCGAAAGGTGTTTAAATGGAGCAAATGGATTTTTGCCTCCATTCTTGTTTTGTGTATAATTATTTCAACTACGGTTTACCTAATGCGCGATAAAATCGTGGACAAAGTGGTTACCGAACTCAATAAAAACTTAAATACGCCGATTAAAGTTAGTTCCATTGAATTGACTTTTTGGGGTTCTTTCCCTAGGTTGAGTGTAGATTTTAATGATTTATACATTCGCGATGCTGTTGAAAAAGCAAAGGAAACGGATACTTTATTTTATTCTGAACGTGTACGATTGAAATTCAACCCTTTGGATCTCATTAAGAAAGATTATAAAGTCAAGAAAATTGAAGTTTCACCTGGTTATACCCACATTAAAAACTTCAAAGAAGGAAAAAACAATTATAGCATTACAAAACCTTCTGAAGAAAATAACTCAAGTGGATTTGAATTTTCATTGAACGAAGTTGCTTTCGACGATTTTCGTTTGGACTACTCCAATTACGATGCACAGCAATATCATTCGACCAAGATGGATGAAATGGTTTTGTCTGGTGATTTTACAGACGAAATTATCGACTTGAATATTGAAGGTAACCTGATGATCAACTTTGCTCAAAGTGGCGAAGTGAAACTAGTTCGGAATAAAGCTGCTTATTTTGATGTAAATGTTCTAGTAAATCAAAAAGATGAATCGGTTACCATGGCTGAAGCGCCTGTTACTATTGCAGATTTGCCTTTCTCCTTTTCTTTACTCGTGCAACCTTCACTTATCGATGTTAGATTGAAAGCGAAAAATTTACAGCTGGTTCAATTGGCAAAGAGCATTCAACATAACGGGACGAAAACCATCAAGGAGATGCAAGGTTCTGGTGTAGTTCAATTTGATTTTCATTATTCCGATAAGCGAAAAGCCGATTCGAAAGGAGAAATTGAATGCAACTTTGGCATTGCGAATGGAAACATTGTAGAACCTTCTAATAACTTGCGCATTTCTGATATTAATGTAAAAGGATATTATGGGAATACGGATTTGAAAAAAGGCGAACATGTTAATTTGGAACAACTCAATTTCAGAACTCCAGCTGGACCCTTTACAGGAAATGTTTTACTGACCTCTTTTGAACAACCACGTTATCAAGGAAAAGCAGTAGGAAAAGTTGATTTGGGAGTTTTACATACCCTTTTCCCTTTGCCAACCGTTCAAAGTATTTCGGGCCAAGTGCGCGTGGATAGTAAATTTGATTTAGAAAACAGAACTTCAGGAGTGCATATTAATTCATGTAATGGCGAATTAAACATGGCAAATGTTCAATGTCAGCTAAAAGACGATAAACGTTATTTCGATCATATTTCAGGACGAATGTACCTAGAGAATAATATAGCCGGATTGGATAAGATGAGTCTTACCGTTGGTAAATCTGATTTGATGTTGAATGGAAAATTCGAGCAATTACAAGCCTATTTGAATCACAGAGGGAATCTTGTTGTAAATATGGAGGTAAGAAGCGCGTATTTGGATGTTCAAGATTTTGCTTCAAATGAAAAAGCTGACGAAATTCAAAACGGAAGAAACTATATCTTGCCGAACAATATTGATGGTAATCTTCACCTGTTGGCAAATAATTTACAATATGACGAGCATCAATTTAAGAAGCTTTCGACGCAATTGAAAGTAACAGGGAGAACATTAAATTTCTCTCAACTCTCACTTCAGAATGCTGGCGCCGACATAGATGGAAAAGTAATTATAGCCGAAAACTCACCTGAGATATTTACGATAAGCACGAACGCCTCGTCAAACAACATTTCTTTCCAACCTTTATTCAAAGAGTGGGACAATTTTCAGCAAACCACTATCGCTGCTGATAACATTGAAGGAATGGCACAAGCACAATTGCAATTTACTGCGCCGTTTGATCTTCGTTCAGGAATTGACTTCAAGAAGATTTTGGCAACTGTGAATTTGAAAGTTGACAATGGCCGACTAAAAAATATAGCTGCATTCAAGAGTATTACACAAAGCTTGAATGACTCTAAGGTGACCAAATTGATCTTAAAGAAGAACAATATAAATGACTTCGAACGCAATCTTTTGGACTTGAAATTTGCCTCCTTACAAAACACTATTACGATTCGTGATGGGAAACTCACGATTCCGAAAATGACTATTATATCGAACGCATTGACCGTGAACTTAGCTGGAACGCATGATTTTAACAACAATGTAGATTATCACTTCGACTTCAATCTTCGTGATATTAAAAAAGTGAAAGTAGAAACTGAATTTGGAGAAGTTATAGATGACGGAACAGGACTACGGTTGTTTGCGCATATGTTCGGACATATCGACAATCCGACCATAAAGTGGGATAGAGAACAAAAGAAAATACTTGCAAAGGAAACGATGGAAGAAGAAAAAATGACCACTAAACAAATGCTAAAGGCAGAGTTCGGTTTGTTCAGAAAGGATACCGCAGTTGTTGCTTATAAAGGCGAAACTCAACCAAAAAAAGAGATTAGAATACAATTTGGAAAACAGCCCGATGTAACTGAAGTCTCTGCCGAAACAAAAAAAGAAACAAAAATTGGAAACACTTTTAAAAAGTGGAAACAAGAGGCGGATAAGAATAAAAAAGGAGAAGTTATTTTCGATTGATAAAAGGCGATTACGAAAACAGAATGAACTACTATGATTCTTTAGAAAAGGTTCAAACCAAAAAAAGTAAAGAATCGTTTCTTTTGCTTATAGCTCAATTAGAGAAGGTTTGCCTTGAAAGGCATCTATCCATTTTGAAAGACTAAAACTATTGTTTGATTATTTTCACCTTATTGAAACTGCTACCATCTGAAACTGACAGAATATAAACTCCAGCAGGCAATTCAGAAATAGTCCATTTATCATTCAAAATACCGTTTGTTGGTTTTTGTGTTTCTTTTCGAACGATTTTCCCTAGTTGATCAAACAAAACCAATTCGATTTCTCCACCCATTTGAGTCAATTCGATATTCAATTCATCATTCGTAGGATTTGGGTAAACAGATAATTTCTCAATACCATTGATTTCTTCATAAGACAAGGGATAATTCGACGTGAAATTGAATTTGAATCCATCTCCATAATCAGCACCAAAGTTTTTAATAATCGGTCCACCTAATTGATAGAATCGCGTATAGCCACTGCCATCATTGTTAGCAAAGAAACTCAATCCATCGTCATCTGTATCATAGACATTGTAACTTATACATCCTATTGGAAGCACAATTGTGTCTTTGTATAAAGTGTTACTAGCCATTCCTGATCTAGAAAAGATTATTTGATCTTGGTCATCTCTCAAATCAAAAGAGCATTCGCTACCTGCATTGTTGGTTCTAAAATGAACGACAATACTCGATGGCATAACCTCAGGAATTATAAAATTGGTTTGATGATGATCATTCAAAGTATAATTATCTGCCGCTCCGTTGACCTGAATCACTTTTGCGTGAAATCTATTTGAAACTTGTGACAAACTAGACCACAAAGTAAAAGGCGCTGGCATAGGAACATCAATGGAGTTATTCTCAGCTAAATTCCCGATCCAATCAAACGTTTGTGCATTGGTTTCGTCATTTACCCAATACTTAATTTTCGCCGTCGTAATGGCCGTTGAACCTGTGTTCTTTAAAACCACAATTGGCTCACGACAAATCGAATTAAATCTCGCGTATTCAATTTGATCTGTTGGTTGCTTTATTGCAGTAATGGAGCCGTCAATCACATTATTAACTGGCCCGTAAGTCACCAATTTATTACTCACGATATAATTTGACGTTCCTGAAGCATTACTCAAACCATAATCCAACATAACTGATGTGCCAGCAGTAACATGCGATGTGATGTCACTTTCTTGCACGTTCGTCGCCATTCCGGGACACCAACCTGATCTGTCATATATCCACGTCCCTCCTTGCGGGTAAACTGGGTTTTCAGCACATTCTTTCCAAACTTGCCATGAAAATTCAGAAGTTCCTCCATTCACATTAAACGTATGTATGCGAGGAATAAACTCACCCTCTTGACCATGTCCAGTGATAGATGTAAGTACTTTAAACTTGTTTCCGTTTGCCATCAATGGTGCATTTCTAGGAGCAAAATACGTGTCATTCAAAATAGAAGCGTATCCTCTTGATTCTGTTCGCCATATTTCACGAATATCCAACACATCTCTTTCCGGTGTTCCGACGATGAACAAAAACTGAATATCCATGTCTTCTTGACGTTGACCTCCGCGTTCCATTGTCATTCGTTTTGATCCTTTTAAGATTGGTGTATAATCGGTCATATCGAAAGTCCATGTTTTTCCATCAGGACCCATGTTCAAATTAATACCGTAAGGTGTAACGAAACTCATTATTTCAAATTTCATCGGCCATCTTCGTTGATAATCTAATGTGGTAGGCATAATTGTTCCATCTGTCGTTACAGGCGCTGTTCCGATTACAAGTCCAGTCGAAGCATCATAAATATTTTGAGGTACTGCTTCCCACACTTGAATTGAAGATATACTTTGTACTTCATCATCCATAACTGCACCTGGATGCGGCACAATAACAAACTCGTCAACTGTGTTTGGCACTAAAGCCACTGAATCCATAACTTGAACCGGCGTTACTGTCGTATTGTATGTTCCATTAAAAGGAATCAAGCTCGGACGGTATCCAGTTGAAGTGAAAAAACGATTCAATTTTATTCCTCTAGTCGATTTCCAAACTGTAGAACCATTGCCGGCAGCAACTGCTCCATTTAAAGAATTGTCATTGTAACTTATTCCATAACCTTCATCAAACTTATAATATGCGACTAAATTTGAATATTGTGGATGCGTTGCATTCAGTGGAATATTCATCCAAGATAAAATTTCACCTCCGGTCAAAGCTTTGTTCCAAATTTGCAATTCATCGATACTGCCTTTGTAATTATTCGTTAACGCATTACTTTTACCTACAACCATTGCTACAATATCAATTGGTTTTGTATTACCAGTTCCAGAATGCCAAAGGACACCGTTCAGATAAATTTGCATAACACCTGTAGTTGCATTTTTAACAAATGACCAATGATTCCATTGTCCTTCAAACTCATTTGTCGAAGCTGGTTTGTTAATTCGGTCATATGCTCCGTCACCTCCACAATCCCAATAAACTTGACTATTACCCCATGGTAAGTGAACATTCAAATCTCTTTCCCCATTTGCCCCTAGTCCTTCAATAATAGTCGTGTTCGCTGGTAATAAATTTGCATCTCCAAAAGCCCAAAATGAAACAGTCAATTGATTCGAAATAGCAGCAAGTCCAGCAGCTGGAATTGTAATATGGCCATCTCCAGAAACATTTTGATAAAATCCATTATTAGATGTCAAGGCCAAATCTGGCGAAGAAAGGGTAGATTCTAATTGAACATTTGAACCGGGTACAGAATTGGTAAATGAAAATTCAATAATTACATTGTCTGAACCATTCCAGACAAAAGGAGTATAAAACTGAACTCGATTTGAGCCTGTTACAAAATTGTAATCTGAAAAATAAACTTCCGTAAATCCGGTTGTTTCAATATTCGTTGAGTCAAGAATAATAGCAGATGTTCCTTTTATGTTGATTCGTAAAAAATTAACTCCTCCACCATTCAAAGCATTGACTAAAAACCCGTCAATGTTACCTGCTGACATACCTGCCGTGGTCAATTCAGCAGCAGTAAAAAGGTATTGTGATTTTCCAGAAATATTACTTGCAGCCAATGCGTCATACGAAGGCGCGGTTCCTACCAAAACAGGATATTGGTTTTCACTTGTAATACTGTTCAATACTACTTGTTGCTGAGTATATTGATAATAGTCATAAGGTTGTGAATTCGTATAATTGAAAACTGTTCCACTGAATCCAGTAATTGTATGTGAAGGAGTGGTATAGCCAACTGAGTCTATTCGCGTTGAATCGTGCAGATAAGTGTTGCAACTATAATCCCATTCCCCACAACCAATGTTCGTTTGACCTGAAACTGGTGGAGAAACTAATCCGCCTTTACAACGCATGTTGTATTTCATGATGATTTTTTCAAACGTTACTCCTGGCAAATTCGGAAACTCTATCATGGTGTCTCGAATTCCACTACCCGCTGTTTGGGTATAGTTAAATGTGTTTACAACTATTGTGTCACCTGGGTTTTGTGCCTGCAAATAGGGTGCTGCAATTAGAAACACAAGGGTTAAAAATGTTTGAAATTTCATAGTAAATAGTATTTTTTAATTCTTATGATTCAAAAATAACACTCTTTCAGAGAAGAAAAGGTAACTCTGAGATTAAAATGTCCTCACTAATTAATTCCAAGTTCGTTAAAAATGGGCTACTTTTGCACAACGAATGGTAAAAATACGTGATATTGAATTGGGCGAATTTCCGCTTTTACTCGCTCCGATGGAGGATGTGAGTGATCCACCTTTTCGTGCGCTTTGCAAGAAACATGGTGCCGATCTGATGTATACCGAGTTTATTTCATCCGAAGGTTTGATTCGCGACGCAGCCAAATCTGTAATGAAATTAGATATTTACGAATATGAACGTCCGGTTGGAATTCAAATTTTTGGCTACGATATTGAAAGCATGAAAATGGCGACTCAAATTATTGAGAAAACCAATCCAGATATCATAGACATCAATTATGGTTGCCCTGTTAAAAAAGTAGCCTGCAAGGGTGCTGGTGCTGGAATCCTACAAGACATCCCTAAGATGGTGCGCATGACGGAAGCTATTGTGAAGGCTACAAACCTTCCTGTGACCGTGAAAACTAGATTGGGTTGGGATGACAATTCGAAATTTGTTGTGGATACTGCTGAACGACTGCAGGATGTTGGAATTGAAGCGATTTCTATTCACGGCCGTACCCGAAAACAAATGTACAAAGGAGAAGCGGATTGGCAACTTATTGGTGATGTGAAAAACAATCCAAGAATGCACATTCCAGTTTTTGGAAATGGAGATATCGATTCGCCTAAAAAAGTAATTGATTATAAAGAAAAATATGGTGTCGATGGCGTAATGATTGGTCGTGCTAGTATTGGCTACCCATGGGTTTTCAATGAGATAAAACACTTTATGAAAACTGGCGAACATTTAGCTCCTCCAGGCATAAAGGAACGTGTTGCAATAACCAAAGAACATTTGACCATGAGTGTAAATTGGAAAGGTGAAATTCTCGGTGTTGCCGAAATGAAGCGACATTATTCAAATTACTTTAAAGGGATTTCGCATTTCAAAGAATACCGAACGAAGCTAGTTACTACTTTTGACCTGCAAGAAATATATGACACTTTGGATTATATTGAGGCAAATGCTGAGGAGTTCTTTCTTGTTTAAACTGTTTTTATAACTTTTTCTTATACATATCACTTCTGTGTACAATCCCTAATTTAGCTATCTTTAAAACTCATTTTAGAATTTTATGCAACGATATCAGAATTACGCAGAAGGGAAATGGTTTGACGGTGAAGGAGTTGAAACCTCACTTTACAACACAATTTCAGGAGAGAAAATAGGAGAAGTATCCAGTATTGGCCTCGATTACAAAGCCATGATGGAATATGCCGTTAAAAATGGGGGACATGCTCTTCGGAAAATGACATTTCAGGAGAGAGGTCGAATGATCAAAGCTCTTGCCCTTCATTTGATGGAGTTGAAATCAAAATATTACCAAGTTAGCGCTTGGACAGGTGCAACAAAAGTTGATTCTTGGATTGATATTGAAGGAGGAATTGGAAATTTATTTGCCAATGCTTCTTTGAGAAAACAATTCCCCGATTTGCCGTATTACGTCGACGGTGTTGCCGCGCCTCTTTCGAAAGAAGGAACGTTCATCGGACATCACATTATGGTGCCGAAAGAAGGTGTCGCGATTCATATCAATGCCTTTAACTTTCCGATTTGGGGAATGCTCGAAAAAATTGCCGTGAATTTAATGGCAGGTGTTCCAGCTATCGTAAAACCATCTGAACATACTTCCTATTTAACGGAAGTGATGGTAAAAGACATCATTTCATCTAAAATATTACCTGAAGGTTCATTGCAACTAGTTGTTGGATTGGGTCGAGGAATTATCGATCACGTCGACTCACAGGATGTGGTTACATTCACAGGAAGTGCATACACCGGAAGAAAGTTAAAATCGCTTCCTCAATTCACAGAAAGAAGTGTTCCGTTCAACTTAGAAGCTGATTCTTTAAATGCTGCGATTTTAGGAAAATACGCAACTCCTGGAACAGTGGAGTTTGACCTTTTCATTAAGGAAGTCACGCGAGAAATTACGGTAAAAGCAGGTCAAAAATGTACGGCTGTCCGTCGAATTATCGTTCCTGAAGATTTCATAGACGAGGTTCAAGCAGGAATAGTAAAAAGATTAGCGAGCACAACGATTGGTGACCCAAGTCTAGAAGGTGTGCGAATGGGATCATTGGCTGTAATGTCGCAAGTAGATCGCTTGAAAGAAAGCGTAAATGCCTTATCGAAATCGCAAGAAATCGTTTATGGTGACATGGACAATTTCGAAGTTTCAGGCGCTGACAAAAACAAAGGTGCCTTCTTCTCTCCTATTCTTTTTAGAAACGATAACCCTTATAAAAACACAGATGTTCACGACATTGAAGCGTTTGGTCCAGTTTCGACTATTATGCCCTACAAAGAAACGGAAGATGCGATCCAATTGGCAAAAATGGGGAAAGGTTCCTTGGTTTCTTCAATAGTGACACCAAACGATAAAGAAGCAACTGAATTTGTGCTAGGTGCTGCATGTATGCACGGTCGTATTCTCGTTTTGAACGAAGCTTGTGCTAAAGAAAGTACGGGTCATGGTTCGCCAATGCCTTTGCTTACACACGGTGGACCTGGTCGTGCTGGTGGTGGTGAAGAAATGGGTGGAAAACGTGGTGTTTTACATTATTTACAACGCACAGCAATTCAGGGACACCCAACGACAATCACGGCAATTACGAAACAATTTCAAGTTGGCGCTGAACAACCAGAAGCAAATCCACATGTTTTCAGACAACACTTTGAAGATTTAAGAATTGGGGATACTGTTTTCACACATAAACACTCTGTAACAGATGCAGACATTGTGAATTTTGCTAACGTTTCTGGCGATAATTTTTACGCACATATGGATGCCACTTCTCTCGAAGGAACTATTTTCGAACGAAGAGTAGCGCACGGATATTTCATTCTTTCAAAAGCAGCTGGATTGTTCGTCGACCCGAAAAAAGGTCCTGTGCTGTTGAATTATGGTCTAGAAGATGCTCGTTTTGTAAAACCTGTTTATCCAGGTGCAACAATCGGTGTTCGATTTACTGTAAAAGAAAAAATGGATCAAGAAAAACGATCTGAAGATGATATTGCGAAAGGAATTGTGAAATTCTTGGTTGATGTGTACGATGAAACTGGCGAAACTGTCGCTATGGCTACAATTCTTACTATGGTTAAAAAACGAGACCAATCGCAATAAACTGACATGTTTATAAACCGTCGTGACTAACCTCTAGACAGTTTTTTTGTTCTATTGGTCAATACCAAAATTCTTCGTTGTGTTGCTATTGATGTATAGAACATTACACAATGATTTCAATTCATTTTCTTGAACTGAAAACTCAGTATCGAGAGTATGGTGATTAAATCCAATCATTATCAAGTCGGCATCTTTCGAGTTTTTACAGATCTTTTCATTCCGTGTTTCATTGTCACGAACCTTGTGAAATTGCACATTTGCTTCAGATATTGGCAAACTTCCTTGGAAAATTAAATCTTGCATCAAGTTTTTCTCCGACTCGAAAACAGACTCATTTAAAGCAACATGAAGCGTCGCTTTTCCTTTTCGCCAATCATGGCTTCCTAGGATTATATAAGCCATAACAATCATTAATTGTGCATTAGTCGTTTGATTTGCTTCTACCCAAATATGAATATCGCCCATTACACCAAACCCTTTGCTGCCCGTCGATAAAACACAGACATCAAAATGACTAGCGTACATCAAGGTGTAATTCTCTTTGATCTGGTCAAGCTGCTCCATTTTTCCTCGTTCATAATCCAAAAGAATCATGTTGTTGTCCTTACCTGAAACACCTGGTAATTGCAACATCTGAGAAATTGCAACGGTATATGAAGGCGCTACGTGAGACTGTAGATAGAAATTGCTTTTCGAAATATTTGAAATTCGTATCATTCTCGATAAAGTTTCTTTCGAATCCAACACCGTATCTTCGTTCAACTCAGCTTTAATCCAGTGTATGTAAGAACCAAAACCGTGTTTCCGCGTCATCCATTTCATGATTTGGAAATTGGAATTTTGGACGAATGTTTGGTTAGAGAAAGCAACTATCGAAGGTCGCCATGTTTCGTCTTTTTGATCTTTCTCCGCTTTTTGCAAGAATACTTGAACGGTTCTGCTGAATTGGAAAATTACGCCTTGGAAAATGGCTGATATACCTTGTTTCTTGTCGTTTTTAGAGGAGATGTAATAGTATATCGATAACATTAAAACTATCGCAAGTACAGCGTAAAAAGGGTTCATTTTAAACATCATGAACACACACATCAATCCCCCGAATAAAGAGATGTACCATTTGGACTTGAACGTTGGGCGATACGATGGATCGCCCGAGAAATGTTGGAAAAACGAAATCAAACAAAGAGCGCCATACGTAACCATAAAGAACATGGAAATGATTTCTGCAACGAAATTGACATCGCCAATGGCCACAAAAACGGCAGCAATACCAAGCGTCACCAGACTAGACGAAAATGGTTCGTTGTTTTTTCCTTTACCTTTTGCAAAAAAGCGATTGACTTGTTTGTTCGGGAATACTTTGTCTTTTCCTAAGGCTTGAAGTGTTCTTGGAGCCACTAAAAACGAACCTAGCGCACTAGAGAATGTCGCTGCCGCAAGCCCAATTGGAATAATCGGTCCCCAAATGGCAATCTGACTCATAATCAACTGATCGCTTGCTAAAGCTTCTGGAGTAGCTGAGGTTGCCAATTTTAATGCGATGAACACATAAATGATCATTCCCACTAAAGTTGCCATTAATGTCCCTTTTGGTAAAGATTCGCTTGGGTCTTTTAAGTCACCCGATAAACCTACTCCGGCTGTCATGCCAGTAAATGCAGGAAAACAAATGGCAAAAACAATGAAGAAAGCGTCACCATCTTCGATATGATTGGTTAATGAAGTCAATGAAATAGCCTCACCAGTGCCTGTACCCATAAAAAAGAAGATCAGTGAAACGAATAAAATAGCGACTACAAAATAAAGTGCTTTCATTCCCAAATCGGCACCTTTAGTTAATATCAATAGGGTTAAAAGACCTAAACACGGCAAAGTCACCAAGCGCATATCCATGACGTAAAAACCATAGGTTTGACCTACCCACTCTATCAAAGGCTCAAATGCAACTCCCATGGCCACAATATAAAAGGCGACGGAAATGGCTTGTGACAAATACAAACTGATACCTATAGCGGAACCGATATTTAACCCAAAAGATCGCGAAATAATAAAGTATTCGCCACCCCCTTCTACTTTTTGGTTGGTCGAAATTTCAGCAATTGCCATGGCTGTTGGAATTGTAACCATATGGCCAATTATAATAATTCCGAGCGTCCCTAAAAATCCGATATTACCAACAGCGTAACCAAA
>ERZ887849.759-NODE-759-length-33386-cov-39.533077_pt1 | contig 33386 bp, 33 predicted proteins | sample MGYA00521267_ERZ887849 | MGnify/ENA primary metagenome ERZ887849 (study PRJEB32303, sample SAMEA104408601) | aquatic metagenome | biome: Brackish water; feature: Pelagic; material: water | place: Baltic Sea | collected 2014-06-06T16:11:00 | depth 2,863 m ... | reverse complement strand
GCCCAGAATAGGCAACGACAAAACGAGGCAAACAGCATTTACAAATTCGCTCCTTTTTTATTAATGCCATTGTCTTTCCGAAGCAAACTTTTTATTTCTGTAGCTAATCCAATGGAAGGCTTTACTTCAATACCAATTTTGAGGTCAGTTTATTTTCCTTCATTGGAATCTTTTGTTGAACAGTTTTATTCATCTAGTAGAAATGACAATCAAAATCGATGACTAGATATTCAGTAATCTTCCAATTAATCTAAAATTGAGAGAAGATTTTTAAATTTCAGTCTCGAAAAAGTGAAAATAACTTAACACCTTACATTAAACAGTAATTTTTACTTATTTATACATCACAAGCAGCAGTAACAGCTTTATTTCTGAACTTTACGTTAATAAATTACTGTATATGAATCGGGTTATTAAAAATTATTCGAAATTAAATTCTTCACTTCAAGACGAAGTCTATATGGGCTACTCGGAAGGTGAACTTGAGAGAACTGCCTTCCCATATAAAGGAAAGATTACGGATGGCGTCATTTGTCAATACGAAGACGTTATTTATTTGATTCCTATCTCAACTATTATTGCTCGACGATCGGGCTCTTCGGATGATATTGACGACGATGATGATGAATCGTCTCCAATAGACGTAGAAGTCGAAGAAGATTCTGAATAAAATGAATTATTGAAAAAAAGGATCTTCATGTAAAGACTAATAACCAATACAAACAAAAAAAAACAACTATGAAAAAAGTAACATTAACAATCGCAAGTATTTTAAGTCTCGGGAATTTTAATCGCACAAGATTATACACCTCCTCCTAGTGCAGAAACATCTTTCGCAAAAAAGTATCCAACAGCGGTAGTAGACGAATGGATGGATGATGACACTCAAATCATCTGCTATTTTGAAGATGATGGTAATTACGGAAGTGCGTTTTTCTCGCCTAAAGGTATATGGATGAGTTCAGAATTTATTATAAACGAAGATGATTTACCTGCGAATGTATCCTCTGGTGTTAAAGGAAAGTACATAGGATTTGAAATTACGGGAGTAACCAAAAGAGAAGATACCAAACAAACTCTTTACGAGTAAGTGTCTAAAATAATTCTACAGAACAGGATTTACTAATCACTCTTGATCCGAGCGGAAAATTAGTAAAAGAGGAAGATTTAAACGCTGATTATTGATTTGAGTACGTTTTTAAAATGCCATAATTAAAAATGAAAAACAAATACATTGATTTCATCGAACAATCGTTCGATTTTCCTCAAGAGGAGTTCCATCTCACAGAAAACAACTCACTGATTTGGCATGGTGTCAATATAGAAGATGTAATCGCTGAGCATGGCACTCCTCTTAAATTGAGGTATCTGCCAAAAATATCTGAGAATATTCAATTGGCAAAAAAGTGGTTTAATCAAGCCATTGAAGAGCACGATTACGCGGGAGAATATCATTACAGCTATTGCACAAAAAGTTCACACTTTAGTCATGTCCTAGATGAAGCATTGAAAAATGATATTCATATCGAAACCTCTTCTGCGTTTGATATTGAAATCGTTAAAAAGCTAAAAAGTGAAGGGAAGATCAATGATAAAACATACATCCTTTGCAATGGCTTTAAACGCGATAAATACGTAGACAATATTGCAGAACTTATCAATTCGGGTAAGTACAATTGTATTCCAATCATAGATAATTACGAAGAGATCCATCTCCTACATCAAAAAACAAATAAAAAGTTCGACATAGGTATCCGCATAGCATCCGAAGAAGAACCAAAATTTGAATTTTATACTAGCCGTTTAGGAATAGGTTACAAAAACATCGTGCCATTTTACAAGCGAGAAATTGAAATCATTCCGAGTATCAATTTACGAATGTTGCATTTCTTCATTAATACTGGAATTAAAGACAATGCCTACTATTGGAATGAACTCCAAAAATGTTTGAACGTTTATGTTGAGTTAAAAAAGATTTGTCCAACCCTTGACAGTTTAAACATTGGAGGTGGATTCCCAACTAAAGATTCTCTTGGGTTTGAGTACGATTACCAATATATGGTTTCCGAAATCATCTTATTGATTAAGACGGTATGTGATGAAGGGAAGGTTCCTGCTCCGAATATTTTTACAGAATTTGGGTCGTTTACCGTTGGTGAATCAGGAGCAATACTGTACGAGGTCTTGTATCAAAAACAACAAAACGATCGAGAGAAATGGAATATGATCAATTCATCTTTCATTACAACACTGCCTGATTCATGGGCAATCAGCAAGCGATTCATAATGCTGCCAATCAATCATTGGGATAAGCCTTATGAGCGAGTTTTACTTGGTGGGTTAACGTGTGATAGTGATGACTATTACAACAATGACCAACATGTGAATGCTATTTATTTGCCATCGTTCCCTAGGAACAAACCCCTTTACATTGGCTTTTTCAACACAGGAGCATATCAAGACACGCTGGGTGGATTTGGCGGTCTTCAACATTGTTTAATACCACAACCGAAGTATGTTCTGATCAATAAGACGGAATCAGGAGAAATAAAAACCGAAGTGTTTGCCGAACAACAAAGTTCAGAAAACTTCATGCAATTATTGGGCTATGAATAAAGAAAGAACATTCGCAGGAATTCCAGTGGGGCACGCAAAATACGAGGGCAGTGAAGTCGTTCTAATTCCAGTTCCGTATGATGGAACGAGTACTTATGGGAAAGGTGCAGACAAAGGTCCTGATGCCATTTTGGATGCCGCTGAAAACATGGAGCTTTATGATATAGAAACGAATTCCGAGGTCTATTTACAAGGTATTTATTTAGCACCATCTATTACAATAGATTCAAGTCCTGATGCAATGGTTAAAGCGGTTGAATCAGCGGTTGATAAATATTTGGACGCAGAAAAATTCGTGACAATTCTCGGTGGCGAACACTCTGTTAGTATTGGTTCAATTCGCTCATTCAATAAGAAGTTTGAAGATTTGACCGTTCTCCAATTGGATGCACATTCAGATTTACGTCCGTCATACGAAGGCTCGAAATACAACCACGCCTGTGCATTGCATGAAGCATCGTATGCTACTAATTTGGTGCAAGTTGGCATTCGAAGTATGGATACTGTAGAGCTAGCATACTTACGCGAAGAAAATCTATTCACATCCTACGATATTCATTCCAACGAATACTGGCAAGAAGATGTAATCAACTGTTTGGGTCAAAACGTATACATAACAATTGATTTAGATGCTTTCGACCCATCAATTATGCCATCAACAGGAACACCAGAACCAGGCGGATTGTTGTGGAATGAAACCTTGGATTTACTCAGAAAGGTCTTTTTGAATTCTAACGTCGTTGGTTTCGATATTGTTGAATTAGCGCCCAAAAAAGATTTCACCGCCCCAGATTTCATGGCGGCCAAATTGTACTATAAATTATTGTCCTATAAATTTCATTTAGAATGGCTCAAGAAATAAAAAAATTCATTGAAAAGAACTTTTTACACTTTAATGCTGCTTCTTTAGTTGATGCTGCCAAAGGGTACGAAGACCACTTAGCATCTAAAAAAAAAATGCTTATCTCCCTTGCAGGTGCAATGAGTACAGCAGAACTAGGGATTTCATTGGCAGAAATGATCCGTCAAGACAAAGTGCACATCATTTCTTGCACAGGAGCAAATCTTGAAGAAGACATCATGAACCTAGTGGCGCATGACAGCTATGAACGCGTACCGAATTACCGCGACTTAACCCCTAACGAAGAGTGGGCGCTTCTCGAACGGGGGTTAAATCGTGTTACAGACACATGCATACCAGAAGAAGAGGCATTTCGTAGACTTCAAAAACATGTATTTACTATCTGGAAAGAAGCCGAACGAGATGGGAAACGCTACTTTCCTCATGAGTTTATGTATCAACTTCTGCTCTCTGGAGTTTTGGAACAATATTACGAAATGGACCCTAAAGATTCTTGGATGATAGCAGCGGCAGAAAAGAATCTGCCAATCATTGTTCCTGGTTGGGAAGACTCAACTATGGGGAATATATTTGCTTCTTATTGTTTGAAAGGAGAATTGAATCCTTCAACGATGAAGTCAGGAATTGAATACATGATGTGGTTAGCAGATTATTACACAGAAAACGCAGGTGAAGATGGCATCGGGTTCTTTCAAATTGGTGGGGGCATTGCAGGTGATTTTCCAATTTGTGTTGTACCAATGCTCTATCAGGATATGGAACGTACTGATACACCTTTTTGGAGTTATTTCTGCCAGATTTCAGATTCAACGACAAGTTATGGTTCATATTCGGGAGCTGTACCAAACGAAAAAATAACATGGGGTAAACTAGATATTGATACTCCCAAATTTATAATTGAATCCGACGCTACAATCGTTGCACCATTGATTTTTGCCTACATACTTAATCAATAATAATTACTAAAAACCATCACTATGAAAAGCTCATTTCATTTAGCCTTCCCAATTAAAAACCTACAAAACACAAAGGAATTCTATGTTGATTTATTAGGATGCTCAATTGGTCGAGAATCATCAAACTGGATGGATTTTAATTTTTTCGGTCATCAACTGACAGCACAAGTAAATCCAGATGCCGTATGTTCATTTCCTTTTTACAGAAGCGAAAAAAACGCCTTTCCGTTTTATCATTTTGGTGCAGTACTAACATGGAAGGATTGGCATGAAATGGAAGCCAAGCTCAGTGAAAGTAAAATAAGATTTCTCATTGAGCCCAAAATAGTTTTTAGCGGAGAAGTGGGAGAGCAAAAAACAATGTTCATTGAAGACCCTAATGGATATGCCATCGAGTTCAAAGCGTTTGAGCAAGACGATCAGTTATTTAAATCCACCTAATATTTATGGTGAAACGGAAAAAGAGAAAACCATTAACAGAGTGGCTCGGAGTTACAATTCTATTATTCATTTTGATGTTACTCCTTGTAGCCCTAAGTCAATTATATAATTAACATGAAGAATGTTGAACTAAAATACACAGGGTTTCAGAACAAGCATTATTGTTTTAAAGATGTGCTGGACAATAATGTACAGTTTTCTGGAGCTAGAGCAGACTTAATTTATGACTTTGATCTGAGAGAAGAGACGAATATCAATGTATGGTTTCAAGTATTCTATTTCTCAACATATGATGGGGATAATGAATCAAAAATAATTTCTGATTTATTATTTCTACCCAATGATATAGCACAATGAAAAAAGAACTAGTTAACAGTACTTTTAAAACACTCATATTTGATCTCAATGGAACGATCACTGGTAGAGTATCGGAACATCCTGATCATATTGCTTTTAGAGATCATTATATAATGGAAAAACTCGGGAAGTCGCTTTCTGGAAAACTTCCAAATACGACATCACTTGCACTTCAGATTTGCGGATTGAGCCCCTCGCAATATTATACCTATAGAAATCAGGTAATCGATTGGAATTTGTTTCACGAGTACAGCGAATCAACCGTACTAGCCTTTCAGCGACTAAAAAAAGATGGCTATACATTAGTGCTCTATACGGATTGTTTGGGAGAACAAATAAAGAGAACATTGAAAGTACTAGGCAAGGAGAATCTTTTTGATCTAATTATTTCAGAAGAATTCAATTTGAAGAAGCCTACTCCACAAGCATTCAAGTATGTTGCTGATAGGTTTGGCTGTTCATACAGCGACATGTTAATGATTGGTAATGATTACAATAAGGATTTATTGCCTTTAAAAATACTGGGGGGAAATATTATTCAAATTGATGGAGAGCATGAACTTCCAGAGCTATTTGAGTTATTGGCAATCAACAATACTTTTGAGACCAAAACAGGATTTAAAGATGCTTAATCAATTACAAGACTTCATCACGCAATGGCAACTAGAAATTATGATGATTTCAATATTTGTTGGTGCCTTTATCCTATCTCGCTTATTACGATGGTTGATAAATAGATCGTTTATCAACGGAAATAGTAAAATTAAAGCAAACATTACCCGTGTTAAGTTCTTTAAAAATGCTGTATCGTTTGTTATTTGGTTGATTGCACTAGGAGGAATTATATCGCTGATTCCACAATTACGAGCACTTGCTGTCACATTATTTGCTGGAGCGGGTATTTTAATTGCCATCATAGGCTTTGCCGCGCAAGAGGCATTTTCAAATATTATAAGTGGAATCTTTATTGTCATCTTTAGACCTTTCAGAGTTGGAGATATGATTAAAGTCGGAAACCTAGACTATGGCATTGTTGAAGATGTAACTTTAAGACATACCGTAATTTTAGACTTCCGGAACAAACGCCTAATAATTCCAAATTCTATTATCAGCTCTGATACAATCATTAACGACAGCATTGAAGATGATATAATCTGTAAGTTCATTGAAATGAAGATCAGTTATGACAGTGATGTTGATCTTGCCATCAAAATAATGCAAGAAGAAAGTGAAAAGCATCCTTTTTCTTTTGACAATAGAACCCCTAAGGAAAAGGCAGATGGTGAACCTGTAATTGAAGTGCGACTTTTGGACTTTGAAGATTCTGCCGTAGCGTTGAGAGCGTATGTTTGGGCCAAAGACCCACAGGAGGTATTCAGAATGCACAGTGACATCAATAAAGCTCTAAAAAAACGTTTTGATGCAGAAGGAATTGAAATCCCTTTCCCACACAGAACTGTAGTATTTAAAAATCGATCAGAGCGATTCGAAGCATAAACATAGGATAGGTCAGTCTTTGATACAATGCACTCCTCGTTTGCAAAACGTACAGCAAGATTAGATACGACGTGGCAAAATAGGTTATATTTGCGAACTTTTAAAATGGATAAAAGTTGAGAAAAATTGGCGGTAATTCGTTTAGAAAATATGCTAGGCTGACCTTAATTGGTCTTTTGTTGGCGACCCTATTTTTCATATACCAAGCCTCTAAGGTTGGCTTTGATTATGATTTTGAAAAATTCTATCCTACAAGTGATTCTGAAACAGAGTTTTTCTTTGAGTTCCGAGATAAATTCCAATCGGACAACGACTTCTTGTTAATTAGTGTTGAAAATAAATCGGGGGTTTTTGATTTAAAATTCCTGAAAAAAGTTGACAGATTTACACATGAGTTAAGTAAGTTGGAATACATTGATTCGGTAAGCTCAATTACGAATCAAAGAGAATATTTCATTAGCTTGTCGACCTCGCATAAACAATTGATTGATTTTGAGAATGTGGATCTGAAGCGCGATTCAATCAGGATTTATTCGAAGCCTGAGCTCATTAATAGTTTTATTGCGAAGGACGGAAAGTCGATCTGTATTTTTGTAAAGCATAATGATTTTCTAGCAAGAAAAAATAGCGGTGGGCTATTGGATAAAATTGAAGCACTGTCGGACAAATATAGTTTCGACAAAACACGCGTTGTTGGAAGAATAATAGGGCAAAAGTATTACATCAAAAAAATGATGGGTGAGATGCTTTTCTTTGTTGCATTGAGTGCCATTCTCATCGTCATATTCCTTTTCGTCGCTTTTCGTTCGATTTGGGGAATAATAATGCCTCAATTTGTCATTTTGGGAGGAATGATCTGGCTCATTGGAACCATGAGTCTCTTCAATCAACCGATCAATATTATTTTGACGGTACTTCCGTCTGTTATGTTTGTCGTTTCTATGTCAGATACAATTCACCTTGTCTCCAGATATCTAGATGCCCTTCGCACAGAAGAAAGCACATTGGACGCAATCAAAATGGCAGTTCGCGAAGTTGGAATGGCTACCTTACTTACATCAATCACAACCTCCATCGGTTTCTTTTCATTGGTATTTGTCCGTGTAGAGCCAATTCAAGTATTTGGTGTAGTTATGGGTGTTGGCGTATTAATAGCCTTCGTTTTGACATTTGTTACTCTTCCTGCGTTGTTCTATTTCTTTCCAGGCCCTAAATATGTAACAAAGAAAAAGCAAGGTCACTTTTGGAAAAAAAGACTGGCAAAATGGTTTATAATTGTCTTGAAGCGCAAACGATTAATAGTAGTCTTGAGTGCAGTAGTTGTGGGAATTAGTGTCCTTGGTTTATTCCAAATCAAGACGAATAATTTACTAATGGATGACCTAGATGAAAGTGATCCACTAAAACAAGATTTCAATTATCTCGACGCGAATTATGGCGGAGTTCGACCCGTAGAATTAGCGATAACAATTAAGTCAGACTCATTAGATGTTTGGGACAAAGATGTACTTCGAACAATAGATACAGTTCAAACCTATTTGCTTGAAAAATATGGTTTAGCCGTTAAAAGCTCCCTTATTTCAGGAATCAAAATAGTGCACAGATCCATGTATTCTGGATTGCCCGAATATTTCACCTTACCAACACAAAGAACAAAGTGGCGCGATATAAAACGGATCATTACCGCACCTAGTGCCCAAGTTCTTTATCGAATGTTAGTTGATTCAACAGGGAAAACAATGAGAATTAGTGGAACTATTCCCGACTTAGGAAATATTACGGTAACTGAGATGGATAGCGATCTTAGGAGCTATTTAGAGACAAAAACGATGCATGGAGCAATTGATTATCAAATTACGGGTACAGCTCATTTGGTTGATAAAAACCTTAGTTATCTATCTACAAGCCTAATCAAAGGACTTTTGGTCTCCATTCTAATTGTGGCTTTATTGATGGGGCTGATATATCGATCCATGAGCATGTTGCTCATAAGTTTAATTCCGAATTTGATTCCATTGGTCGTTATTGCTGGTGTCATGGGGTTTTTTGGAGTCGAACTAAAAATTTCTACAGCAATTATTTTCACAATCGCTTTTGGAATTGCCGTTGATGACACCATTCATTTTCTCGGAAAATTTAAGTTTGAATTGATGAAGGGCAGAACCAAAATCTACGCGCTAAAGCGAAGTTATTTGACAACTGGAAAAGCAATGATCCTGACAACATTTATTCTTTGTGCAGGATTCGCATTGTTAGGTTTTTCGAGCTTCCTTGGAACCTTTTATCTAGGGATATTGATCTGCATAACATTGTTTGTAGCGCTTATTGCAGATTTAACTTTATTACCAGTATTGATATTACTGTTTTATAAGCCGAAAAAGAAGAGAGGATAAAAGTTTAACAACGTCAGGCTCAAACTTGAATTATAAATTTTCAATAAAGTTCAGCCAATCGATACTTTGCTCCTTGTTCAACACACGTGGAAATTTAATCTGCGCACCTGATTTTCCTTTAGATTCCAAAAATTGATAGAATTTTTCAACAGGAAGAGCCATTAATGAAGGGTTCTTTAAGTTTATAGACCGAGCACATTTATAATCGTCATTTATTTCAAATAATTTTTGATCGATCTCTTCTATGATTTTTTTCGTGTCAATTTCAGAATTTGTTCCCAAAAACCAATGGTGACGCATGGTTTCTTCATTGACGTAAATCGTAAATTCTGTGATTTCAATATTTGACTTTTTACACACAAAACTCAAAGCTTGGTTAATATTGTCAAGACTAAGATGCTCTCCACATAAGCTCAAGTACTGCTTAATTCGGCCAGTTAATATAATTTCTCTTTGTTCAACATCGGTAAATTGTACTAAATCACCAATCATATATCTCCACAAACCTGCATTGGTTGAAACCACTAATGCATAATTAACGGATGGCATTACTTCGTTCAATGTAAGCGCCAAATAATCGTCTTTTAAAGAACCATTTTCATCGAAATAATTCGAATTAAAAGGCACAAATTCATAGAATACCCCCGCATTTAGCAAGAGTTTCATTCCTTTTCCAGATGTTGTGTGCTGAAAAGCAAAATAGCCTTCTGACGCGAGATAGGTATCCAATAAGATAACCTTCTTTCCAAAAATTTTCTCTAGTCGAGAAGTATATGGCTCGATAAAAACACCGCCGTGTACATAAACTTCCAAGTTTGGCCAAATCTCGTGAATGTTTTTCAAATTATATTGATCAACAATTCTTTCCATGAGTAGAATGCACCAACTTGGTACGCCAGCAATAATACTGATGTTCCATTCTGGAGCCTTCTCCACCATCATATCCAATTTTACTTTCCAGCTACTCTCCTTAGTGATTTTATTTCCAGGCTTTGTCAAAGGTGTAACTATGAACGAAGAATATTTCTTAAGTATACCACTAAGATCACCTTCCAAATACTGTACCTTTTTTGTAAGTCTTGAGCTGCCACCAACTGCTAGTAAGTGTCCTCCATAAAATTTATTTGACAAATTTAACTCATGTAACATAGCTAACTGACCAACACTAGATTTTTGGAAGGATCGGATCATCTGCTTGGTAATAGGAATGCGCTTACTGGGTGAACCTGTTGTACCAGATGAAAGTGCATAATGTCCAATTCTTCCTGGCCAAGTGTGATCCTTTAATCCTACCATTCCCGCTTTGAGCCATTTCTCATAAAACTCGTCATAATCCGTGATGGGCACGTTTGTTTGATATGATTTAACGGGGTCTTCGGACTTTAGAATGTCAACAAATCTATGCCTAACACCAAATGTCGTACTATTCGCGGTTTTTAGAAGGTTGATTAAGTCATCCGTCCACTCCCCTTTTTTCGCTCCTTTTTTCTGAACTCTACGGTAAACAAGTCCATTTGTTTTTTTTAAAAATGTTCCAATAATTTGCATCGGCATGTATTTTTGAACCGGTATTGTATTTAAACAACAATTCTAATTATTCCATTTCTTCAAGTCTGTTTCTAAAGTGTAATCACTTCAATCCACTCAAAACATACTTGTAAATTTCATCGTTATTATTCAGCTCAGGATCCTTAAAACTATTTGTTACGTAAATAGGTTTTTGCACCATTTCGCGCTGAATCATTTCACTTATAACAGAATGGAATTCAAGCGATGTTTTCCCAACTAAAAGTGGCTCCAGATCATGCCTCTTTTCCCACATTCTCAAAATCTTAACAAACCCACTCAAGTAGAGATAATCTTTTGTAAACCCACCACCTCTAAAAATTCGAGTAACCACACTGAAAGCATAATCCTGATCCAAGTTGTGATCATTGACAAGGAAATTATAACACTCAATAAAATCAGCCCCATGACACATCATATCAACTACAATAACGCGATATGCTAATTTCTTAAGTCGCTTCATTGAAATATTTCCACTCAAATATTCCGCTAAAATTGCCAAACCTTCCTGTGTCATCGTATTCACAGGAAGACCAAGATTAAAGATGTGCAATTTTTGTGCATTGGAATTCATCGTTGTAACCATGTGAACACCTATTTCATGTTCTACCAGCGCATTGATTTGTCCACGTGTAAACTTTGCCGTTGGATTGAATAAAATCGTTTTCTTGGCATTCAACACCATCACTTGCGCAATCACGCGATTACTCTTTTCAATCTTACTTTCAAAACCATAACTCTCCAGACCTTCCTTGAAAGAAACCATTGCTTCATCCACTCCAAGACTTGGTGATCTTTTCGGCTCACCAGCAATTTGTGGCAAGTGTAAAAAATAATGCGCGTTTTGAATATCCTTTTTTGATGGTCGCCCAAAATAACGCAGTGAATTGTATAAAAACTTAGGCGTGTTTAAAGAGCCTAATAAATCTATCTTATCGTAATAGCTATTGATTACAGATTCATACATATGTCGAATTGACACATCAGAAATATCCTGCACTCTAAGATTACTCAATTTTTGTTTCAACTCAAATGGATTGATCCGAATTGGGCTGTACTTGAACTTGGGGAGCTCTGACCCTTGATTCTTAAAAAATCGTTTTTTCTCTTGAATATTGTTATTGGGATTAACAAAAGCCAATAATTCAAAGTTCTTCAGAAGCTGATACATTTCCTTGTCGACTTTCAAAATAGACGATTCCATCGTTTTATCTAGTAATTTCGACTTTACGTTGTGTTCCCAGTTTGAATTGTTCTGACTAAAAAAATTTGCGTTATTGAGAATCCTAATTTTTAATTGCTGTTGTAGACTTTTAATAATATTTGGATAATCATCTCCAGTTAACTCATTGCAATACACTTTTTTAATCTCGGTTGCTAGAACCAAGGTGTCTTTGAAGTTGTCCGTAATGTACTCAAGGTTGTAACCTCTTCCATAAAACACATCATTTACTGCCGAAACATTTTCGATGTTTTCCAATTTAATCGACTCCAATTCTGAACGCCAATGCTCAACCACAGAACCAAATCGTTTCATGTCGACACGTTCAGCACCTATATTGAAAAGGGGCACTTTACGATCCCAACGTTCGTGGTTATAAGAATGAATATCATAGACAATACACCCACCGAATAACTCTTCCAGTTTGGTTATCAAAACGTGTGTTACCTTATAATAATTTGCGTGTTTTTGAATACTTTTCTGGCGATCTTTTGGTGTCAATTTCTTATTCCAAACATTCTTCCCCCATGCTGTTTCAAAAACACAGTCCTCTGGTCTTCTATTTAAGTCGTATTCAAAACGGGAATCATGCGCAGTAAGAGTAATAGGCATTGAAGCAATAAAATCTCCAGTAAAAGGATCTTCCTCAAACCAACGACTGTACTCATCGTGTTTTATTTTTGCCTTTAGTTCAGAACGTATATTACTTCCATCATGAATAGCCGTGCAACAATAAGGAAGGTACCGGTTAACTTTTATTGTAAAAGAACCATCACTTGCAATCGCTTCAAAGTGTTTCTCTGATTCAATTAATTGAATGATCTCTTTAATCTCCAATCGTTTCATCAGTATCAATTTTTATAAGTTCCGACTTGTTTTTTCTATCACTAATCTCTTCAACTACACGTTCAAGATAATCGACAATTTTGCGCTGTATTTTCGTATTGTTTAATTTATTGATATCCGTTATTGTTCCTGGACTCATCACATTAACTTCAATTAATTTCCCTCCAATTAAATCCAATCCTGCGTAGTAAATTCCATCACGCACAAGCTTTTCTCCAATCTTTCTACATAGGATTTTATCTGCCTTAGTGAGCTCGTATTTTTCAACCGTTCCACCCGCAGAAATATTCGATCGTGCATCTCCTTTGGCGGGTCTTCTTCGTAAAGCACCAATAGGCTCACCATTGAGCATCAATACACGTACATCACCATCCTCTGCACCTTCAACGTATTCTTGTAAAATCACATAACTGGATTTTCCTTCGGTTCTGTTTATGTAAAAATCAAGCAACGATTTAATGTTGTGCATTGCAGACTTCTCAATTACGATAACTCCACTTCCCCCATAACCATCAAGAGGTTTTAAAATCATCTTATCGTTATCCGATTCATCAATTATTCGAAGTAAATAATCAATGTTTTTTGAAACATGTGTTGCAGGAATAAGTTCACGCTTTGGATCGTAATATGCTGCCGTATAAATCTTGTTGTTAGTTTCTCTCAGACCATCAACAGCGTTCAAAATAAACACATCATCCTTAATTGAATCCAGAAAATTCAATACCAAAGGATCCATTGGTGGATTGTCTCGCATGAAAATAACATCGAAGTGTTTTAATGGCTTCATTTCTTCATCAAACTCCACTAATCTGTAAAATGCCGGAATACTTTTGGACACTCGTGCTGGTCCGATAATCGTTTTACAAAGACTCAGAGTCACACTGTCTCTTATAGTCAGATTTGGCGGATGTGTAACCGCTACCTCATGCCCTCTTGAGCAAAGTTCATGAATTATACGCAGTGTAGAATCCTGCTTGGGATTAACGCGTTCCCACGGATACATGATGAAACAGATTTTCATAAAGTTTTGATTTTCTTGATGCAAAATTCATTTAAATAAGACAATACACCTATATTGTTAGATGATTTAAGTAAATTACACTAATAATTAAAAACTATGAAGCACAATTCCCCAAATATTGATGATACTGATAGGAAAATCCTTGAAATTCTCCAAGAAAATGCAATGGCAACAGCTAAAGAAATGGCTAACGACCTATCTCTTACTACAACTCCTATTTATGAACGTATAAAGAAATTACAGAAGACCGGAATTATTAAACAGTATGTTGCGTTACTTGATGCTGATATTCTTGATAAAAGCATTTTAGTTTTTATGAATATTACCATAAAGGATCATCATTCAGAAAAACGAAATGAATTTGTTCAGGAAATGCAGAAGTTAAAAGATGTAATTGAATTTTACCACACATCGGGTAGCTTCGATTTCTTAGTTAAAGCTCGTTTCTCGGATATTCAATCTTTCAAAAACTTCTTAGTTAACGAAGTAGCATCTATCCTTAATATAGGCGACATTGAAAGTCAAATAGTTCTTGAAGAAATAAAGTATTCAACTAAAATTATAATTGACTAGTAATCATAACATCGCCTATACATCATGCCGAAAAGCTTATCTTTGAGAGGCCGGCGCGAAAACATAGCCGCTAACCGTTATAAAACAACCATTTTAAATCCTTCAAAAAGGCTTCTCTTATTGTGCCCTGCCCCGACATAAACCCCTATAAGTCAGGCGTTTAGTATTATTTACCGATACAGAACTTACTGAAGATACTCCCCAACAAGTCATCTGTTGAGATGTCGCCTGTGATGCTTCCCAAATGAAACATCGCCTGACGAATGTCCATGGCGATAAAGTCACCTGTCGTTCCGTCGTTCAATCCGGAATTTGCCTTTTCAAGAGCTTCTGCTGTTTTGATTAATGCCTCATGGTGTCTAGCATTGGCAATAATGGTGTCGTTTTCAAGATCCATTTCGCCAAGAACGGCTTTGACCATTTCTGCTTTTAAAACATCAATACCAAGGCCTTCTTTTGCACTTAAAACCACACCAACGTTAAGGTCCTCCTGAAGCAAATCACTTTTATTGGTCAACAAAATAATTTTTTTATCAGGATATGTATTTGTCAATTCATTGCTCCAAGATTGCGTTTGAGAAAGGTTGGCTTTATCCGTGGCATCTGCAAGGCACAGCACAATTGACGCTTCTTTTATTTTTTGTTGAGAACGTTCAATACCCATCGCCTCAATATTCTGTGTCGTTTCCCGAATACCTGCAGTATCAATCAATCGAAACAAAATCCCGTCAATATTCAAAGTCTCCTCAATGACATCACGGGTCGTTCCCGCCTCATCACTGACAATCGCTCGATCTTCTCCTAAAAGCTGATTGAGCAGCGTACTTTTTCCTGTATTTGGGGCACCAACAATGGCAACAGGTACACCATTTTTAAGTGCATTCCCCAATGCAAAAGATCCTGAAAGTCTTTTTACAGTGATTAATACTTTAGATACCAGCTCTTTAAGCTGAGTACGGTCTGCGAATTCGACATCTTCCTCAGAAAAATCAAGCTCCAATTCAATTAATGATGCAAAACCGATTAATTCCTCTCTCAATATTTTTAAATCTGATGATAGATTGCCTTTGAGTTGATTTAATGCAATTCTATGTGCCTTTTTACTCTGAGCGGCAATCAAATCGGCGACAGCCTCAGCCTGCGAAAGATCAAGCTTGCCATTGAGAAAGGCACGCTGAGTAAACTCTCCAGGATTGCCCATTCGACAACCAGAGGAAATAAGTGCGTCTAGTATTTGTTGCTGAACATATGGGGAGCCGTGGCACGAAATTTCTATACTTTCCTCACCTGTAAAGCTCTTTCCGTGATGGAAAACCGTCACCAATACTTCATCTATGGCTACATGATCAAGAGTTTTAAAAACACCAAAATGAACCGTATGGGACGACACATCCGCTATGGGTTTTGAAAAACATTTAGAAATCACAGCAATAGCATCAGGTCCAGAAATTCGGATGACAGCAATAGCACCAATGCCACTTGCCGTAGCTCTTGCACAAATCGTATCTATTGCTGAATTCATGGCGCAAAGTTACGAATTAAAGACGCTCTAAGAATGAATGGTTTATAGATTTAGTATCAGCTCTTCAGGAAAACCACCAGTTAATTCATTGAATTTTTTCTCGTCCATCTCACTTTTCGGAATTCTTTTTCCAGCCTTTTCACTCAATAATAAATCAACCCACTTCAATGTTTTTGTTGATTTCTGAAATTTTTCTACCGTTTTTTCTTGGAGTTCTAGATTAGATATTGCCATCATAGGAAAACGTATATTCTCATTATCTATTGACCACACCAGGCCTCCAAAAGTGCAATCACTGTCTGATTCTCCATCTGTCGGATATAGACTCAAGGAATACAAACCTACAGCATGTGCAGAAGGATTTGGAAAATCCCACCATTTTAAAACAACTTCATTTGGAGTATAAACAAATCCTTCATTTGCTCGGGCCTCTATCCACCTCAATTCCAAGTCTACTTTTTGTTTCTCATCAAACAGCATTAAGTCAGAATACTCAGGCGGATAATTAATCTGAACAATTGAATCAAACCATTCGTGAAAGTCTTGATTTGAATTAGGCTCCCGAATAAGCAATGCTTCATTAACTTCCCCATACATATCTATGATATTAATGGTTTCAGGGAGACCGAATATGGTATCAAAATACTTCGTGCCAAAATTAAATCGTGAAAATTCATCTGGGTTTTCTGGAGGACTTAAAGCGAAATAATTCTCAAGATGAAGTGAATCTGTTAAGTAAAAGTCATATCTAAAATCATCTTTGGTATCAGGGTGTGCATTGCCAAACAATGCGATATTTCGCATGTTTTCCCAGCGTTCTTTTGTTTCACTCTTATTCAATTGTACACCAATGCCAGTAGAAAATTCATTTGGAATTTTCATGGCTGCACTGATGTAGGGTTGTGTAATGATTTCATTGTCTACGATTCTTTGCTTATGCTTAATGAAAAAGGCATTATACGCCTGATCAATGAGAATGGCCTTGATGTTTTCAAATGAATAATATAAGTTATAATTGCTTTTCGTAAGAAAGCCAGAATAACCGGCTTTGCTCCACCTCAATTCCAAGTCTGCCTTTTGTATTTCGTCCAAAAGCATCAGTTCAGATTCCTCAGGGGGATGATTCATTTGAACGATAGAATCAAACCATTCCTGAAAATTTTGATTTAAGCTTCGGTCTCGAACAAGTATTTCTTCATTTGTTGCTCCAAACATATCGACAATAAGAATCGTTTCAAGACGACCTTGTAGTGACAAAACATCTAGATCCGAATAACGATTGGTCTCATAAAACCCAATGTCATAAGTATCATCTACAGCCGTTTTTTGTACAAAATCATTTTTACACATATTTAAAAAACTCAGTGGGTCGCTCTCGTCGAAAAAACATTTCGTCTTGCCCTTGTTTTCTATATATACGTAGTTTTCCTGACCCACTATATTAGTGAAGAACAAGAGAGATAGTAATGTTAAGGTTGATTTCATATGTGTTTTATTGATTTTCAAATCATAACCAATAAACCCCTAATTGGTACAGAACATCATAAATTCTCCAAGAATGAAAGATCGGTCAGCGATTTTAAAAAGGCGATCAGCTGCTTTTGTTCTTTAACACTCAGCTCGAAAGGAACAATGATTTCATCTTGTAAATAATGTCCTTGACCTCCGTTAGCATAATGTGCAAGAACCTCTTCTAGAGTCTCCATTGATCCATCATGCATGTATGGGTCAGTAACCTCAATGTTACGTAAGGACGGCACCTTAAACTTGCCAATGTCTGCAGAATCAAGATGAATTCTAAATCGTCCTTTATCAGCACCATAATCTTTGTAAAGCCCATTGTTTCTGGCCTCATGATTCGTGAAATGCGGTGGCGCATGGCAATTTGTGCAGTACAGCTTTTCAGAAAAAATTTTCCATCCTGCCCTTTCATTTGCATTCAGGGCTTTTTCATTTCCTTTTAGATAATGGTCAAATGGAGCACTCATCGAAATAAGCGATCGTTCAAATGCGGCAAGGCTTCTGGTTAATACATAAGCATCAAAATCCCTATTGAATATGCGTTGAGCTGCCTCTTGATATTCGGGAATTGCTCTTAGCTGTGGAATGAGCACCTTCATATTGTGACCCATTTCAACGGGTTCCTGAATGGGTACAATGGCTTGTAGTTCTAGAGTTTTTAGATGGGCATCGAACATCACTGTTTTTAAAAATCCCGAATTCAAAATACTTGGGGAGTTTCTGTCTGTTTTTTGATCGTTGATTCCCGTACTGGTTTTAAGGCCATCTGTAAATGCAAAGCCAGGTTTGTGACAAGTTGCACAAGATATCGTATTGTCCAATGACAAACGTGTGTCAAAAAAAAGCTCTTTCCCTAGAGCGATTTTTGCTGAGTCTGTTGGGTTTTCTATCGTGGATGGTAACGCTACATATTGATTTAAATCAGGAAGCGGTCTGCACATCAAGAATGTGGCACAAATGACAACGGAAGAAAATAGATATATTATCCTTAAATGCATTAAGGAATAAAAATGGTCCGTTTTTCCAAAACAAATCCCAGTTCATCCTTACACAAAACAAAAGCCGGGCCCGAATGATTTGAATTGACTTTTACCATTCCATTAGAAGTGGAAATATTGCAATGTAAAATTTGTCTTCCGAGCTGATCAAGAATTAATATTTTCGAACTTGTAGCAGGTAATTCGGAATAATAAAGCTGATGATTATTTATGTAAATATTAGGTTGATCAACATGATTAGACAGTATAGAAGCCGACTGAGAAATGGTAAAGACGTCTTCTGTCAATACATTGTCCATAATCAGAACATTTAATGGGGCTGCCCCATGTAAAACACCTGAAGAAACTAGCTCCAAACCATTGACCCAACGGTCCACGTGACACTCGAGCTCCATATTAATTTGCGTTTCCGTTACATCTGTTTGAATGACAGACAGGTTTACTTGACGCTGCATATGGGCACCTACAGAATGTACCTCGAAATAAGACGTGCCCTCTCCTCCCCCAATAATCATGGGCATGTATCCAAACTGCCAACCCCAATACATGGAAGGCAATTGAAAGCTCAAAGGGTGCGTTTCTGGATAGGTTGAAATATCAGCAGACTCTGATCCTTGTTGGGTATTGAGTCGATCGGGAACCCCAATCGTAAATTCTACTTGTTCAATGTTTTCAAGGGATAGGGAGCCAAGATATAATGTATGATTATCTGGTTCCACAAGATAGACATCATCCAAGGCAATTGAAACCTGTCCGCCATCATGGGTAATGATAACATCCGATACATAATAATCAAAATGGTCTAATGTATAAGATTCTCCACTACTATGGGTTAAAATTGTGCCCATTTGTAAGGTCGAAGAATTAAACAGAGGGTTGATGTTTAAGAAAACGTTTTTTTGAGCCCATGAATTGAAAAGGGAACCCAAAATGCTTAAGGTGAAAATAAATTTAGTCATGGTTTACGTGCAATATACAAAATCTCTTTTTTCATAAGACGAAACTTTAGGATTTCAGTTGCATCAAATTCAGTATTTAAATCAAATTCATCGACTTTAAAACCTGATTTTTCAAGGTAAGAAGGATAATCTTTTCCGAACAAGCGTACATGGTCTTTTTGCCAGAAATGTTTTTCTCTTTCCTCAGGGCTTGTGATCGATTTGTCTTCATAGGTTTCAGTTCGACTCATGTCTTGTGGCACCTGCATAATGGCCCAGCCACCTGATTTCATTACGCGATTAAGCTCAGACATACAACGAATAGGGTCATCTACATGCTCCATTACATGATTGCAAAAGACCACATCATACTGATTGTCCTCTAAGGGAATGTCGTGTAAATCAAAGTGGATATCTGCAATAGGAGAGACCAAATCGGCAGTGGTGTAATCCAAGTTCTTTTGTTTTTTAAAATGAGGTAAAAAGCACTGCTCAGGAGCAATGTGTAATACCTTAATAGGTCTTGCCGAGAAAAAATCTGTTTTCCTTGTCAAGTAAAGCCACATTAAACGGTGACGCTCAAGCGTTAAATCATAAGGGCAAAGCACATTTTCGCGGTGTGCCACATTGGATCCGTATGATAAAAACTTTGAAAAAGATTTTTCGCAAACTGGACATTCCACCTTATTTCCTCGATATAAAACAGGAGCAAAAAACTTAAAAATATAGCTTAACCTTATTAGAAGAGGGCGTGGTAGTTTGTTCAATAAAAACTTATAGATTCTTTTCACGACATCAAAGTTACAACAAAAGGAAAAGTAATTGTGTATTTTTGTTTAAACCATCTGAATGAAATCACTTTTCTTATTTTGTCTAACCATCTTCATAAGCCCTCTCATTATGGCTCAAAAACCAATTGCCAATAAAATTCCAAAAGAACTCATTTCGAACAAGCACAAAAGAATTGATGATTATTATTGGATGAATCAGAGGGATTCTGCTGATGTCATTGAATACATCAAGCAAGAAAACGAATATTGTGAGAACTACTTCAAACCCTTAAGCCCATTGGTAGAGGAATTGATGGAAGAATTTGATCAAAGAATAGATCCTAATGAGCAAGGAGCACCGTTTTATTTCAACACAAAATTATATCAAATCAAAAGTGAAAAGGGACAGGAATATCAAAAAATATTTCTGCAAGAAGGAGAAAAAGAAATCCTTTACTTTGATCAAAATGAAAGAGCACAGGGGAAGGAATATTATGACCTAGCCGATTGGGAGCCCTCTCCTGATAATAAATTACTGGCCGTGTCAGAAGACAATGTGGGTAGGCGAAAAAACACCATCTCCATTCGTAAAAACAAAAACGGGAAGTATTTAAAGGACCGAATTGAAGATTCAAATGGTGATATTATCTGGTCCAATGACAACAAAGCAATTTATTACATTAAAAAAGACGAACAAACGCTTCGTGAATTTCAAGTTTACCGACACATTATTGGGGAAAAGTCGAGTGAAGACGAGCTCATTTATCAAGAAGATGATGAGAAGTTTAGCGTGTCTTTCTACAAAAGTAAAACCAGGAAATACATTTTTATTGCAAGCTACAGCTCAATGACTTCAGAAGTTCTATGGTTGGATGCCGCGGACTCTAGAGCTAAAGTCAATGTTTTTATTCCGCGAAAATTCAACCACATTTATGAAGTAGATCATCATGAGAATGGGTTTTATATCATAAGTAATATGAATGCCTCTAATAATAAAATTCTTTTCACAAGAAGCTTTCCAAAAAGCATTTTTCAATGCGAGGTGTTTCAAGAAACCAATGAAAACATCCTGATTGAAGGGCTTGAAATATTTAAAGAATTCCTTGTCATTACAGAAAGAATTAATGGCCTTAAAAAGATGAAGCTTTACCCTTTTGAATCAAGGGAAGAAAAGTATATCGAATTTAACGAGGAGACTTATTATCTTGGACTAGGTGTTAATGATGATTACAATACCAATACACTGTTCTATTCATACAACTCGCTCACCACGCCCTCTAGTATATTCAAATACGATATGATGTCAGGTGAACAAGCTCTTTGGCATCAGAAAAAAGTTCTCGACCCTTCTTTTTCCAGTGATAATTACGAATCTCAAAGAATCTGGGCAAGGGCGAACGATGGCACTCAAATCCCAATTTCTATTGTGTATAAAAAAGGAACAAAACTGAGTGAAGCTCCTTGCCTTTTATACGGCTATGGATCATATGGGTACACCATCCCTGATTATTTTAGCGCTACCCGATTGAGTCTTTTGGACAGAGGCTTTGTCTTCGCTACGGCACACATTCGAGGCGGAAAATATATGGGTGAAGAATGGTACCAAAACGGGAAATTTTTAAAGAAAATCAACACGTTTACTGATTTTATAAATGCCGCAGAATACATGGGGCATATGGGGTACTGTGACCCAAATAAAATTTATGCCAATGGAGGTAGTGCGGGGGGGCTTTTAATGGGTGCCGTTTCAAATATGGCTCCATATCTTTGGAAGGGCATAGTATCTCAGGTCCCATTTGTTGATGTCCTCACGACCATGCTCGACGAGAGTATTCCATTAACGACTTCGGAATTTGAAGAATGGGGAAATCCAGCAGAAGAAGATTATTATTACTATTTATTAAAATACTCCCCATATGACAATATTAAAAACATTGCGTATCCAGCCATGTATATCACAACGGCCTATCATGATTCTCAGGTTCAATATTGGGAACCCTTAAAATATGTGGCAAAAATGAGGGAATATAAAACGGATAAGAATCCGTTTATTTTCGACTGTAATATGAATGCAGGGCATGGAGGCGGATCCGGAAGAACTTCAGAAAGAAAAGAAAGAGCAAAGGTATATGCATTTATTTTGGGATTGGAAAATAGCATTAAGTAGTCTTTTTCTATTATCGGCTGCAAATCTATCCGCACAGGATAACCTCTCTCCTATAGAAAACTTTAAAGACAAAAAAGTATTTTATACTGACCTTGGTTTCAATGCTTCTCCATTCAGAATTAAATATCCATATACAGAGGAAACAAATGTGCTCAAATTCAAGAATAATTTCAAAACCACAATGGGTATTGGTTTTGCCTACAAATGGTTTCACCTGAGAATTGCTTTTCCGATGTTTGGATTTGTTAAACCTATTGATCGTTGGGGGGAATCGCAGCAATTCCAAGTCGGATTGAACTTTTCGTTAAAAAAACTCTTTTTTGATGTTGATCTTAAGACCGTTCGCGGATACGCATTACAAAATTATGGAGACATCGATACAGCCTTCAATAATTCAATCACAAATCATCGCATTACAGAGTCCCTCGGCGTTACAAATTTAAGTTTTAACGCTTGGTACTTTCACAACGAGGCATTTAAAATGTCTGCTCTTCGGGGAAAACAAGCCCATTACAAAGAAGCGGTCCAAACCTGGTATTTGAAAAGTACTTTGAATGGCTTTGGCGTTGATAATGACGACAAAAGCTTAATTCCTCCCTTTCTAATCGACAATACTTCGTCCAAAACGGAAGCATCGATATATTCAGCCATTGATTTTGGTGTTATCCCAGGATACGCATATGTTACCAGATATAAAAACTGGCAAATTTCGGGTTGGCTGGGATTGGGAGCGGTAATACAATCTAAATTTTATACACAGAATAGCACATCAAGAGGTTTTCTTGGGCTTGCACCAAGGTACGATGTGCGATTTATTGGTGGCTACACAGATGATAAATATTTTGTGTTTCTCGACACAGAGTTTGACAATAAGTCTGTGGGATTCAATGAGCTCAAATACAGACAATACTTTTACAGTATTCGAGTAACAGCAGGGCTTAGATTTGGGAAGCCCAAATAGACTTTAAAGTTCAATTGCTACAGTTGAAGTTAGACCCTCATTTAAAAGCTTAATGAAATACTTTCCCTTTTTAAATTCAGATACATCAAATGTGTTTTGGGTTTCAAACAATTCAATTTCCTTCAGTTTCTCATTGTTTGAATTGCATAAAATTACTGATACTGGTGATTTAAAATTGCCGTTTTTTTCAATCAATAATTGACCCTTAGATTGCTGCAAAAGAGAAACATAACCCAAGTGCTTCTTAAATTTCTTTTTATTAAAAATAAGACCCACAGGTCTTTTAAGCTTTGCATTCGAGAACTCTTTAGCGTTTTTATCAATAATGGGGTTTTCGATGTACTCTGGGCGAACAATTTCTTTTTCCTCTGTTCTGAGAATCTGGTCATTTTCAGACTTCCATACCCGCATGTAATCAATAATAAATTCATTCGGAAAAACGGTGTTCTTGTCAGGGCCTGGAGAGAACGGTCCCTTATCTTGAGCTACTGAAATATTTGCGATTAGATTCATGTTTGTGCCAAAATCACCATTGTATTCCGCGATGGCCTGACCATTCATGTAAATTATGAGGTTTCCCGGAGTCCATAATCCAGAATACACCACATACTTGTCGGTAATTTCTTCTGAAGCTTTGATCCATCCTCCCCAATTCTTCTTGATCCCAATCCAGTTTTTTACCTTATCACAGTCATTAGGACAATGAATGTCAACATGGAGATGTTTCGTTTTTTCTCCTTTCATTTCCATGAAATCTATTTCATCATTCGGATGGCCTCCATACAACCAAAAGCCCGGCCACAATCCTTTCCCCGAAGGTGCCAAAGCACGACACTCGAAATAACCATATTTGAACTGTTTCTTGCTCCAAAGTGCAGAAATTAAATGTTTCAACTGAACCTCGTTGCCGTTCCTGACCTCTACATTGTATTTCTCAATGGCCTTTTCATCCAACATCCATTTGGGGAATTTTCTCCATTCACTTGTAGTGTCTATTTTGAGCTTTACAAATCCATTTGACGGCTCTACCATCTCTTTTGCGGCATATATGCCTACATCGAGAGAAAGACCTCCCCACGGGTAATTTTGATGCCATAAGTCTTGGTTGATTTCACTTCCATTAAATTCATCACCAAAAAAATAATTCCATTGCTTAATGGTATCACTTTCTACCTGCCACAAAACAGGTTGAACTTGACCAAATGCTATTGAACACAAAAAAATAAAAAAGACCGTTGTTCTCATTATTGCTTGATAAAGATGTTTTTGGGTTCTGTAAAAAACTTCAGGGCTTCCCATCCCCCCTCTCTTCCTACGCCAGAAGCTTTTACTCCACCAAATGGAGTTCTAAGATCTCTCACCAACCAAGAATTTACCCAGACAATTCCCGCATGTACCTGATCTGCAATTCTATGCGCTCTTTTTAAGTTACTTGTCCATACCGTAGTAGACAAGCCATATTGCGTTGAATTTGCCATCATCAAGACCTCTTCCTCACTATCAAAAGGCATGATGGTTACCACTGGCCCAAATATCTCTTCTTGATTTGTTCTACAATCGTATTTCAAACCCTCAATTACAGTTGGCTCAATAAAAAATCCTTCGTTGTTGGGTTCAGGTAAAATCACTCTTTTTCCTCCTGTCAATATCGTTCCTCCCTCCTCTTTGGCCAGATCAACATATGACAGCACTTTCTCCATGTGTCCTTTTGAAACAACTGCTCCTTGTTTTGAGTTGGGATCTGATGGTGCTAGGTTTTTCATCCTGGAAACCTTCTCAACAAACGCTGTTTTGAATTTTTCATATATCGGCCTTTCAATAAAAATTCTGGAACCGCAAAGACAAATTTGTCCTTGATTGGCAAATGAAGATCTTACAGTGGTCGTAAGCATTTCTTCAAAGTCACAGTCAGCGAATATGATGTTGGGGTTTTTGCCTCCAAGTTCTAACGAAAGCTTTTTAAACATAGGTCCCGCCGTTCTGGAAATATAAGCACCTGTCTCGGTTCCTCCTGTGAAGGAGATGGCTTTAATTAATGGATGCTTCACTATGGCATCTCCGGCAGACCCTCCTGTTCCATGAACAATATTAAGAACTCCTGGTGGTAAACCTATCTCTTGGGCAACCTCCGAAAGTAAATATGCAGTGTAAGGCGTTACCTCAGACGGCTTGGCGATAACGCAATTTCCTGATGCAAGTGCAGGAGCAATTTTCCATGAAAACAAGTACAACGGAAGGTTCCATGGAGAAATACAACCAACTACTCCAATTGGTTTTCTTGTCGTATAATTAATGCCCACACCCTCCATTGAATGGGACTCAGAAGCAAAATGCAAAATGGCAGTAGCAAAAAAATGAAAATTCGATATCGCTCTTGGTATGTCGACTTGGGCCGCTAAGGAAACAGGTTTTCCGTTGTCCAACGACTCCGCTTTCACAAATTCATCCATTCTTTTTTCAATGCCCTCTGATAATTGAACAATATATTTGCTCCTCTTTTCCAGAGACATTCCCGACCATTCCGGAAATGCCTTTTGTGCTGCCTGAACCGCTATATCAATATCATCCGCATCTGAATCCGGAATTAAAGAATAAGCTTTCCCGGTAGAGGGGTCAATGTTTTCAAAATAATTTCCAGAACTTGGTTCAATCATTGAACCATTAATGTAATTGGTTATTTTTTTCATATCAATGCAATTAAAACAAATGTCATAAAAAAAACCGAAAGGGAAGAATGAAAAAGGTCAACACATTATTTCTAACTTCGTAAAACATATAAATTATAAATATGGAACTCTCGAACACACAAAAGGTCGTGGATGAATGGATTAAAAAATACGGCGTTCGTTACTTTAATGAATTAACCAATACAACTATTCTTATGGAAGAGGTTGGAGAGCTGGCAAGGATAATGTCAAGACGCTATGGTGAACAAAGTGAAAAAGATTCAGATAAAAATCTTGACTTAGGAGATGAAATAGCGGATGTGCTGTTTGTTCTTATTTGTATAGCGAATCAAACTGGTGTGGATCTCGAAAATGCATTCAAGAAAAACATGAAGAAAAAAACAAATCGAGACCACTCGAGACATATTGAAAATGAAAAGCTCAAATAAATTGAAAGAAGCATTAGACATAGAAGCAAGGAAATCATTTAAATCAGGGAAATCATTGGTGATTAAAGCTGGTTTTTCTCAGTATTTTGATTTGCTTCAACAGCTTATCATTGATGAAATACCTGAGCCACGTGAAGGATCCCCTAGAGGTATTATTCTGTTCTCAGAGGATCAATTGGCAAGAGATTTCGGAGACTATATTGAAGAGTCCTTTAAGAAACATGACCTTACCTCTGATCTGATCATCGAAAAAGGACTTCGAATAAGACAACGAAATGATTTATATTTTGGAACAGAACTTATAATCGGCACTCCGAGAAGGTTATGCGAACTCTATTATCAGAATGGGTTTAACATTGGAGAGCTTAAGTTTTTTATGGTTATAGACATAAATACCATCTTTAAAAAAGGTCTGAGAGGTTATGTGAGTCGAATTTCTGAAAGTCTCCCAAAATGTAAAAAAGTCATTTTTGAGAGCGCCGGTAAAGAAGATGTGGTCAAAGCTTATTATTCAGAGTTCATTTTTCCCATTAAACGATTATCTGAATAGCATTTCACTAAATAAGATCAAAAGCGCTTACAAATACAGGCCTTTTTTCTGAATATCGCGTTTTGTGATTTCTGGTTGCTAGAGCCACTTTTTTCTCTCCGAGAATTTTATCTAATAGTCCCCATTTTATTTTTTTGCTTTGCCCTTTATAAATGTCCTTATTTGGATCTATAAACCATATTAAGGAATTGACCCCAAACAAATGTAGTGCACCATCAAATAGACTTTCGATGTCTTTAGGAGAGTTGTTTTTTGAAAGCACTACATCCGGAACCAGAAAAAAATGATTCTTGGGTTTGATGAGGCGGTTCAAAAATGGAATGAATGGTAAAATTTTCACAAGTAAAGAACCATATCTTCCAGGTAAGCTTATTATTCTCCAATGTACCTTCGAAAATTTCGCGCATGCAATCATAACGCCTTTGTCATCATTCAAAACTACATAAGGGCCTTTTTTGATATGGCCTTCGTGATAAAACTCATCAGATCCGTAAGCGGCTTTTATTTCCCCTACAATAGATTCCCAATCATTTATAATGATGATGTTTTGGTTTTTTTTTGGATTGATGCGACTGTAAGTTCTTGAAACAATATCTGAATAGTTCTCAAACCCAAACCTTTCACTAAACAAGCGACTTCGATCATTATCGTAATCGATATAGGCATATAACGGGTGTGATGGTTTTTTGGATGTCAAATCCTGAAATATCTGAGATATTTCTTTTTCAAGTCGAGAGGGATTTCGTTTAGATGATTTTTTAGTATTACCCCGACTCTGAAATGCCCTGATAAATGCAAAATATCTCAAGTAATAGCCTGCGTCCCTTTCACAAAAAGTGATATTTGCAATCAATCGATTGTTTCGCTCTATAGAAAATGATAAAGGATTATCTGCTTCTTTGATGCGTTCTTTAATGTCCAAATGAACATATTTAGCACCATTGGTCCCAAGCTCTAAACCGGATAATAATTCAACTAAATCTTCGGAAATTGTATTGGAGGAAACCAGTTTCATAAAACTGATAATTCTGATTAATCAGCCTTTAAAACACTGATGTCTTTAACTGCATATGCTATTTTCAGCGCTTCTACTTCCTGAAGGGCTTTTCTAACAGAAAAGAGTAATCCTGAAGGAGCATCTCCATCGGCCTTGATACAAGTAATTACAGCCTCTATGGGCGCATTCATTCGGGCTGGTTTTGAGTCAAATTTATCTATTTTCCATGTGCCTACAACATTTGCATCGTATAAACCATCAGGAATAGGATTGGTTAGCACATTATCTAAGGACAATGCAAAACCACTTTCAAAAGCCGCAGCTCTGCTTGAATTTCTTGGTTTACCAATATAAATAAAATCGATCTCAGATCTTTGTTTATAAGGCGTTAAGTCTTCTGTTTCGGTCCCATCTGGTGCAAGATACTGAACGGTAGGATCTGTTTCCTTGGTGGTGGTAGCAACCATAAAAAAGAAGAGTAGCATAAATACAATATCCGGCAAAGAAGCCGTATTCATTGCGGGTGCCGATCGTCCTTCTACTTTTTTAAACTTAGACATGTTTTAGTTTTTCGGTTCTACTTCAATAATTTTACCAGGATACAACACCTTGATCAAATCAAGTTTAGGTTTGTCCTCTAAATTGTCATCCGGGTTTTGGTTGTATCTGAATCTCATGTGTGTATAAGATTCATTAAATATTTCCTTACACTTTTTATTTCTTAAGACATTTAAGGCTTCCTCAATTTCATTGTGAATTTTCGTATAAATGGAATACCTCGTATCTTTTTGAACGACAATTTTGATGTGCGCTTGCTTGTCTATTTCTCGAAGCTCAGTTAAACCCGTTTCCCTCGACAGAACTTGAATGGCTTCTCTTTTCTTACCCCACTCTTCTTGAGCAGATTTTAAGTAATCATACTTGATTTTATCCGCCATTTCGTCAAGCGCGTCTTTTTGCATTTCCAGTTTTATATACTCGACATCACACATTGCTAATGTTGCCGTAGAATACAATGGAAAGTTGGATTTTAAATCATTCTCTTTCTCGTTAGCAGTATAGAACTTTTGAATAATCGCTGAAATATCATCTGGTTCAGGATAAAAATCCCTAACTTTTAATTGATTCGCACTATTGGCCTCAATTTTAAGGATATTCCTTTCCTCGATTTCAATATCTTCAGGTGGATTTTCAACTTTTTTCGGGATATCTCGAATATAGGCAGTGTCTTTTTCCATTGTTGTTGTTACAAGAAAGAACAACAGCAGAAGGAAGGCAATGTCTGCCATTGACCCCGCATTAATTTCAGGAATATCTCTTTTAGCCATAATTCTTATTTTCTGTATCGACCCATTAATGGACCTAAAACTATGGCCATAAGTCCGATGAATAGACAAATCCCAATGGTGTAAATCCCTGCCGTAGTAACCGCAATTGTATTTGGCCCTAGATTAACTTTTTCTGGATCCAATTGAAGCGTGCTTACCGTATCTGCAGAACCAACAAAGTATAGTACCATAAAAACTGTAGCGCTAACGAGAAGGCCAAGGATGGAAAGTCCTGTTTGCTTTGGTCTAATTACCAATTGGTAAAGAAAAAACCCGATTACCGTAATTAGCGCGGCTCCGATAAGGAAATTGACATAATCCAATGCTGAAAAGCTTGCGGGAGAATCCTTAACAAAAGCATTGATTATTTCTAATTCTTCACCTGACTCTGGGTACTCTGCAGCTACAAGCCATACGCAGAGTGAAACCCCCAAGAATCCAAGAATAAACTTGGAAACATTTAGTATTTGATTCACATTATCTTTCATAAAGAATAGATTAAATTATTTGGTGACTTTATTCGCCAACATCATATCGATCAAAGAAATAGAAGCTTCCTCCATTTCATTAACAATCCCATCAACTTTACTCGTAATATAATTGTAAAATATTTGAAGAATAATTGCTGAAATCAAACCGAATACTGTTGTTAGAAGCGATACCTGAATACCACCGGCAACCGTAATTGGAGAAACTTGCCCGTCTTCAACGATCTGCTCGAAGGCCTGAATCATACCGATTACCGTACCAAGGAAACCAAGCATTGGAGACAATGCAATAAACAATTGTAACCAAGTCATTCCTTTTTCTAATAAGCCATTTTGAACACCACCATATGAAATGATTGACTTTTCAACAACATCTACTCCCTCATCAGCCCGAGATAAACCTTGATAATAAATAGATGCGATTGGACCTCTTGTATTACGAGCAACTTCAAGCGCAGCCTCTACTCCTCCACTTTTCAAAGCGTCTTCGATACTCTGTTTGAATTTCTTTGTATCAATCGTAGAAAGATTGAGGTATACCACTCTTTCTATCGATAATGCCATACCAATAATTAAACACAAAAGTACTGGGGTCATCCATAACGGATCCCCTTGAATAAATTTCTGTTTCAGTTTTTGTGAAAAGGAAAGATCTGCTTTTTTCTCATCTTTCTTTTCTCCCTTTTCTCCCTTTTCTGTTTTCAAATTCCCATCTTTTGCCGCATCTAAAACTCCAGCATCACCTGTTGCTACTGTGTTTTCTAACCCTGCAAGATCACTTGTGTCTTCTTGTGCGGAAAGGTTAAATGTGAGCCCTAAAGTCAGTACGAATAGGAAAGCGAATGATTTGATCATATTTTTCATAATTGATAAATTGATATTCTTTGTTTATTTATTAAGTGTCAAAAATAATGTTTTTTTGCTTTTACGCAATTTTTAATCAAGTAAATACGATCTTGAATGAAACTAAAAGAGATTTGCGGAGAGAGGGAGATTCGAACTCCCGGTACCTTTCGGTACACATCCTTTCCAAGGATGCACGATAGACCACTCTGACACCTCTCCGGCAATATTAAGTGTGCGAAGATAAAAATTTATCAGGAATCTCGAAACTAGTTTTAGCTCATTAAGCCAAAAATAAATAAACCCAAAGAAAAATAGATAAATAAACCGACAACATCATTTAATGTGGTTATGAATGGTCCTGTAGCCAAAGCAGGATCAATTTTGTACTTATTGAGCACCAAAGGAATCAATGTTCCAAAAATTGCAGCAACTACTATTACGGTAAACAACGAGATACTAACCACTAAGCCCAAATTAAAACCTCCAAAAACGGTCCCAATAAATAATATGATAAATGAAAGTAATATTCCGTTCAAAACCCCCACAAGCGTTTCTTTCCAAATCTTTGCCAAAATCCCTCCAAGATGTTGGTCCCCCCTAGCAAGTGACTGAACAACAATCGCTGAAGATTGCACCCCCACATTTCCTCCCATAGCAGTAATTAGTGGGATAAAAAATGCCAATTCAGGGTGTTCAAAAATACTGACCTCAAAGCCCGCGATTACCTGGGCACCAAAAACCCCCCCTGCCAAACCGATAATTAACCAAGGCAATCGTGCTTTTGATATTTGCCATATGCTCGCATCAGACTGCATCGGGTCAGAAATACCCGTGGCCAGCTGAAAATCCTTGTCCGCCTCTTCTTTTAAATAATCCACAACATCGTCGATGGTGATTCGTCCAACAAGTTTATTTTGATAATCTACAACAGGAACAGAAACCAAATCATATTTCTCCATTACGCCAGAAACATGATCCGAAGGGTCAGATGTTTTAACAGAAACAATATTTTTTGAGTTATATAATTCCGCAATTTTTGTCGAAGAATTGGCAATAAGAAGCCGTTTTAAAGAAAGTACTCCAAGTAAATGTTCTGCCTCGTCAATTACAAATATATTGATCACACTTTCTACGTCTTCAGCTTGCTTTCGAAGCTGCATGATAGCCCTATTTACAGGCCAATTTAGCTGAACAACCAAAAACTCTTTCTGCATCATCCCCCCCGCAGTATCCTCGTCATAATTCAAAAGATCCACGATGTCTTCTGCCGCTTCGTCGTCATCCATGTGAGATATGACCTCCTGAATTTTATCTTCAGAAAAATCCCCTAAAATGTCAGCGGCATCATCTGAATCTAAATGTTCAATTTGATCCGCAATTTCTTTGGTGCTTAATGAATCTATTAACCGGTCTCTGTTTTCTTCTTGCAGGTCCATTAAGATGTCCGCCTGAAGCTCCTCCTCTCCTAAATAATAAACATATTTAGCGTTATTATTGGAAAGTTGATCGAGAATATCGGCAATATCAGCATGATGCAATTCAAAAACATTATCCATGATCCACTGGTTGTCCTTAAGCTCTATTTTAGAGTTTAAGGCCTCAATGAATTCTTTGGTGAGTTTAAATTGCATAATGATCTAATTTCTCTTCCTCATTAATTTAGTCGTGACATAGTCCTTGAATCTCATGAAAAATATCGTGTACCGATATGATTTTTTTTAGGATTACTTTGTTTTTGGCATTCTTTCGAACACTTTTATCTAAAGCGCCACATTGCTTTTCTAGTCTAGATAGTGCGCTCAAAATTTCTGGACTCATTAATGGAGAAGGAACTACCGATGATTTTAATAAAATTGCTTTCGCAAACAATTCGAAACTTCTTGTTCTCAAAGGCTTAAAGTCCTTTTTTTCTGCAGGATGAAATGTTTGAGCCAAGACCTTATGAAATTCCATTAGCGAAGGCCAATGTTCTTTTTCTATTGTAAGCAGCAATGGGTCTTTGATGGCCAAATTGTACTTTTTTGCAACAACGGACCAGTCCAAAATTGACCATATCGCGCCTAAATAATCACCTCTTTTATTCTGATATTTAAGGTAGTATGCATGCTCCCAGACATCGATGCCTAGAATAGGTATTCCGCGAACTTCAGAAACATCCATAATTGGATTGTCCTGATTTGGACTACTGGTTACAGCAAGTTTTTTTTGTGGAGTGACTACGAGCCAAGCCCAACCCGAACCAAATCGAGTTGCCGCCGCTTTGTTCAATTTCGTTTTAAGATTCTCTAAACTTCCAAACTCATTCACGATTTCTGTGTAAAGTTTAGATTTTATGGTTTTGAGGACCTGCTCATCCGTAGATTTCACTTTAGAAGGATTCAATAACTCCCAAAACAGAGTGTGATTAAAATGCCCCCCTGAATTGTTGCGAACAGCTTTTGATCTATAGCTGGCATATAACATAAGCTCGATGAGTGACTTTTTTTCTAAAGATTCTGCTTTTACCGCCTTATTCAATTTATTTACATACCCTTGATGATGTTTAGAGTGATGGATTTCCATAGTTTTTGAATCAATGACACCATAAGCATCATAAGGATGTGATAGCTCCGGTAAGCTAAATGGTTGAGCGTGCAAACAGCTAATAATAGCTGATAAGAATATTATTGATAATGATTTCATATGTTCGATTTCAACAAAGTTAATCGATAAAAGTAAAAAATACGCCTTATATCAAATTCAGATTTGCAACATTTTATATCCCTTGAAGATCTACCTGCCTCATCCCGCAGAAGAACTTTAATACCCGTTCTCCGATTCCTGGGACTTGAACAT
>ERZ887849.752-NODE-752-length-33579-cov-14.419998_pt1 | contig 33579 bp, 33 predicted proteins | sample MGYA00521267_ERZ887849 | MGnify/ENA primary metagenome ERZ887849 (study PRJEB32303, sample SAMEA104408601) | aquatic metagenome | biome: Brackish water; feature: Pelagic; material: water | place: Baltic Sea | collected 2014-06-06T16:11:00 | depth 2,863 m ... | reverse complement strand
GAACTCACGACCCCAACCTTGGCAAGGTTGTGCTCTACCCCTGAGCTACGCCCGCATCACAGATGGCTGTTGCTTAACAGCGAGGCGATTTATGCACCATTGTCTGCTGTTTGACAAGCCTGTTTCCATACAATATCGCAGCAAAAATCAGTTAAAGCGCGTCTGGGGTTGGCAATCGGCTTGAAAGACACCATGTTAGAGCAAAGGAAGTATCAATGAGCAATAATCTTGACGATATAATGGCCGCCAATGGCGCAGTTGACGCCGCCGCAAATGATGCGGCCGCGAACATTCTGGATGTGACGACACAGAATTTTATGGCCGAGGTCATCGAAGCCTCAAAAAGCCAGCTGGTGTTGCTAGACCTCTGGGCCCCATGGTGCGGCCCGTGCAAACAATTGACCCCAGTGCTGGAAAAATTAATCGGCCTGTCGCAGGGTCAGGTGCGCTTGGCGAAAATGAATATTGATGAGCACCCAGCGGTGGCGCAGCAATTGCAGGTGCAATCCATACCGGCGGTTTTTGCGTTCAAAAATGGCCAGCCAGTCGACGGCTTTATGGGTGCCCTGCCTGAGAGCGAGGTCAAAGCCTTTATCGAAAAAAATCTTGGCGCCGATATGGGCCCCTCGCCGGTCGACCAGCTGATGCAGGCGGCGCAAGAGGCGCTGGCGCAAAACGATATTGCCACCGCCGGCCAAGCCTTTGCTGATGTAATTGGCATGGAACCTACGCATGTTGGCGCTATTGCCGGACTGGCGCAGTGTCATTTGCAGATGGATAATTTACCGGCGGCGCAGCAAGCTCTGGAGATGGCCCCGCCGACCAGCAATGACCCAGATATTTTGGCCGCCCGCGCGGCCTTGGCGCTGGCTGAAAAAATGGCCGATAAAGCGGCTGAGTTGCTGGATGATAGCGCGCTGTTGGCAGCGCTTGAGGCCGACGCCAATAATCATCAGGCGCGGTTTGATCTGGCGCTGGCCTATCACGGGGCGGGGCGTCGCGGAGAAGCGATCGCTGCCCTGCTCGAAATTATCGCCCGCAATCGCGATTGGGACGACAATGCCGCGCGTCGCCAATTATTAGAATTCTTTGACGCCTATGGCGCCGCTGATGAGGTTGTCGTCGCCGGGCGGCGGCAATTATCGTCTTTATTGTTTAGCTAGGAAGCCCATGAGTCAGAAGTTCAAAACCACCAGTGAGCTACCAGCCACAATTCCAGTGTTCCCGCTTGAGGGCGTGCTGTTGCTGCCGCGCGGACAATTGCCGCTGAATATTTTTGAGCCGCGCTATTTGAAAATGTTTGAGGACAGTCTGGCCCATGGCCGCTTTCTCGGTATCATTCAGCCAGTGCCGCCAAAGACAGCGGAAGAAGCCAGCGGCCCGACAAAATTAATGCAGACCGGCTGTCTCGGGCGCATCACCTCTTTCAGTGAAACCGATGATGGCCGCATGGTGGTCAGCTTAACTGGTATTTGCCGCTTCCGTGTCGACGAAGAATTGCCCGTGACCACCGCCTATCGGCAAGTGCGTCCGAATTACCAGTCATTTGATAGCGATCTGATTTCTGATGTCGGCGCGCTGGATGTCGACCGCGATAGTTTGCTGGATGTCGTGCGTCGCTATCTCGATGCCAATGGCATGACCGCCGATTGGGACAGGATCGAGCAATCGGGTAATGAAGCTTTGGTCAATTCGCTGTCGATCATTAGCCCCTATGGGCCGCAGGAAAAACAAGCCCTTCTGGAGGCTGATAGTCTAGCGCAGCGGGCCGATATTTTGATTGCTTTGACCGAAATGGTGTTGGCGCAAATGGCCTCGGCGAATGGCAGCAATGATAATTCAATGCAGTAGGAACGAAAATGACATCGCAAGAAAACCCGCAAGAAGACAATGCTGACGCGAAAACCCCGTCATGGCCAGACGCGCATTTGCTGGAGCTTTTGGTGTGTCCGGTGAGCCGCGGACCGCTGACGCTTGATAAGACGACCAGTGAATTAATTTCCAAAGACGCCGGACTGGCTTACCCCGTGCGCGATGGCATTCCGATTATGTTGCCGGAAGAGGCGCGTAAACTCGAGGGCTGATTAGTCGGTGAAATTCTCGCCGCGCATCAGGCGTGCCGGTGGGCTGGTACCGTAATCGGCCTGCGCGGCAAAAGCGAGGCGCATTTGCGGAAACCGCCGCGCCAAACCATCACTTACCCCAAGCCCGAGACTGGCTAAGCCGGTTAACAGGCTGTGACGGGTTGAGAAAATCCGGTTCAAGCCGTCGGTGGCGGCGACAGTAAGGCCAGCATCGCTGCGGCGGTGGGTCTGGTAGGCTTCCAAAATGCTAAAATCATCGCTGGCCAGTCCCAGATGTCGACCATGGTGCAGACAATCGGCCAGTTCAGCAATGTCGCGCAGGGTCAGGTTGAACCCCTGTCCGGCGAGCGGGTGAATAATGTGCGCCGCATCGCCAATCAGCACCCGTCCCGGGGCGACGAAATCATGTGCTAAATACAGCAAAAGCGGCTGCTTGGCCGGTTTTCCGATGACCTCAAGCGGGCCAAAAAAATCTTCCGTCGCACGGCTTAATTCATGGTTGAAAATAGCTGCATCTGCCGCGGCCAAGGCGTGGCCGCGCCGTTCCGGTAGCGACCAGATGAGCGCCAAGCGATGCGCATCAGCGAGGGGCAAAAGCGCCAACGGCCCCGAGGCGGTGAAAATTTGCTGCGCCATATGGCCATGCGGGCGCTGGCTGGCGATTTCAGCGGTAAGGGCCACAGTTTTGTAATCGGCCTGATGGGCGGCCATATCGCGCCATGGCCTTGCTGCGCGGGTCGCATCGACCAAAAGTCCACATGGCTGTTGGTCACCATTCTCAAGCTCTATGGTTTTGCTGCGCGGATCGTGATCGGCAATCATCGCTGGTAGGCGGGTGATATTTTTACAGGCGGCAAAACACCTATCGATTGCCCGACTAAGGCTCGCCAAGCTGACTATATGCGCCATGACATCAACTGCCTCGGCTGTTGCCTCATCAGTTTGATTTGGCGCAAACCCCAAGGAATGCGGCAGCAAGGCCGATTGGCGTTGAGGCCTTTGCCCGTGCACAATAAGATTTGTAACCGCGGTGCTGGGCAGGTCTAATTGCGACCAAACACCCAAGGTTTCAAGCATCAAATGGGCGGCCGGGCTGAGCGCCAGCACATTCTGCCAGTCTGGCATATCGGCCAATGGCCGAGGCGGCTCGATGTGCACATGAAACCCCGCCGCCGCCAGCGCAAGGGCAGCGACTTTGGCGCCATTGCCTTGGCCAGCAATAAGAATTGGTGGGGCTGTCTGAAGTCTCGTCATCGGCTGACACTGCCTCAATATTGCCAGCTCGTCTAGACCCAAGCACGCCATTTGGGCGGATTTGCCGCCCCATTCGGGCGCATGGCAAGGAAAACTGCACAAATATTGTGCACAAGCACAGGCCTCGATTAACAAACAGGCAGATTTCTCGCTTTTGCGAGACAGCTGCCCTTGCGCGCCTCGAGAACTGACAGAACGCAGGGCACTTGAGGCCATGGCCATTTTGGCACGCAACTTGCATAAGTTCATTTTTTGTATTGGGGGTTCAAATGACACATACACTCGTAGGCGGCGACGTCTTTTTCATTCTCATGGGTGCCATTTTGGTTTTTGCCATGCACGCAGGTTTCGCGTTTCTAGAAGTCGGCACGGTGCGCAGCAAGAACCAAGTTAACGCGATGGTTAAAATCATTTCTGATTTTGGCGTGTCGACTGTGGCTTATTTCTTTGTCGGTTATTCGGTTGCTTATGGCGTCGACTTTTTGTCGTCAGCCAGTGTGATTAGTGGCGCGGCTGGCAATGAGACCTACGGCCCTCAGGGCATTTCGTTAATTAAATTCTTTTTCTTGCTGACGTTTGCCGCAGCCATTCCAGCGATCATTTCCGGCGGCATCGCCGAGCGGGTGCGCTTCGGCCCACAACTCTTGGCTTCCGCTGTTATTGTCGGATTGGTCTATCCCTTCTTTGAAGGCATTGTATGGAACGGCAATTTTGGTTTCCAAAGCTGGCTGGAAGAAAGCTTCGGCGCCAGCTTCCATGATTTCGCCGGTTCGGTTGTGGTGCACGGCGTTGGCGGCTGGTTAGCCCTGTCTGCCGTTGTCATGCTCGGCGCCCGTCTTGGACGTTATGGCCCCCGCGGTTCAGCCTTTCCGCCATCATCTATTCCTTGGTTGTCATTGGGCAGCTGGTTGCTGTGCATTGGCTGGTTCGGCTTCAATGTGGTCAGCGCGCAATCTCTCGAAGGCGTATCTGGTTTGGTCGCGGTCAATTCATTAATGGCCATGGTCGGCGGACTTTTGGCGGCGTTGTTATTTGGCAAATCTGACCCGGGCTTTGTGCACAATGGCGCCTTGGCGGGTCTGGTCGCGGTATGCGCCGGCTCGGATGTTATGCACCCAATTGGCGCGCTGGTAACGGGTGCCATCGCCGGTATTCTTTTCGTTTACTTGTTCATCTATTGCCAAGAAAAATTGAAAGTTGACGATGTGTTGGGCGTTTGGCCGCTGCATGGTTTGGCTGGCGCTTGGGGCGGCATTGCGTGTGGTATTTTCGGCCAGCAGGCGCTGGGCGGTCTGGGCGGCGTAAGCCTGATCAGTCAACTTATTGGCACTGTTGCCGGCTGTGCCTTTGCAGCGATTTGCGGACTGATTATCTATGGTCTGCTGAAACGCACGATTGGCATTCGCTTGACCGAAGAGGAAGAGCGTCAAGGGGCGGATTTATCGATCCACAAAATTGCCGCTAATCCTGAAACTGGCTTGGGCGGTTAAGACAAAATGTGAATGCTGCTTTGACCATAGCGCCAACTCCGCGTTAATGTAGGTCAGGCTGATTCGATAAACCCGTGAGGGGCGTAGAGCCCTTTGCGGGTTTATTTTTAGGAGACACATATGCCACACCGGCGAGCTGACGCCCTGCCCAAATCTGGGGTCCAATCCCCATTCGCGCGCTTGCGTGGTTTGTTGGACGCGCATCAACCGGGGCGCCCGGCGATATCGCTGGCGATTGGCGAGCCGCGCCATCCGGCACCAGATTTTGTTTTGCAGGCATTGGCCGCCGAAACCGATAGCTATAGGCGCTATCCACCAATCGCAGGCCTGCCAGCTTGGCGCGAGGCGGTGGCCGGTTGGTTAAACCGTCGGTTTGGTATTGCCGCTGACAGCTTGGCCGAGGCGGCGCAAATAATGCCGTTGAATGGCACGCGCGAAGGCTTGTTTTTGGCCGCTCAATTGGCGCCGCCCAAACCCGACGGGCTGATGGCCATGCCCAACCCGTTTTATCAAGTCTATGCCAGCGCGGTCACCGCTGCCGGCGCGACGCCGCTTTATCTTGACGCCAGTGAAGCCACGGGCTTTTTGCCCGATCTTGAAGCGCTTGAGGAAACCACATTGGCGCGCATGCGGGCTTTATATTTATGTTCACCGGCCAATCCGCAAGGCACGATTGCAAATCTTGATTACTTGCAAAAAACCTATGATTTGGCCAAGCGCTATGGGTTTATTCTTTTGGTTGATGAATGTTATGCAGAAATCTATGACCGCGCTCATGAGGCCACACCGCCGCCGTCGATTTTGCAAATCATGCAGCAACATAAAGACACGGATGCGCCCGTGATGGCGTTTCACTCCTTGTCTAAGCGCAGTAATTTGCCAGGCTTGCGGAGTGGCTTTTGCGCTGGTGGGGCGCAGTTAATGCAACAGTTTTTTGATTTGCGGATGATTGCCGCGCCACAATCACCAATAGCCGTTCAAAATGCTGCTGCTTTAGCATGGGCTGACGACGCGCATGTCAGCGACAACCGCGCGCTGTATCAGCAAAAATTTGATATGGCAGAGAAAATCTTTTCCAATTGGCCGGGCTTTTTTCGGCCACCGGGCGGGTTTTTTCTTTGGTTGCCGGTCGATAATGGCGAGGCCGCGGCTTTGCAGCTTTGGCAGCAATTGGGCCTTCGGGTTTTGCCCGGCGCTTATTTAACGCGGCCCAGTGCCGATGGTCAGAATATCGGCGACGGTTATATTCGCATTGCGCTGGTCGGCGATTTGCAGGAAACCGAAACCGCGCTGAGAGATATTGCCACCCACCTCTCGCCGCCAATGGCCGCTGCGCATGAGGTGGCGTCATGAGTTGGCAAGATCGCGCCAGCAAAGCGGCTCGTTCGCTCGGCCTCCAAATTTCTGCCGGCATATCGAAATTGGCGGCTGTCACCCTTCTGGTCGTCATCGGGCTAATGGCCGCCGCTTTGATTAGTTTCAACCCAGCAGACCCAAGCTGGAACACCACAAGCCTTGACGCCACGCGCAACTGGTTGGGCACACCGGGGGCTGTTTTTGCCGACGCGGTTTACCAAGTCATCGGCCATGGTGTTTGGCTGGCCTTGTTGCCAATGTTGGCCTATGCCCTGCGTCGTTTGCGGCGTCTGCCGGTGAGCCATCCGAATTGGCGGTTCATCGCTGGTGTCTTTGGGGTTTTGTTGACCAGCATGGGGCTCGCAATTTATGGCCTCGCGGCCTCGCCGTATGCGCCGTTTCCTGGCGGGGCTATTGGGCAAATTTTGGCCGATGGCTTGGACGCTGTTTTGGGCGCTTGGTCGATCCATCCAGGTCGTGTCAGTGAACAATCGGTGGCTGCCGTTCTCGGCCTGACCGGCTTGACCTTGGCGTTAACCTCGGCGGCATGGTTGCGCACCAGCTTGGCAGCCATATGGCGGGGGCTGCAAAATTTGCGTTATACGCGCCAAGCCATTCAGGCCATTGGCGGATTGTTTGCGCCCGCCTCTTGGCTCGCACCGCTGCAACGCGTTGGGCAAATCTTGCGCCTGCGTCGCCAGCCAGCTGATGAGCGTGAGGTGGCGGCCGATGATGTCGAGGATGTCATGCCGGTCAAGCAAGCACCGGCCGCTGCTCTGGCCGGGGTAACGGTTGAGGCCAAAAAAACGACGCCGAAAGCCGGCCGCCGCGCCGCCCGCGAAGCGCAACCCAGCCTTAGCTTTGATTCCAGTGGCAAGTTTGAACTGCCACCGCTACGCCTGCTAAATGAAATTCGCGCTAAAAGGCCAGCCAATGTGTTGAGCAAAGACGCCTTGGAAGCCAATGCGCGCTTGTTGGAATCGGTCTTGGAAGATTTTGGGGTGCGCGGCACGGTCGGCAAGGTGCGGCCTGGCCCGGTCGTGACCTTGTATGAATTGGAACCTGCCGCTGGCGTGCGCTCATCGCGGGTGGTTGGCCTGTCGGATGATATTGCCCGCTCAATGAGTGCGGTGAGCTGTCGGGTGGCGCCTGTGCCGGGGGCTAATGTCATCGGCATTGAACTGCCCAATGCGACGCGCGAGATTGTTTCTTTACGCGAGCTTTTGACCAGCGCCGATTTTGAGAGCGGCAAGAGCAAATTGACCATGGCGCTGGGCAAGGACATTGGCGGCGGGCCAGTGATGGCTGACCTGACAAAAATGCCCCATCTTTTGGTTGCTGGCACCACCGGCTCTGGTAAGTCAGTGGGCATTAACACGATGATTTTATCTTTGCTCTATCGGATGACGCCGGACCAATGCCGATTGATTTTGGTCGACCCGAAAATGTTGGAGCTGTCGGTTTATGACGGCATTCCGCATTTGCTGGCACCAGTGGTGACCGAGCCCAAGAAAGCGGTGGTGGCGCTGAAATGGGTGGTTCAGGAAATGGAGAACCGCTACCGCAAAATGGCCAAAATTGGCGTCCGGAATATTGAGGGCTTTAACGAACGCATGGCTGAGGCGCAACGCACGGGCGAAACCTTGAGCCGCCGTGTGCAAACCGGCTTTGACCCCGATAGTGGGGCACCAGTGTTCGAAGAAGAAACCATTGAAACTGAAGTTCTGCCTTTTATTGTGGTGGTGATTGATGAAATGGCTGATTTGATGATGGTCGCCGGTAAGGATATTGAGGCGGCGGTGCAGCGCCTAGCGCAAATGGCGCGGGCCGCGGGCGTGCACTTGATTACCGCGACCCAGCGCCCTTCTGTCGATGTGATTACCGGCACTATTAAGGCTAATTTCCCTAGCCGGATTTCGTTTCAAGTGACCTCGAAAATCGACAGCCGCACGGTGCTGGGCGAACAGGGCTCGGAGCAATTATTGGGACAGGGCGATATGCTATTCATGGGCGGCGGCGGGCGCATTCAGCGTGTGCATGGGCCGTTCGTATCGGATGAAGAGGTCGAAAAAGTCGTTAGCTTCTTGAAAAAACAAGCGGTGCCAAATTATATTGAACAGGTGACCGAAGAGCCGCCTGAGGAGATTGCCGATTTGCTTGGCGGTGGCGGAGAGAGCGACAGCCTGTATGATCAGGCGGTGGCAATTGTCACCCGCGATGGCCGCGCCTCGACCAGTTATGTTCAGCGTCGTTTGCAAATTGGCTATAATCGCGCGGCGCGGTTGATTGAGCAAATGGAAGAACAGGGCGTCATCAGTCCACCCAACCACGCCGGCAAGCGCGAGATTTTGGCAGGCAAACATTGATCCCTTTTGGCAGTTCTTTAGGCCGGTTTTGCGCCATGCTGACGCTGGCCTGTGGGCTTATCATCACTCCAGCGCAAGCGGCTGAACCGCCCCCAGAGCTGAGCCTAACGCAATTGCGCCAAGCGTTTCTGGCGCTGCCGCCGCAGACGGGTCGGTTCTTGCAACGCGCCCCCAATGGCGGGCTTTTACGCGGCACATTCGCCCTCGCCTTGCCCGACAAAATGCGGTTTGCCTATGAGGACGAGGCGCAAAGCATTATTACTGTGTCGGGGCCATGGATTAGCGTGCAAGAGGCGCCCGGCGCTGAAGCCAATCGTTATCCGGTCTCGGTGACGCCGTTGCAGTTGATGCGTGATGTTTGGGATAAGCCGATTTCACCGGCCAATGTGAAGGAAATTTTAATTGAGGGCGGTCGCGCTCAAGTGACATTGGTCGATGGCGATGACGGCGAAACGGCGGGTCTCATGACCTTGGTTTTTGAGCATCCGACAATGCGTCTCATTGGTTGGCAAATTACCGATGCGCAGAATTTGGTGACGCAATTTGCTCTCACCGAAGTGCGCGTGGTCGACAGCCTGCCCAATTCAAGGTTTTTTGTACAAGAAGATGAAAGTGAAGAGTAAATGAGCGAATATGGCAATGGTTCCGACTGGGACGATAGCGCGGAAAATCTTTTGGCCCTTGAGGCTGAAATACCGGTTTTGTCAGCCTTGCGCGAATTTGCGCAAGAGGCGGTGCGGGCGCCGTGGTTTGCCTCATTGGGCGAGCCATTTGGCGAGGAGACCAAGCAAATCGCGCGCGCCTATCTAGATACGCTGGGCTATCCGCACGCCGATGCCATCGCCGTGTTGAATTGGGACGATGCGCTAGACGCCTCGGAAACCCTTGATATGAATACACAAGCTTGGGAGGCCGAAGAGCAATTGCGCGCTGCTTTGCTTGATCAGGCCCTGCGCGGCGTGAGCGAGGAAGGGCTTGGTGTAATGTTATCGCATTTGGCCGCTCAGCTCAGTGACGTGTTGCGCGAAATGGCTGAAGAAGCGCTATATATGGCCGATGAATTGCCTGACCATATTATCGATTTAGCGGTCGGCGCTGGCCAGCAAGCGGCGCATGGGGCGGCGCTTGTGCTGGCTGCGGCGGCGGTTGAGGCGGCGCAGAATGATGATATGGAAATGGGCGAAGACGCGTTGAATCATCCGCTGATGCTGAAATATCGTTTGTTTGAGTATGGCCATTGGCCGTTGGCGTTGACCGGCCAAACTTTGAATCTATTTTAATCGCGGCGCCGAGGAGATAGCCATGCGTATTGTATCTTGGAATATTAATTCGGTTCGCTTGCGCGCACCCTTAGTGGAAAAATTGGTGGCGGAAATTTCACCGGATGTGATTTGCCTGCAAGAAACCAAATGTCCGAATGATAGTTTTCCGGAAAAAATCATGCATAAGCTCGGCTATCCGCATATCGCCAAAAATGGCGTGAAGGGCTATCACGGTGTGGCGACCTTGTCGCGTGTGCCGATTGCGGAAAGCCATATTGTTGATTATTGCAAGAAGGGCGATGGTCGCCATATTGAAACCATCTTTGACACGGCGTCGGGGCCGCTAAGCGTTCATAACTTTTATGTGCCAGCAGGGGGTGACGAACCGGACCCGCAGATCAATGAAAAATTTGCTCACAAAATGGCCTTTCTGGCGCAGATGACCAAAAATTTTAAGGCGCAGGCCAAGCAAAAGGCGACACTGCAATCGGTCATTTTGGGAGACTTTAATATCGCCCCCGGTGAACATGATGTGTGGTCGTCCAAAGCCTTGCAAAAGACGGTAAGCCATACGCCGATTGAGATTGAAAAATTGGCCGGCCTGCAGGCGACGCTGGATTGGGATGATGTGGCGCGTCGGTTTGTGCCGCCAGAAGAAAAACTTTACAGCTGGTGGAGCTATCGGGCGCGCGATTGGGCTGAGTCAAATCGTGGCCGTCGGCTGGATCATATCTGGGTGACGCCAAACCTCTCAAATAAGGTCAGCGATTATCAAGTCCTCAGCGATGGGCGCGGTTGGGAACGGCCATCTGACCATGCGCCTTTGTGGATTGATCTCGACGTCGGTTAGCGCTTTGCAAACCACATCTTCTTGTCATAAGCTTTGGCAAGAGGAGAGACTTAATGCAACAACAAGCCTTGAGCACGAAACAATTTGATGCGGTGTGCCTGCAGGCCGCTAGCCTATCGGATGAGATTGAGGCGGGGCGGCGGTTGCCAGCTGAATTTGCGCGTCAACTGGCGGCGCAAGGTATGTTTTCTATGTTTGTGCCGCGTGATTTGGGCGGCCATGAGCTGTCACCGGTCGACGGCATGGCCCGCTTGGAACAATTGGCGCAATATGATGCGGCCAGCGCCTGGGTTTGCATGATTGGCGCGACGGCGGCGCTCGGGTCGGCGTTCATCAAAGCGGACATTGCGCAACCCATGTTTGCCGCTGAAAACCGCATTACGTGCGGCATTTTTGCGCCCAATGGCCGTGGCTATCGCGATGGCGACGATTATGTCGTTTCGGGCCGCTGGGCATGGGCTTCCGGTTCGGCCAATGCCGACTATATCGGCCTTGGTTGTTTGCTGACTGAAAACCCTGATGATGACCTAAAAACCGCAGAAATGCGGCTAGTTATGGCGCCTCGTGAGCTTATACAGTTTCACGATACATGGCATACTTTAGGGTTAAAGGGCACGTCTTCGGGCGATGTTGAGTTGAGCCAAGCACGGATTCCCGTCGCCCATAGCTATGCGATTGGTAAAGATCTGCCATGGCATGATGGGCCATTATATCAAATGCCGTATTTTGCCTTTTTGGCGGCCGGTGTCGGGGCGGTTGCGCTGGGCAATGCGCGGGCGGCGATTGAAGATTTCACGCGGTTCGTCGGGGTCAAGAAAGGTGCCGGTGAGCGCCGCACTTTGGCGGAGAAAAGCGGTGTGCAAAGCCAATTGGCGCAAGCCGAAGCGACCTTGCGCGCCACGCGGCTTCTGTATCGCGATACTTTGGGAGAAATTTGGCAGGACGTTTGCGCCGGCGTTGAGGTGACACCGGAAAAAAGGGCGGATTTGCGGCTGGTTTCGACCCATGCGGTACGTCAATCAGTGGCTGTCGTGCGGATTATCCACGACCTCGCGGGAGGCACATCGGTATATTTATGCTCGCCGATACAGCGGCGGTTGCGCGATGCTGAAACCATGACCCAACATATGATTGCCAGTGCCAGCACCTATGAGTTGGTCGGTCGGGTAATGCTGGGCGGTTATCATGAGACCATGCAATTGTAGCGAGAGATGCCAATGAGCCACGGATTTAAAGCCAAATATGACACGTTGACGATTGAACGCCATGCAGACTTGGCGCGCGGCAATGTGGCAACCATTCGCATTGACCGGCCTGAGGCGTTTAATGCGGTGAACGAACAAATGCACGAAGATTTAGCGCATGTGTTTCGCGCGGCTCAATATGACAAGGCGGATGTATTTGTGCTGACCGGCACTGGTGGCGCGTTTTGCGCCGGCGGCGATATTGATTGGTTCCAAGAAATGATCGATGAGCCGAAAAAATTCGCCGACATTGGCGCCGATGCCAAAGCCATTGTCATGGGTCTGTTGGAATTGGAAAAGCCAATCATTAGTGCTGTTAATGGGCCAGCAGCTGGCCTTGGCGCATCGATTGCTTTGCTGTGCGATGTGGTGATGCTGTCGGAGACGGCCAAAATTGGCGACCCGCATGTTGCCATGGGCCTAGTGGCTGGTGATGGCGGGGCGCTGATCTGGCCGCAACTTATCGGCTTCAATCGAGCTAAAGAATATTTAATGACCGGCGATATGATACCGGCGGCAGAAGCCTATCGATTGGGGTTGGTTAATCACCTCTTGGCACCGGATGCGTTATTGCCGCGCGCCTATGAGCTGGCTGAGCGTCTGGCTAATGGTGCCACTCAGTCGATCAATTGGACCAAGAGCATTGTTAATATGCCACTGCGGCAAATGGCGGTGCAGGCCATGGAAACCGCCATGGGCTATGAGGCGCTAACCAATATGAGCGCGGACCATCAGGAAGCGGTCACCGCTTTTCAAGACAAACGACGGCCAAAATTCACCGGAAAATAGGCACAACATGTCGCGGCCTTAAATCTTGCCGACCCTTTCGTCTCCCCCTATAGTCATGGTCAGTTAGGGAGTTAAAAACATGCTTGATACATATAATCCACCGTGGATGACCGAAGATCTTGAGATTTTCAAAGACGCGGTTAATAAATTTTACACGCGCGAATTTGCACCCCATTCTGAAAAATGGACCAAACAGGGCATCGTCGATCGCGAAGCTTGGAATAAAGCGGGCGCTGCTGGTTTGCTGTGCGCTTCCATTCCGGAAGAGTTTGGCGGCGCTGGTGGCGACTATCGCCATGAAGCGATTTTGGTGGAAGAAATGGAACGCACAGGGGTTGTCGGTTTCGGCAATACGGTGCATTCGCTGATCTGCGCGCATTATATCAACGCCTATGGCACAGATGAGCAGAAGGCGCATATTTTGCCAAAAATGGCCAGCGGTGAAATGGTCTGCGCCATTGCTATGACGGAGCCAGGCACGGGTTCCGACTTGCAGTCTGTGAAAACCACGGCACTGAAAGAGGGCAATCAATATGTCGTTAATGGTTCGAAGACCTTTATCAGTAATGGTCAGCACGCCGATCTGGTGATTGTTGTCGCCAAAACCGACCCAAGCCAAGGCGCCAAAGGCATTTCGCTGGTGCTGGTTGAAACCAATGGCACAGAAGGTTTTGCGCGCGGTCGCAATCTCGAAAAAATGGGCCAACATGCCGCCGACACATCTGAATTGTTCTTTGATAATGTTAAAGTGCCGGCCACCAGCGTTCTAGGCGGCGAAGAAGGCCGTGGCTTTTATCAGTTGATGCAGCAATTGCCTGCCGAGCGCTTGATCATTGCCTCACAAGGCTTGGGCGCCATGGAGCGGGCGATCGACATTACTGTTGAGTATACGCGCGAGCGCAAGACCTTCGGCAATGCGATCTTCGACTATCAAAACACGCAATACAAATTGGCCGAGTGCAAAGCCACATGGATGGCGGCGCGCGCTATGGTTGATCAATTGACCATGCAATTGTTGAAAGGCGAGCTTGATGCCAACTCAGCTGCTGCGGCCAAATTCTGGGTAACCGAACGCCAATGTGAAGTCATCGACACTTGTCTGCAGTTCTTTGGCGGCTATGGCTATATGGATGAATATCCGATTAGCCGTATGTATACTGATGCCCGCGTGCAGCGGATTTATGGCGGTTCGAATGAGATTATGCGGATGCTGGTTGCTCGTTCGCTATAGCCATCGCTTTGAAGTGAGAAAAATAAGAACGTCGTCAGAATTTACTGGCGGCGTTTTTTTTTCGCTTTAGTATTTAGCTTTCGTGTGGAGGTTCTTATGCTGTTGTCTCGTAATTTTCTAAAGTCGGCCGGATTTTCTGCGGTCATTCTATGCGCTTTTTTATGGGCCTTTGTGCCCGCCGCCTTCGCCCAAGAGGCGCCCGCAGAGCCGGGGTTTTGGACTTTGTTATTTGACAAGGGCGGCGTGGTGACATGGGTGATAGCCCTGTTGTCAGCCATTGGTCTGCCGATCGCCGGTGTGAAGCTCTATCAATTCTATTGCATGGATATTTGGCGCCCCAAACATTTGACCGAGGCCTTATCTACCTATCGAAACGGCGAGGTGGCGGCACCGACATTATCAACATTGACGCATCCGGCGGCGGCTCTTTTGGCCTTTGCAATCACCCAAGCGCAGAGCGGCGCCATGACATCGGCCTTGTTACGCGAAGAGTTAAGCCGACGGGCGCAGTATCTATTGCGCCATTTGAGCCGCAATATTTGGGTGCTTGAGTTGATTGCCGCATCGGCCCCTTTGTTCGGTCTTTTGGGCACGGTTTTGGGCATGATTGTTGCTTTTCAGGGTGTCGGTCAGGGCGGCGGCGGCGCTGATACAGCGATTTTGGCCTCTGGTATTTGGGAGGCGCTTTTGACCACCGCCTTTGGTCTGGCGGTGGCTTTGCCATTTTCTATGTTATCGGCAATTTTGAACAATGCGGTCGATGATGTGCGGGATTTGGTTGAGGACGCGCTGTCGGATATTTTGGTGCGTAGTGAGAGCGCAAACCAGCAGTGAACCTCGACACCGCCCGCCGCAAGCCTGCCATTATGGGATTGACGCCGCTGATTGATATGATCTTTCTGCTGCTGTTGTTCTTTTTATTGGGCTCTGACTTTGTGCAATTTTCGCAAGCACAGCTCGCCCCGCCACGCGGCAGTGGCGGTGTTCAGGGCAGCAGCCAACCGGCGATTATTTCCCTCGCCGCCGACGGTGCTTTGCAGCTCAATGGCGCGCTTAGTGACGCCCAGCAAATCAGCTCTTATGTCGGCCAGCGGGTGGCGCAAGATGCCGAGCAATTATTTGTTGTTATGCCAGCCGGTCAGGCCGATGTGCAAATGGTTATGGACACAATGGATGTGCTGATCAAAGCCGGCGCGACATCTGTCACCATAGAGCGCGATGTCTTCGACATTGATTTGGCCGACTTTTAGGACTCGCGATGAAGCTGCAACACACACGCCGCGAAATTAAATCGATTGATCTGTTACCGCTGATCAATGTTGTGTTTCTCTTGATCCTATTTGTTCTGGTCGCCGGACGTCCGACCACCAATCACCCGCAGCAAATCGAAGTGGCTCGCTCTAAGGTCGATATGGCGTATGAGGCGACCGGCCTGTCGGTTTGGCTACGCAGTGATGATCAATTTTATCTGACTGGCGAGACGCCATTGACGCTTGGCGAATTGGTGACGCATTTTTCCGAAAAGCAAGTCGGCGAGCAGGGGCTGACTATTGAGCTGGTTGCAGACCGGCGCGCCCACGCCAAGGCGCTATTGGATTTCCGCCAAGCTATGGCGCGGGCGGGGGTCGGCGAAATACGCATTAAGACGGAGTTTTACGACGACGGTGAAGGGGCGCGATAATGTCTGAGAGCGGGCTGTTCCAAACCATGCGGCGGCGGCTTTTGGGCCTGTCGCGGCGTTGGTGGCTGACATTTTTTGCCTTGTCTTTGGCGCTGCATTTCATCGTCGTGGCGATTGTTCTTGTGTTGCTGTTTGGCGGTGAACGCGGCGGCGGCTCACAGACCGAAAGCGTTGTCGTGTCGGCGGCCAGTGACGGCCCGCAGGAGGTTGACCTTGATCTGTCACAACAGCAGCCGGTTGATGAAATCCGCGAAGCCGAGGCCGAATTGGATTTGTCGGAATTACTGGAAGTGCCGCTAGACACAGATTTCAATGATATGATGATGGATAATGCAACCATGGCGGCGATTGCCCCGGCCATGCCGCAGCCGTCGCAAGCGGTGACACAGCGCGCCCTGCCCGGCGGCGGGTTGATTTCCGGCGTGCCGCAAAGTTTCGCTGATTATATCGAACATTTGCAAAAGACCGGTATTGATGTGGTGTTCGCCATTGATGCCACTGGCTCAATGGTGTGGGTGCACCGCAGCGTGCGCGAACGCATGCAACAATTAGCTGGCTATGTACGCAATCTTGTGCCCTTGGCGCGTTTTGGCATTATCGCCTATCGCGATTACAGCGACCATGAATTTGTGACCCGTATATCGCAGCCAAGTTTTGACATTTTAAAAGCGCGTCAATTTATGGCCGGTATTGACGCTGTCGGCGGCGGCGATATTCCCGAAGCGGTGGTTGAGGCTTTGCGCGTAGCTGAAAATAAAATTGCTTGGCGTGTTGGCGCACAGCGGGTGGTGATTATTATTGGTGACGCCCCACCGCACCGCAGCGAAGCCAATGAGGGCGCGCAAATTGTCGAGCGGATGAAAAGCCGAGGCGGTCGGGTGTCCTTGCTTGATAGTCGGGTCGAAGCCAATCGCGCCTATCTCGGTCGGGTGACGCCAACCGAAGATCGCATTGACCTCAATCAACAAGGGGCGATGGCGTCATTTCGCCGTCTTGCCAAACTGGGTGGCGGCACGGCGGCCACTTTATCGGATGAGCGTCAGTTGATGAAAACGCTGGCTTTGCTAATTTTCGATGATCGGTTCCATGATGAGCTGGCGCCGTTTCTGGCCAATTTGGAGTAGCGGATATGCGACGTTTTCCGAATGGTGAAAATTTGCGCGCCAGCTTGGGCGGCGCGATTTGTATTTTATTGCTGCTTTTGGTGGCGCCAGCGCAGGCCGACTGCCCACCTGTGCCGACTTTATTTGAAGCGGCGCCGGACAGGCTTTTGGCCGACTTATCGGCGACGCCAGAAAAGGCCAGCGCCTTGCTGAAGGCAATGGACAAATATTCTGTCGCCATGGAGGCGTGCTATGACAGCCCGATGGGGCCACTGGAATTGGCGCCCTTTGACCAACAAGCAACACTTTTGGCAGAAAAAATGCACCGCATGCGCGATCTGGCGGAAGCCAATGTGCGCGGCGATGAATTTGCTTTTGAGGATTTATTGTCGTCCGATTTATGGCGCGATATTGAAAGCTTGCGCGTCGCCAGTGCCTATGCGGCCGCTTGGGGTCAGTTGGCGCGCGCTGTGCGCCATATTAGCGCCAATGAAAAACGCCAAGCGTTAATTGCGGCGCGGGCTGATTTACAAAAATTGACCTTTGAGTTCAAACATCCGGTTCTGGTGCAACGTGCCATGTATGGGATGGCGGTGGCGCAGGTTGAAAATGGCAATGTGGCGCAGGCACAAGCGACGCTTGAGCGGCTTTTATCGTCTCTCAAACGCAATGACGCCGGTCAGTTTCAGGCTGCTGTGCAGGCATTTTTCGACGACATCTCGGCCCCCGGTTTTCAACCGCCGCTTCCGGCTTTGATTGCTGATGGCGACAATGGCGATAATGGCGAGAGCGGCGATGGCCAAGCGCCGCGTTCAGTCACTAGTGGCGCCGCCGGTAATACTGCCTTGCAAGCGGCGATCAGCGCCATTCAGGCGGCGCGCCCAGCCGACGAAATCGCGGTGATTTTACAACCGGCAATGCAGGCTGAGCCGGTGATTTTGCGTCAGGCCTTAGCCTTGGTGGCTGGCGATCGAACTTTGCTGGAGGCATTGGACTATCAGCCGGGGACAGGTTTGCGGCAGATGCGCAATGGGTTTGCGACGCAAAAATATACTGTCGTGCGCGAGGGGTGGCGCGGCGTTAAACCTTATTACCCACATCTTCCAGCCGCTTTGAGGCGGCAGGTGGATTATCAAATGGGGACCAGTCAAATCGGCCTTGGGGATTTGACCTTGGCGCTAACGCATCTGCGTGCGGCATTGGTGGGGCTGGCCGATGGGCCGGAACGCACACGCATTGAACAGCTGATTGTGCTGGCGCAATTGTCGAGCGAAGAGCCGCCCAATGCGGCGCGTTTGGCGTTGGCGAAGAACTTTCAGAATGCGCCACTGACGTCACCAGACCCGAGTGCTTTGGCGCCAGTATTGGCCATGCGGGCGCGAATTGTTCTGGCACGTCAAGCCGCCGCTGAGCGGCAATGGGCGGCGGCTGATCGGTTGTTGTCGGGGTTTGGGCCGGAGATGCCAGCCTATCAATTATTCTTGGGCATGCGGGTGCGTTTATTGGCGCAGGCGGTGGTTGATGGCGCGGCAAAGGCTCCGCCGAGCAAGCGTCTGCGCAAGCAAGCGCAAGGCGGGCAGGTGCTTTATGGGCTGTGGCTGAACAGTCAATGCCCGCCGGGTTGCTTATCTGGCGATCGGTTGGCGGTGCATCGGGCAGCTATTGATTTGGCGCTTAAGGGCGATTTAGACGGTGATAAATTCGGCATTGCTTGGGGCACATTTGAAGCCGAGGGCGGCGATACGCGCCCGCTTGTGCCGCAAGCCCTGCGTTATTTGATCGGTAAAAATGACGCTGACCGGCTTACTGCTTTGCTTGACCCCGCCGATGAGGGACGCGCTGCCTTGGTGTTGGGACAATGGAAGAAACGGCTTGATGAGATGCAGGCTGACGGCAGTTTGGCCGATTACTATGATTTCCTTAACTTGGGGTTAGACGGTTTGCAGGGTCGTCCGCGAGCCGTTTTGTTGGAGGCGTTGATTGCGTTTAATCTGACCGCCGAGCGACCTCAGCAAGCGCTGGATTTGGCCGACGCTTTGGCCAAGGAGTTTCCGCGTCGACCCAATGCATGGTTTTTGCGCGCGGCTGCTTTGGCCGCTTCCGACCGTGGATTAGAGGCGGCGCGCGCTTTGGCCAGTTTGGCGCGGCGCACGCCAGCTGATGATCCGGTTGGCATGGGCGCGCGTGTTGGTTTGGCGACGATTTTTCTGACCTTGGATAAGGCGGAAAGCGCTTGCGCCATGCGCGCGAAAGTCTTTTCGCGCCCGCAAGCGCCAGCCAATTGGAAAAAGGCGGTTGAGGCATTTCCGCAGCTGCACGCTTGGGGCGAGGCGGCGCAAAGCCAGTGCGTCAGCGCAACGAATTAATTATCTAATGACGGAAATGGCGCATGCCCGTGAACACCATGGCCAGCCCAGCGTCATCGGCAGCGGCAATCACCTCATCATCGCGTATCGACCCACCGGGTTGAATAACCGCCGTGGCACCCGCTTCAGCAGCGCTTAAAAGCCCATCGGCAAACGGGAAGAAAGCGTCTGAGGCGACTACTGAACCGAGGGCCAGCGTGGTGTCCGCTCCGCTGGCGCCGGCCGCGTCTTGGGCTTTGCGCGCGGCAATGCGAGAGCTGTCTAGGCGGCTCATTTGTCCCGCCCCAATGCCGACGGTGGCGCCGTCTTTGGCGTAAATAATGGCGTTGGATTTTACGTGTTTGGCGACACGCCATGCGAACAGCAAATCCTGCATTTCGGCGGCGCTGGGTTGGCGCTTGGTGACACATGTCAGCGCTGTTTCAGTAAGCTGGCCATTATCACGGTTTTGCACAAGGAAGCCGCCGGCGACATTGCGAATGGTCATGCCGCGATCCCCTGGGTTTGGTAAGCTGCCGGCCAAGAGCAAGCGTAAATTCTTTTTACCGGCGATAATCTCGCGCGCTGCCGCATCGGCGTCGGGCGCGATGATCACCTCGGTGAAAATCTCGGTAATGGCCTTGGCTGTGGTTTCATCCAAAGTTTGGTTCATGGCGATAATGCCGCCAAAGGCCGAAACCGGATCACAGCGCAGGGCTTTGGCGAATGCGTCAGGCAATGAACTGCCAAGCGCCACGCCGCACGGGTTGGCATGTTTGATAATGGCGCAAGCCGGGCCAATGTCGGTGCCAAATTCGGCGACCAGCTCATAGGCGGCGTCTGTGTCATTGATATTATTATAAGACAGTTCTTTGCCCTGCACTTGCTGGGCGGTGGCGACACCGGCACGCGCCGCGCCGCCGACATAGAAACCAGCTTGCTGGTGTGGGTTCTCGCCATAGCGCAATGATTGCTGGAGCTGGCCACCAAAGGCCCGATAGGCTGGCATGGCAACATCAAGCTGTGCGGCCATCCAATTGGAAATCTCCGCATCATAGGCGGCGGTGCGCGCATAGGCTTTTTGTGCCAAACGCTGACGCTGCGCCAAATCTGTGCCGCCATTGGCGAGGCCGTCGAGAATGGCCTGATAATCATCATTGTCGACAACAACCGCCACATCATTGTGATTTTTGGCGGCCGCGCGGATCATCGCCGGCCCGCCAATGTCGATGTTTTCAATACATGTTTCAGCATCAGCACCGCTGGCGACGGTGGCTTCAAATGGGTATAAATTAACCACTAATAAGTCAATGGCGACAATATCATGTGCCTGCATGGCCGCCACATGGGCGTCATTGTCGCGAATGGCCAACAGACCGCCGTGAACATTTGGGTGCAGGGTTTTAACGCGGCCATCCATCATTTCAGGGAAACCAGTCAGCTCGGAAACATCGCGGCAGGCGAGGCCAGCGTCTTGCAATAATTTAGCGGTGCCACCCGTGGATACAAGCTCCACCCCATGAGCTGCTAACACGCCGGCAAATTCGACAATGCCGGTTTTATCGGAAACCGATAATAGTGCGCGGGTGATGGGTTTTTTATCAGACATGGTGGGTTCCTCTTCGCTAACCAAGCTTACAATACGCTTTATATTGACGCTTTGCGTCTTCTGCCAGTGCGGCCTGCATAGCGCAAGCCCCATCTAATTAATGTGTCGTTTTCGCTCAATGTGCCGCCGATGGCAATCTGCTGGCACCGCATGGGCACGTCACTTTCGCCCATATAGACACTGTCTTCAATCTGCAGGCTAGTATTTTCTTCACCGGCCATACGAAATTGCCAACCTTGACCGCTGGCGGTTATCAATAACACCGATTGGCCGCCGCCTTGCAGGCTGGCGCGGACGCTGGGATGAAGGTGAAAACGCAAATGAAACCGCGCGCCGCGCCGCACTGGCGAGGCTTTGTCGGGCAATAATAAATCTTCGCCGCGAATATCCTCGCCCTGCGCATCCATGAAAAGCCGACGATTGTGGCGCACGCCATGGCTTGCCGCGAAAAGCCCGTGACTGGCCTCCAGCCAGACGCCGGTGGGGTCTTCAATCCGTCGACTATTGGCGCGCCAATCATCGGCCAATAGGCGCGGCCCCAATTGTCGTGCCGCCAAGCCGGCCTCTAAAAATACGGCTTCAGAGCCATCGTCAAAGGCTAATGTTGAGTGGGCGCTGGCGGCGCGGGCGGCCAATGACCACGCCGCCCCACGGGTTTTACTGGGGCCGCAATTGACAATCACGCGCTGCTTGTCGTGGCTCATTTCAAACGCCAGTGGCGCGGCATGAGCGGCGATACTATCGGCGCCGCTCAGCGCATCGCCAACATCAACCAGCAAGGTGGTTTTTTGAGCCGCTAATTTTTGATAGCCGCTACGCTGGGCAAAACCAATGGCGGCGGCCTTGTGACCCTTGAGAAGCGGCGCAAGGGTGCGGTTGTCGACATGCTGACCGCCATGAAAACACGCGAGGCCGCCATCTTCATGGCACAGCATGGCGAGAATTGTCTTCATCCGCGCCAGAGTTTCCTGAAAGCCGTTGGGCGGGGTGATGTTGCGCCGTGCGAGACCCGCGTCAAGCGCCATAAAATCGGCCAGAAGCTTAGCCGTGACTTGCGGGGAGCGGCTGATATGGCCGCCATCGGGAAGAATTTGCCGTCGTATTTCGCGGCCAACTTGCCCCATGCCGGCGCGCAAAATATCGCCGCGTTGCGGCAAAATCAGACCGGCAAATGCCAGACCAGTGGCGGCATAGAGGCGGTGGACACCTTCACTCACCTGGCTCATGGTGAGATCGAGCCAGCGCGCTTGATTGGCCATGGACAGCTCAATACTGGCCCATTGACGCCGGTCGCCATAGGGGCGCAAAGCCGGTATATGAGCGCTCCATGACATTAAGCGACGGGCCGTCACAGCAGGTAACATGGGCTGTTTTTTCCAGATGAAATCAGCCTGTGTCCACGCCAAAATATGTTGCAAAGCCTGCTCGCGCGCGGCGTCATCTTCGACCGCCATAAGATCTTGCAGCCAATCAAAGCTATGCAAAGCACTGGCCCATTGGCTGCTCGGTGCAAAGAGAGAGAAGACCGGTGCCTTGGCGTCGCGCATGAGCCCGCCGGGCAGACTATAATCGCCGGCTAGCCATGCTTCGCCGCGCGCCGCCGAACCGGGGCGCAAGTGCGGCGGATAGTCGAAAGACACCTCACCGTTTGGCGCATCATCGGCTTGTTGGTGGAACCAAAAGCCACGCCCAAGGGCGCTGCGATAAAATTGATTTTTGATGGCGGCGCGAAATTGGCGGCTTACCGATGTCAGTACATCTATGGTCAGGGCCAGCTTGCGGGTTCGGCGCATCAGCTATCAGAGCAAGCTTTCAGCGCCGCTATATTATCGGCATAGGCGCTTGGCCCGCCGGTGAATGTGGCGGTGCCGGCGACCAGTACGTCAGCACCGGCGGCAATGGCGGCGCCAGCTGTTTCGCGGTTGATGCCGCCATCGACTTCCAATTCAATGGCCCGACCACTGGCGGTGATACGGCTGCGAATGTCGCGAATTTTATCAAGCTGGCTGGCGATGAAAGATTGACCGCCAAAACCTGGGTTGACCGACATCACCAAAACCAAATCAATGTCATTGAGCAAATGATCCAGAACGCTCACCGGTGTTGCCGGGTTCAGCGATACGCCTACTTTGCAGCCCGCCGCTTTAATGGCCTGTGCGGTGCGGTGCGCATGTGGGCCAGCTTCCGGATGAAAGGTGATGATATCAGCACCGGCAGCGGCAAAAGCCTCAATATACGGATCGACCGGCGAGATCATCAAATGCACATCCAACGGCTTGCTGGCGTGCGGCTTAATGGCTTTTACAACATCTGGGCCAATGGTGATATTGGGAACAAAATGGCCATCCATCACATCGACGTGGACGTAGTCGCATCCAGCGGCGCAAATGGCGGCCACTTCTTTGCCCAATTTCGCAAAATCAGCTGAGAGAATGGACGGCGATATTTTTACAGAGCTCATAGATTGTAACTATGCTTATTTGCCGCTTGGCGCAAGACGTGGCGTGCTTAGGCGTCGGCTTTTTTGTGGAAACAGGCGGCGAAAAACCCATCGCAACCACCGGCCTCTGGCAACATGGCGGGTGTCGTGCGCAGCCAGCCTTCATCGGTAATGGCGGTGGTAAAACCAGCCGGTAAATTCTCGGCTTGCAGCGGCGCTGCATGAAAACGTGGATTGCGTTGCAAAAATGCTGCTGCCGCCGCCTCGCCCTCTTCCGGCTCTAGCGAGCAAACGCAAAACATCAGCGTGCCACCAGCTTTGGTCAGGGCGGCCGCCTTATCCAACATATCGGCTTGCTGTTTGGCCATATAGGCGCCACTGCCAGCGCGTCTGTGCAATTTCAAATCTGGGTGGCGGCGCAAAGTGCCGGTCGCTGAGCACGGTGCGTCGAGCAGAATATGTGACCATTGCCGCCCCGGCTGCCAGTCGAGAAAATCGCCTGTTTGGCAGTCTGCCTCGAGCTTGGTGCGGGTCAGGTTTTCTTGCAAACGGCGCATCCGGCTGGCGGAAATATCAACTGCCGTGACACGGCCACCACGGGCCGCCAATTGCAATGTCTTGCCACCGGGCGCGGCGCATATATCAAGCACCTCATCGTCGGCCGCGATGTTCAACAACCGCACAGCGAGACTGGCGGCAATGTCTTGCACCCACCATGTGCCATCGGCGAAAAATGGCAAATGCTCGACGGCGCCGGCGTTTTCAAGGCGCAGGCAATCGGGGTTCAGCACATGGTGGCGTGCCGGACTATCACTGTCATCATTGCGCGCCTGCATGGCGTTAATGAATTCGGTCATGGCTGCGGCTGAGGTGAATTGTAAATCTAGAGCTGGCAACCGCTGGATGTTTTCGGCAATGGCGGCGCAGGCGGCTTCGCCATAGGCGGTTTGCCAGCTATTGATCATCCATTCCGGCAGAGAAGCAAGCGGGTCGGCGGCAATTGGCACGGCCTCGGCCACGCGTCGCAACACGGCGTTAATCAGGCCACGGAATGGTTGCTCGCGACGACCAGTGGCGCCGACGGTTTCATTAATCGCGGCATGGGGGGCGACCTGCATATAAACGATCTGCGCGACCCCAATATATAAAAGCGCGCGCGCCAAATGCGAACGCCCGGGGATGGGGCGCTTCATGAAGGGCTGTAAAAGAATTTCGATTTCGCCGTAATGGCGCAAAGCTGACAACACCATGGCATTGGCAAAGGCGCGATCATTATCGGCCAGACCATCGAGCTTGTCGCGCGCCTCGTCGAGAGTTTTGCCGCGTTCGATGGCGGCCAGCATAGAGGCGGCGGCCCGGCGACTGGCGTTAACGCCGCGGCCACGGCCAGTGGATTTAGATTGCGTATTCATGTCGCGGTTAGACCATCTTGGCAAATGGCTTGCAAGCATCCATATTAAGCAGATGGAAAAAACAACGGCACAGCAAAAACAACAACAGGCGGCGGCGCGCGCTTTGCAGGAAGCACAGGCACGGCGCGCGGCGCATATTGTCCGGAAACGGGCATCGGAAAGTGGCGGCCAGGAAGGCCCCGAACCGACCCGCTATGGCGATTGGGAAAAGGCTGGCATCGTCTCCGATTTTTAAGGCCTCTGATTGCTAACGGAAATAATCCGTGCCCCGTCGTCGGCACCGATTATTCAACTGTTAGTTAGTATCTTATTTTCATAATTCATAATAGTTTAGTGAATGAGGGCTGCGCGCCCCAGCACTCGCGCTTTGCGTGTGGTTTTAGAAACAACCTCCCATTGCGAGCACGGAGGGTTTATGTCACGCTTTGGTTCTTCATTGTTTTTGATCCTTGTCCTGATCGGCGCTCCGGTTCAGGCCCGTGCGGCGCAAACATTAGCTGGCCCGTTTAGCTTTGAGGTTTTGCAAGTGATTGACGGCGACACATTCCGCGCCCGTGTGCCTATCTGGCTTGACCAGACGGTGACGGTGAAAATTCGACTATCGGGTGTCGATACGCCAGAGATGAAAGGCAAATGTCCGGCTGAAACAGCGCGTGCAAAATTGGCCCGCGACTTTGCGATTAAGTGGTTGCAACAAGATGACTTGCGTTTGGTCAATGTGCGCTATGGCACTTATGCCGGTCGTGTTCTGGCGACTGCCCAAACGGCTGATGGGGTCAGCCTTTCGCAGGCGCTTTTGGAAGCCGAGCTGGCGCAGCCCTATCGCGGGCGACGCGCACAATGGTGCGGGGCGGTGCAGTAGCTAGCGGTTTTGTCGGTTCTCAATCAAATCTTCAACAACAGCGGGGTCGGCCAATGTCGATGTATCGCCGAGGTTGGAAAAATCATCCTCAGCGATTTTGCGCAAAATGCGGCGCATGATCTTGCCCGACCGAGTTTTCGGCAGACCGGGAGCAAACTGAATCAAATCGGGTGATGCGATGGGGCCAATTTCCTTGCGCACCCATTGAACCAAGGTTTTTTTCAACGCGTCATCGCCCGACAGGCCGGCATTGAGGGTGACATAGCAATATATCCCCTGCCCTTTAATGTCGTGCGGATAGCCAACCACCGCCGCCTCGGCAACATCATCATGTGCCACCAAGGCACTTTCGACTTCTGCTGTGCCCAAGCGGTGGCCGGAAATGTTCAGCACATCATCAACCCGACCGGTGATCCAATAATAGCCATCTTCATCACGACGGCAGCCGTCGCCGGTGAAGTAATTGCCCGGATACTGACTGAAATAAGTTTCAATGAAACGCTTATGGTCGCCATAGACCGTCCGCATTTGCCCTGGCCAGCTATCGGTGATGCATAAATTGCCAGAGGCGGCACCGGTCAGCTCATTGCCGTCGGCGTCGACCAACATGGGTTTAACGCCAAAGAAAGGTCGCGTAGCTGACCCTGGTTTCAGGGCGGTCGCGCCCGGCAGTGGGGTGATCAGAATGCCACCGGTTTCGGTCTGCCACCACGTGTCGACAATCGGGCATCGGCTGTCGCCAACTTCGCGGTGATACCACAGCCAAGCTTCGGGGTTAATCGGCTCACCGACCGAACCGAGCAAGCGTAAAGACGCGCGGCTGGTTGATTTCACCGGCCCGGTGCCTTCGCGCATCAGGGCGCGCAAAGCGGTTGGTGCGGTATAGAAAATATTCACCTGATGTTTGTCACAGACCTGCCAAAAGCGCGAATTGTCAGGATAATTCGGCACGCCCTCGAACATTAACGTGGTGGCGCCATTGGCCAGCGGCCCATAGACGATATAAGAATGGCCGGTGACCCACCCCACATCAGCTGTGCACCAATAAATATCGCCGTCTTTATAATCGAAGACATATTCATGGGTCATTGAGGCATACACCATATAACCGCCAGTGGTGTGCAAAACGCCTTTTGGTTTGCCCGTCGAACCCGAGGTGTACAAAATGAACAGCGGGTCTTCGGCGTTCATTTCTTCGGCTGGGCAATCGGCGGCAACGGCGGCTTTTGCTTCGTGATACCAAATATCGCGACCGTCTTGCATGGCTACGCTATTGGCCGTGCGCTGCACCACAACCACGGTTTCAACATCCGGGCATTGCGCCAAGGCGGCGTCTGTGTTGGCTTTCAGCGGAATGATTTTGCCGCCGCGCACGCCCTCATCGGCGGTGATGATACAGGTGCTCTCACAGTCCAAAATGCGTCCGGCCAAGGCATCGGGGGAGAAGCCGCCGAAGACCACGGAATGCACGGCGCCAATACGCGCGCAGGCCAGCATGGCATAGGTCGCTTCGGGGATCATCGGCATGTAAATGGTAACCCGATCACCTTTTTTCACATGGCGCGCTTTCAGCACATTGGCGAAACGACAGACTTCCTCGTGCAACTGGCGATAGGTGATTTTGGCATCGTCGCTGGGCTCATCGCCCTCCCAAATAATCGCCACCTGATCGCCGCGTTTTTGCAAATGCCGGTCGATGCAATTGACCGAGGCGTTGAGCGTGCCGTCTTCGTACCATTTAATGTAGACCTCATCTTTGCCGTAATGGGTGTTCTTGACCTTACTATAAGGGCGCATCCAGTCGAGGCGTTTGCCATGATCCCCCCAAAACTGCTCGGGGTCGTCAATTGAGGCGGCATACATTTGCTGATATTTGGCATCGTCGACCAGCGCATTGGCGCTGATATCGGCAGGAACATCAAAAATTAGGTTATCAGACATAGGCTTCCTCATTATTTTTGAAATGAGCCATTGGGCCCAGATTTGGTAAGGGGCCGCACTGAGGCGGGTTTAGGCTGTCAGCTTACCCAAGCGGCTCGTCGCCCGCAAGCTCTAGCGGCCCGTTGAGCACAATGTTTTTCACCATATGCCCGTCGGCATTCACGGCTTCGACAATGGCGACATCAAGACGCTTTAAGCGATCGCCGGCACACGGGCCGATGAAACAGTGACCCGTACGGTCAAACTGCGCGCCATGGGCCGAACATATAAGCGCCGTTTGTGCCCAATTGAGCAATTGATCGGGCATGGTTTCCAAAGGTAAATGTAAATGAGGGCATTGATTGACATAAGCGGTGACAATGCCGTCGTCCTGCCAGACAATAAGGTCGATTTCCTGATCGGCTTGGTCACCGCGCAGAATGAAGCTACGCGCCGGTTTTTCATCCAAAGCGCTGAGCGGACAAATCAGCGTGCCGCGAGCAGGCAGCCACATTGGCTTTAGGCGCTACGGTCTGGATCAAGTCCAGCCATTTTGCAAACCAAGCGCCATTCTTTTTCCAAGACCGGCTGCACGGATAGGCGCGAATTATTGACCAGCACCATATTCTCCAATTTCGGCTCAGCTTTGATTTCCGCTAAAGTGACATGATAGGCGGCGGTTTCAACGGCCATAATATCGACCATGCCAAAACGCCCTTTCGGGTCTGTGTGGTCGGGGTAATGTTCCTTGATGATTTGCACCGTCCCCATAATCCGTTTTTCATTGACCGAATGATAAAAGAAGCCGCGATCACCAAGACGCATTTGTTTCATATTTTTATTGGCCAGAAAATTGCGCACCCCATCCCAATGCTCGCCCTTGGCACCACGTTTGAGTTGGTCGTCCCAGCCCCATGTGTTGGGTTCAGATTTGAAAAGCCAGAAAGCCATAATCGCGCCTATGCCTTATTCGGGTCGTCGAGCCCGCCAATCAAATGTTTCCATGCAAACACTTCGACACTGTCGAACAGACCGGCTTTGGCATAGGGGTCATTGGCGGCGAACTCTTCGGCAGCGGCGCGGCTGTCGACATTGAGCAGCATCATGGTGCCAATCATTGTCTCGTTATCATCTGAGGTAAACGGCCCAGCGGCGGCGACAATGCCAGCGGATAAAACATACTCAACATGAGCCGGACGATTGTCCATGCGCAGTTGCACGTGGTCGGGCTTATCTTTGCAAATTAAACAAAACATTTAGGTTCCTAACTTAGTTTGTGCCTTCGGCGGTAAATGGCCGCGCCAGCAGGTTTTCAATGGCCGTGTCGACGCTTTCGCGGCCAGCTAAAATATTATCAACGGCCAAACAAATTGGCATATCCAGACCGTGTGTTTCAGCCAATAGGCGCACCGCTTCGGCGCTCATGGCTCCCTCGCTGACGGAGGCGCGCTGACCGAGAATATCTTCAGCTTTTTGCCCCTCGCCCAAAGCATGGCCCAGTGAGAAATTGCGCGAGGTCAGGCTGGCGCAGGTCAAAATCAAATCGCCCAAACCTGACAGGCCAGCCAAAGTTTCGGCCTGCGCGCCCATGGCCATGCCGAGGCGTTGCATTTCAACAAAGCCGCGGGCTGTGGTGGCGGCGCGGGCGCTTTCGCCGAGACCCTTGCCAATTACAATACCGCAAGCAATGGCCAGTACGTTTTTAATGGCGCCACCAATTTCGGCGCCGATAATGTCGCCAGATAGGTAAGGTCGGAAACCGGCTGAGCCGATGGCTTGGCACAGGGCATGGCCGCGCCCTGCATCGGCACAGGCAAGCGTCACGGCGGTTGGCATGCCGCGCGCCACATCGGCGGCAAAGCTGGGGCCAGACAAAACCGCAATCTGAGTGGCCGGCACATATTCTGCAGCCATTTGTGACATGAATTTCAAACTGCCGCGCTCCACGCCTTTAGCGCACAAGACGAGAGATGTGTCACGGCTCAACAGCGGGGCGAGTTGGGCGATAATCGGGCGGGCGAATTGAGCCGGCGCGACCATGAGAATAATATCGCAGTCGGCCAAGGTCGTTAGGTCGCTGGTCGCTATAATGTTTTCCGGCAAGCGGACATTGGCCAGAAATGGGCGGTTCTCATGATGGCGGTTAATCGCTTCAACCGTCTCGGCCTCGCGGGCCCATAGTTTGACCGTTTGCGTTGCATCGCTGGCGCCACTGCTGCGTCGGGCCAAAACACAGGCCAGAGCTGTGCCCCACGCGCCGCCGCCAATCACCCCATATGAGTAGGTTTTTTCCATTCTTCTGAATAACCATCTCGGGCTCTAGATGCAAGTCGGCAAAAACTATTATACAGGTGGGTGTGTGAATATTTTATTGATTGTTCAGTGTTTCATGCTAGATTGCGCCGATGAGCGAAACAGATGTAACACGCGAACAGATCATTGAAGCCGCGGAGCAGCGGTTTCGTCACTACGGTTATCCGAAGACGACGATTGCCGAAGTGGCGTGTGATTGTGGCATGTCGCCAGGTAATATATACCGTTTTTTCAAAGGTAAAATTGACATTGCCGCAGAAATAGCGCGTCGCCAAGCTCTGAGCGCTATTGAGACGATTGAATCGGTGCTGGAATGTCCGCACCGGAGCTCGCGCCAACGCCTTGAAGAGATTGTTTTTGCGGATCTGCGCTATACCTTCCATTTGCTGGAAAACAGCGCAAAAGTGTTGGAGTTGGCGCAAATTGTTATTCGCGAACGGCCACAATTTCAGGTCGAAAGTTTCCGTCGCGAACGCCGCGCTTTTCAACGTATTTTGCGCGAAGGCCAAGCCTCGGGTGAGTTTACCATTGATAATCTGGCGCAAACGACAATTGCCATTCAGGCGGCGACGTTAAAATATCGCTATGCACAATTATTCACCAATCAAACCTTGGCAGAATTAGAGCAAGAACTGTCCGGTGTGCTGACCTTGGTGATGCGTGGTCTGATTATTCGCAATGACGGTAAGTTAGTGGCACCAACGACAATTCCCGGCGATATTGTTGGCCAAAAAATGCCGCGAGAGCTGTAAAGCCGGTAAAATTCAACAAAAATTTCAAAGAAAAATCAGCTTGCAAGCCGGAAACACCCACTTTTCCATGACTTCTTACGCTTTTATGAAAAAAATAGTCAATAAAAACAATGGTCTATCTGTGAATGTGACAATCTCGTTAAATAATGAATAATTTGCCAAATATTCATTGTTTTTTGTGGCGGCATGCCCTATATAATAATTGTAACGTAAACGCGTAACCAATTTGAACTGAACAGTGAGACTGCAATGAGCAATTTATTGAAACCATCACGGAAAGCCTTCACCGGCGTTACTGTTGTTAAAGGTCTTCTGGCGCTCTATGGCGTGGCCTTGGTCACCCAAGGGGTCGCTGGGATTACAATTATCTAAAAGCCTCCTCCCGGCTTTTAGAAAAAGATGAGTGCGTCTCCCTCCCTTATGCACTCAATATGGCCACCCTCCCGGCCAAAAATAGAGCACCGATAGACCCTCCCCTATCGGTGCTTTTTTTGTCTTAATACAGTCAGATAAATTTAGTCAGTTAAATCGGCCAACGGCCAGCGTGCTTGTGCGGGCGCTGCCATCGGCTGTTCGGTCATCCGGTCAGCGACGAGGCGCTCAGCACCAGCCCAAGCAATCATCGCCGCATTGTCTGTGCATAAAGCCGGCGGTGCTACTTGCAATATAAAGCCATATTGTTCGGCAACATCAGCCAGCCGCGTTCGCAGCGCCTGATTGGCCGCCACCCCGCCAGCAATCACAAATGGCCAAGGCGTGGTATCGTCTGGCGCATGACGGGCGCTGAATAAACGCATAGCCTTGGCGCTGCGCTCGGCCAAACAATCCATCACCGCGGCCTGAAAACTGGCGGCTAAATCGTCAATATGTTGGTCGCTCAAGGGCTGTAGTTTTTCGGCTTGCTGGCGCAGGGCTGTTTTCAAGCCGGAGAATGAAAAGTCGCAGTCGTCGTCCTCTTGAGGCCCATTGATCAGCGGTCTTGGTAAGGCATAGGCTTTACTGTCACCGCTTAGGGCGCGCGCTTCTATTTCTGGCCCGCCGGGATAGCCGAGACGTAATAGTTTCGCGGCTTTGTCAAAGGCCTCACCGACGGCATCATCGCGCGTCGTGCCAAGGCAATGATAGGTGCCCAGACCTTCCACGCTCATCAATTGGCAATGACCGCCTGATACTAATAATAGTAAATATGGAAACCGGGTTGCGTTGGTTAGCCGGACGGTCAGGGCGTGGCCCTCTAAATGATTGATTGCGATAAAAGGTTTATTGGCCGCTAAGGCAATGGCTTTGGCCGTTGTCAGGCCAATGAGCAAGCCGCCGATTAGGCCGGGGCCGGCGGTGGCGGCAATGGCGTCTAGTCCGTCCAAGGCTATGTCGGCCTCGTCCAAGGCTTGCGCCACCAAGTGATCGAGTTGGCTCAAATGCGCCCGCGCCGCCAACTCTGGAACCACACCGCCATAGGGGGCATGCATGTCGATTTGGCTCAGCACGACATTGGATAAGATGTCTCCGGTGCCACAAATCGTCCCGTCGGCGTCGATAGGCGCACGGATAATCGCGGCGGCTGTTTCGTCGCAACTTGTCTCAATACCCAAAACGATTTTGTGCTGCATCACCAAACTTCTCTGTACCTCTCTGCCTGCGACCATCGGTATGATAGCGAACCCTTTGACGCGACTTTATATATGCGCTAGGCAAATTGCCAAGTTATTATAGGACCGCGTATGAAACGGCAGATCACAATCGGAACAAGAGCATCTCCTCTGGCCTTGGTGCAAACGCAAAAAGTGCGTGAGGCGCTAATTGCTGCGCATGGCTGGTCGGATGAGGCGATTAAAGCGCGGGAAATCATGACGCGTGGCGATGCCATTCTCGATAAACCGTTGGCGGACATTGGCGGCAAGGGGCTGTTTACCCAAGAGTTGGACGATGGTCTGCGCCGGTCAACCCTCGATTTGGCGGTGCATAGTTTGAAGGATATGCCAACCGAGGATGAACACGGTCTGGTGATTGCCGCTATATTGCCGCGCGAAGATGCCCGCGATGTGCTGGTGCCACGGGTCGGCTTAGAGCTTAAAAACGGCCTCGCCGATTTGCCGCAAGGGGCGAAAATTGGCACCGCCTCTTTGCGTCGCAAAGCGCAAATTCTGCACGCACGGCCTGATATTAATATCTCCAGCCTGCGCGGCAATGTCGGCACGCGGCTCGGTAAGATTGCGGCTGATGGGCTCGATGGCACAATTTTGGCACTGGCTGGTCTCAAACGCCTTGGCCTGTCGCCAGATGGCGCTGTGCCACTGGCGCCGCAGGTGATGGTGCCGGCCGCTGGGCAGGGCGCCTTGGCCGTGCAATGCCGCGCCGACGATGAGGACATGCAACTTTGGCTGCGGGCGCTGCATTGCCCTGCGACCGCCGCTTGTGTGACTGCTGAGCGGCGTTTTCTCAACGCCTTGGATGGTTCGTGCCGCACGCCGATTGCCGCGCATGCGGAAATTTCCGGCGATGAGCTGGTTGTGACCGGACGCCTTTTGTCTGATGAGGGGAACGATTGTGCCGAGGGGCAAATGCGCGGATCAATCGCCGACGCAGCCGCTCTGGGGAATGAATTGGCAGCACAATTGAAAGCCGAAAAACCGCATTTGGTGCGAGGGCGCTAACATGCGTCTGCTGATTACGCGACCACATGATGATGCGCTGAACTTGGTACGGCAACTGAACGCGCAGGGTCACGAATGTGTGATTGCGCCGGTCATATCTATTGTCGCACAAAAAGTCGCCTTGCCATCACCAGAGCATATCCAAGGTTTGGCCTTCACCAGTGCCAATGGCGTGCGGGCCTTGCACCAACGGCTTGGCTCAAACGCATCGATCTGGTTGGCGTTACCGGCCTATACAGTGGGGCCGCAAACCCAACTGGCTGCGTTGGCGGCCGGGTTTGGTCGCGCTGTCCAGGCTACAGGCGATGTTGAGAGTCTGGCCGATTTAATTGCTAGCCAGCAACCAGCGCACGCCGACAAGCCGGTTTTGCATATTGCTGGCAGCCATTTGGCTGGCAATCTGCAAGCGCTTTTAGCGGTGCACAATATAAGTGTTGAAAAGGCGGTGCTGTATGAAGCGTTGGCCGCCACAGATTTTGAGCCACCAGTGGCCAACGCCTTGCGGCAGGCCATGTTTGACGCGGTGGTGATTTATTCGCAGCGCAGTGCGCGCATTTTCATT
>ERZ887849.750-NODE-750-length-33655-cov-11.937351_pt1 | contig 33655 bp, 33 predicted proteins | sample MGYA00521267_ERZ887849 | MGnify/ENA primary metagenome ERZ887849 (study PRJEB32303, sample SAMEA104408601) | aquatic metagenome | biome: Brackish water; feature: Pelagic; material: water | place: Baltic Sea | collected 2014-06-06T16:11:00 | depth 2,863 m ... | reverse complement strand
TGGCAAGCGCAGTGGAAGCTAGAGGCGCTCCGCTGCGCCAATGGGTGCAGTAGGCAGGGGCTGGACGTGCCTCAGTAGACCCAGCGCACGCGAGGTCTGCCAGCACGAATGCCTTGATGAACAAAGCCTCGATGCGCGCCGTAGCCAAGCGAGAAGGGCCAGTTCAGGTCGCACCAGTCCTGCACCAATTTGACGGAGACATCTTTGATGTACCAATCGACCGCCCCGCATCCTGGCTTGAAGAGATGCTCGCTATCTACGGCACCACCGACAGCATCGTTCACTGCTTTTGGCCGATGAGCAGACGTGATGATGATTGGCTGGTTGCCGAATTGTGCTCTGGCTTTTTCAATGAACGTGCAGAGTTCGGTGGCGATGTCGCACTGGGCCTGGTTGACGAATCGGCGCCGATCTTCCCCAAGACATAGCTCCCTGTAGGAGATGTGCGGCGTCACCAAGATGCTCAGCGGAGACGATGGCGTGAACCGTGGCGGCGGCGGCGGTGGAATAGCAGCACCAATGAACAGCGCCACCTCAGCAGCGCGGCGACGTGCCAGGCCAACCAGCGCGGCGCCGCTGGCCTTGTCCCACTTAGGTAGTTCTTGGGGCACAACGATGATGCCTGGCTCGCCGGCGAGGAGCCGCTTGCGCAGGGTGCTCGACTCGACGGCGCCGAGGCCCACGTTGAACGCCCAGGAAATCAGCGCCGCTTGTTGATTGGCGCCCCACAGCGGGCTGCCGGGCAGCAGGCGGTGAATGCCATCTGCGAAGCGCTGCAGGTCTTCGGCTAGCCACTGGTCCGCTTGCGCTTGGCTTATTGGCGGAGACGCGAGGCTTATGTCTTTGCCAGTTCGGCCGTAGCCCTGCGTAGGCACGCCGGCGGCGCATAAGTACGGGGTGAGGCGGCAGCTTTCGAATTTAGCGACGATTTTGCGGGCAGGTTCAAACCATGAGGGACGGTCGGGCTGCTTGCCGGCTTGGCTCCATGTTTTGAACCATTCCTGATCCCTATTAAAGAGATCAGGTACTCGCTTCAATAGCTGCTCCTCTAGCTCAACAATGCCCGCCATTTGATGGGGTAGGGCCTTGTAGTAGCGGAACAGGTCGCTGGGCCTGATGCTGCTCATCGCTTGAGGTTGCGAATCGCTTAGGTCTGTCCGCTCATACTATCGCGCCAGTGCTTAGAAAATCAGCACGTTGCGGCGGCGAGTGCGGGCGAATGTTGCTGGATTGCCCGTTACAGCGAAGGTGCCCGTGGCGCCGTTGAAGATGTAGCCGCGAGCAATGGTGGGGCTGCCGCCGTTAAGTGCGAAGGTGCCAGTATCTGCAGCAAATATGCGGTTGCGGCTTAACTGAGCGGTACTGCCACTAAGGACAAACGTGCCAGTGGTTGCGGTGATCTCATAGGCGTTGATTTCGACAAGCGTTGCCGGGTTGCCTGTGAGGCTGAAGGTGCCGGTGTCGGCGCTTAGGAGCGGGTTGTGGCGGAGAGCGGCGTCGTTACCTGTTACTGCGAAGGCGCCGCTTTCAGCAGCGAGTGCGTAGCTGTGGCGGAGTGCTGCGGGCTCGCCGTTGAGCGCAAAAGTGCCAGTATCTGCAGCAAATATGCGGCTGCGGCTTAGCTGAGCGGTACTGCCACTAAGGACAAACGTGCCAGTGGTTGCGGTGATCTCATAGGCGTTGATTTCGACAAGCGTTGCCGGGTTGCCTGTGAGACTGAAGGTGCCTGTAGCGCCGCTAAGGATGCGGCTTTGGGCAATGGTGGGGCTGCCGCCACTTAGCGCAAAGGTGCCGGTGTCGGCGCTTAGGCGCGGGTTGTGGCGCAGGGTGGCGGCGTTGCCTGTTGCTGCAAAAGTGCCAGTGGCACCAGTAAGTGCATAGCTGGTGCGTAATGTTGCCGGCCGCCCAGTGAGAGTGAAGGTGCCAACAACAATTGGCAGCGTCTGACTTTGGGCTAGTTGAGCTGGTCGGCCGGTGAGGGCAAAGGTGCCGAGGATCGGGTCGATCTCGTAGGCGCTGATCTCGGTGAGCGCTGCTGGCTTGCCGGTTAGTGCAAAGGTGCCGGCCGCTGGGCGGATTGCCCAGGTGCGGCGGAAGGTGGCCGGCTGGCCTGTTTCGATGAAGGTGCCGGAGCCGCCGCTGAGGTAGCGGCCACGGAGCAGAGCAGGGGCGCCGCCAGTGAGCGCAAACGATCCCCTGGCTGCCTCGATCCTGGGGTTGTGGCGCAGCGTGGCCGGCTGGCCAGTCGCAGCGAAGGTGCCAGTTTCGGCGGTCAGTCGGTAGTTCTGGCGCAGCGTGGCTTGTTGGCCATTGAGCGCAAAGGTGCCAGTGTCGGCAGTAATTACAGCGTTGCTTTCAAGAGTGGCTGCGTTGCCAGTGAGCGTGAACGCACCTGGGTCAGCGGCAAGGGCAAGACCACGACTGACGGTGGCAGTGTTGCCGGTGAGCGCGAAGACGCCCGTCTCAGCCTCGATGCGCTCGGTGTCGGCCAAGCCAGCAGGGTTACCTGTGAGGCTGAATGCACCAGTGGCTGCATCGAGGTAGCGACCAATGCTGAGCGATGCGGCGCCGCCAGTTAGCGCAAAGGTGCCGGTGTCAGCGGTGATGATGATATTGGGCGCTGCCGCCTTGGCCAGCGTGGCGGCATTACCTGTGAAGCTGAACGCGCCCGTCTCGGCAACGATTGCTGCGTTGTGCTCCAGCGTGGCAACATTGCCCGTGAGGGTGAAGTCGCCCGCATCAATGGTGATCTTGTATTGCTGAGCAAAGTTGGCGACGTTGCCTGTCAATGTGAAGGTGCCAAGCTCACCCGTTATCACCTTTGGTGCGCCTGCCTTGGTCAGCGTGGCGTCGTTGCCCGTCAGCGTGAAGCTGGCAACCGTCTGAGGCAGGTTCCGTGGCACCAACTCGCGGATGGCGAGATGCACCACTGCACGGTCATCTCCCTCATCCTCGTCGAAGCCAATGTCACGGGCGCCTTGGCCGGCAGTAGTCTCGCGGACCATTGCACAAGTAAAGCTGCCGAGGTCGATGCTGGTTAGCAGTGTGCTGCTGTTCGCGTCTACCGGGGGCGGATTTGACCGGCCGGAATAGGCCCCTGCATACCGCAAGCTGTTTACGCCAGGGGAAGTGTCATTAACCCTTTGTACTCTGATCCTTCCATTGTTTTGCAACAGCACAATGGTTTCAGGAATAGCAGTATTAGCAGCGGCAGTGACGGTAGACGCCGCCGCATACATCACCGTGGCGTTATTGGTCCGGTTAACTGTGATGGTCTGGTTGCCGGTGCCGAGTCCGCTACCCAGAAAGAACGTATCGGTGCGCCCCCGTTCGCCAGCGTTGTCTTGCGCAGAGCCGCCTGTGACGCGAGTTAATGCAATGCCACCATAGGTGACGCTGGTGATGATGTCCGCGACGTTGCCGAACGTATGCACGAAAACGACCACACCTTGCGGTGTGCCGGTCTGCGTATGCGTCCAACTGAACGCTGCTTCGTTAGTTGAGCCAGTGCTGCCTGTATGCGACTCAGAGGCAGCACTATGGGCTACAGCCATGGTCCTGCCTCCGTATCAGTGGTTAGGCGAGGGTCAAGATGCCAGCAGCGTCCCAGGTGATCGTGAAGGTTTCGCCGTTCAGCAGGTCAACCGTTGCGCCGTAGTCGTAGTAGCCGATCAGCTCATCGCTGGTGGCGGTGTCATTGAACAAGACCACATAGCGGAATGTCGGCACCGTGCCAGTGGCCGTGAGCACCAGATCGTTGGCATCAAGTGTGTAGGTGCCGCTAACCTGCGCTGAGGTCACGCCAGCCAAGTTGCGGCCAGTGGTGGTGCCGTCTTGGATGTTGGTGTAGGAAATCTGCGTGATGTTGGCCAGCACCGTGTTGGTGGCGAGAGGGGCGCTATTACACAGTGCCACCGTCAGCGTGTCGCTGCCGAGGTTGTGGGTCTTCTCAGCCAATGCCTCCACAAAGGAGTTGAACTTGTTGAAGGTGGCCATGGATCAGCAGAACGCGCTTATAGGAGCAGTCTAGACCTTAGAAGGCCACAGACAAGTTGAACTCGTTTACCGTGCCACTGACAGCGGTTATTTCGATCCAGACATAGCGGTCTGCGGGGATTGGCTGGTTTTGGACGGTGGCGCTGTCGCCAGTGGTGGTGCTGGTTACAACGTCGCTGATGGTGGCCAGGGTGCCTGCCGTAGTGCGGTCAGCGGCATAGCGCAGCTCGTAGGTAACGGAGCCACCTGATACCAAGGCAACGGCGCTGGCAATTGTGGTTTCACGACTGGTGCGGAACAGCGTAAAGCTGTCGCCAACAAGCGGGCCTACGATGGTAATGCTGCGGGGCGCTGCGTTGGGTACTGACAGCGGCATCCAGTGCTGCAATGCCTCGGACCAGCCGAGATAGTCGGTGTCTTGGGCGCTGTTTATTTCTACATCGTGACAATCGCTAAGGTTTTGGCCAGTGTCAGCGCGTACCATCAACACGCCCTCGGTGGCGTCTGACTTGATGACAGCTGCGGCTGCGATCTTCAAGTTGGGAGCTACGGGCTCCGCTAGTACGAATTGGCCGGGGTTGGCTGGGTCGCACCAGAGGATTGCGTCCTCGGGGTAGGCGCTGGTGTTGATACCGCGCACCTTGCCAAACGTGGTGATGTAGCCGGTGGCGCCAGGGGCGATGGTTTGAGTGGCGATGCCGAAGAAGACGTAACCGGGCAGGCTGCCGTCAGCTTGCATTGGCTGCACCTCAAGGCGCAGTGTCGAGGCGTTGGAGCCCGTGAACATCACGCCCATGCCGTCGGTGATGGTGGCGGTGGTGGCGCTGTTGGTGCAAAGCAGTTGCGTTTCTTGGCCAAGCTGGTTGACAGTGCTATTGAGCAGGCCGACATTTACGGTGCCTTCGGTGGCGTTCCAGGCAAGCTGGCCGGTAGATACAGCCTCGGCTGCTGTGGTGTCGAAGCCAAGCTTGTCAACTGTTGGGGCGTCGGTCCAGGCGGTGTCATAGTCGGTGCCTGATGCCTTGACGATCAAATCGCCAGTGTTGCCGCCAGGTGGAGTGCCCGTTTGGGCATACATCACTTGTGCGACGTTAAGGATGACGCTTGGTGCTTGCGGGTGTATGCCGTCAGATGCCAGTGTTTCTAGCGTTATGTCTATGTGGTCGGCAAACCACCACAGTTCTAAATAATCACCAGCGGCCAGTGTTAATTGATGCTCAATGGTGAAACATTCGTGGTGCGGGACTGTTACTGACTTGCGCTGGTGTACGTCAATTCGCGCGTTACTGTCAGGAACCGTCGTGCCGTTCTTCTTTAAGAAGAAGTCAATCTCGGTAATGTTGTTGCCAAGGTTTGTGACTTGGATAGAGGCAAGCACTTTGTAGGTGCCGGCTAGAGCAAAGGTGATGCGGCTGCCTGATGCAATAGTGACGCCTCTGTTTTCTAGCGTCGTATTGATCGTGATTGGCTGTGCAGCGGCAGTGCTGACTAGCGGCTGGTCGGTGGTGTCAATGAAGCTGCCGTACAGTCCGAGGACGCCGCCGGGGCCTTGGGGGCCTAATGTCGTGGCAACTACTACCGAAGTTTGGGGTACGGGCACTACAATAGTAGCGCTATTTTCGGTAATAGTAACTGTATTAGTTACTTCGGTAATACTTACTGAAGTCACGTGGAGTAGCCTTCGTACACGTTTACGTCACCCTCTAGGTAGTATTCGCGTAAGCTGCTAGGGTTAATTAGTAGTACGTCATAGTAGGCTTTTGTAGGCAGGGCAGTAGTTTCAGTATCAGTAAGCGCTAGACTTATTGTGCCAGTGGCTCGGTTTGTATAAGTAATTGTAAAATCCGCAAACTTAGTGGTGCGCTGCTTGTTCCAGATTTCGGCTTCTGCAATCCAGTCGGTCAGGTTGATCGGTGCTCCCGTGCCATCTTTGAACTGCAGCGTGACGTAGTAGTCCGCCCGGCGCTGCATTGAGATGTTGTATGTACCGGGCGAAATAGCCATGATGTGCCTCCTAGGGCGAGTCTAGCTGCACTAGGCAGTGGTGTTGCACTACTTTCCTTGGCCGCGCAGGGGCTTCTTACCGCGACGACGAGGGCGGCTGCGCTGTCCGTAGCCCTGAGAAGTGGTTTTGGGTTTGCCGGCTTTGTGCCCCGCCTAGCAGGCGGCTTTCGCCGGTCTGCAGGGTGTCGTCGATGGGGTGCTCGACGATGATCGGCTGCGGTGGTTTTGGTTGCGCTTCATGCCAGGCGTCTACCTGCTTGTCGATAGACGCGATGGTTTTGTGCTCATTGATGAGCTGCCGTGCCTCAGCATCGCGTGGCTTGGTGTTGACTAGCGTCACGAAGACGCCACGCCTCAACGCTTTCCCGGCTTAAGTGCAAACAGTGCTTGCAGTATCAGTTGGACGATGCTGTTGGACTTAAGGGCAGACATGCCGATCAGTTCGCTGACGGCAGCCAGTACGATCCAGAAAGCAGGGTGAGACAGAAATTCCACGGTCAATTACGCGGGTGTGCTTCTAGCTTACTTCCCGTTGCTCAACTGCGCCTATTGCGACCGTCCCAGGGGCTGGCGCCGCTGGCCTCCAGTTTGCTGACACGCTGCTCGACGCCGTTGAGGCGGGTGTAGGTCTCTCGGCGGTCGTCTTTTATGTCGGCGTGCATGGCCTCTAGCTGCAAGGCAATGTGCTCGACAGCGCCGGTCAAGCGGATGACAGCATCACGCGCCTCATCGTTGCGCTTGCCAAAGCCCATAGCACCCATCGCCGCCACGCTGATGGATGCTCCAGCAATAGCCGCGATGACCTCGATCATGGTGTCATTCTACCTACTTACCCTGCCCATGCAGCAGCTTGCGCCCATGGCTGGGCTTGCTGCGGGCGCCGTTGCCTTGCCGGGTGAGCTTAGGCTTACCCGGCTGGTGCTGCACTGAGGCGGTGCCGGTTTTAGCGCGGACGGTCATGAGCGTGCTGCGGTGTGACGTCTAGGTGTACGGCTAATCTAAGGCGGCGCGGCTTAGCCCTCGTAGATGATGTTGACGGAGCCGGCGTCGAAGGTGTCGCTGCCGGTGGTGCTGGTTATGCGTACTCGGTCGAGGACGTCGGTGAGCGTTTTCGTGCCACCGGCGATCACGACGGACGCGGTGGCGTCTGTGCGGCCTCCGGCCAGGGAGGCGATCCAGATATTGCCGCTGATGTTGTGGATCGTCATGGCTCCGCCGATCCCGGCGGTGGCTAGGCCTGCGCGAACGACGAAGCCGGTGGTCGAGGTGGCGGCGCTGGCATCAACGGCGGTGCCGGCAAAGGACGAAGAGCTGGCGTAGCCGGTGTTGATGATGCCGGTGCTTATGCCGAGCTGGACCAGGAGGTCGGCTGTACCAGACAGCGAGACGGCGTTGAACAGCACGCTTATGCGCTTCACCCAGCTCGGGATGGTGGTGAAGTCGATGGAGATGCCGCTTGTGCTGGGGACAGCGGTGGCGCGGACGATGCGGGCGCGGTCAACGAAGCTCTGGACGCCAGCGCCGTCGGTTGCCAAGACCTGATCGGCGCTGCCGGCGGCTGCGGGCGCTACGACTAGGCCGAGGTTTGCGGTGGCCAGGGTGCCGACTGTTACCCAGTCGCTGTTAGCGGCGTCGCGGAGTTTGAGCAGGCCAGTCGTGGTGTCCGCCCACGGCATGTAGGCGTAGGTGGGGCTGGGGGCACTTGCACCACTGTTGTTGGTGACGATTGCGCTCAGCGCGTTGTTCAGGTCGGCGCGGACTGCGGCGCCGCTGGCATTGGCAATTACGTAGTCGTGCTGAGGCATTGACTTAGATCCTCCTGCCGTGACCGACAGATGTGTGGGTGAACTGGCGGCTTACGGGGGTGCCCCCACTATTGAAGAAGCCTACTTGGAAACCAGTGCTGGTAACGCTAGACAGCGTAAAGTAATCACCCGTGGCCATGTTGAGTGGCGCGATGTTTACTGCGGGTAGGTCGTAAAAGGCATTGGCGAATGTAGCGGTGTAGGTGCTCGCTCCGCTAGTTAGTTCGGCGGAGCGCTCGATGCGTTGCTGTAATTCGGTGATGGCGCCGACTTGGTTGATGATGGTGTTCTGGCTTATTTGTTCGCTGAAGGCCGCTGCTTTGAATTGGAAGCCGCGGCCGCGGAGCATGTTGTTGGTGCAGATGCGCCATTCGCCCCAGGTGGGGGCTCCGGCGGGGTCGTCGGGGGTGCTGCGGACGTAGAGGAGCACGTTGGTGTCGGTTACGTCGGTGCCGTCCAAGTCGCCCCAGGTGTCCAGGTCGCCGAGGTTGTCGTCGAACAGGGCAGCGACGTTGAAGGGCAGTACGGCCAAGCGGCGGGTCAGGTTGGCGTCGTAGACGGCACCGAGATCGACAGAGGCTGCAAATAGGTACTCACCGCTGGGATTGACGCCGCCTAGGGAGTCGAGCGTACCGAGGGCGTCGAAGTCGTTGTCGGTGGCGAGGGCGTCGAAGAGCGTGCCACCGTTAATGGTCAGGCCGCCGCGCTCGGTGCTGTAGTAGAGACCGTTGGCGGTGCCGGTGAACCCCGTGGAGTCTTCGGCTATGGAGGAAACAACGAGGCGGGGGTGAGGGGCGGGCAGGTCAACGGAGGTGGTGGAAACGGCAGCTGAGCGGATGCCGTCGCTGGTGGTGAACTTGAGCAGGTAGGTGCCCTGCAGGAGTGGGACGATGGTTGCGTTCTGGGCGCCGGAGGCGTTTGGCACTATTTGGGTGCTTGCTTCCCACGAAGCGCCGGCCATTACGGGTTGGTGCCGGATGATTACGGCGCCGCCCACCGTGATATTGACGTCTGCGACTGCGTTCCAGCTGAGCAGGCCGGTGGTTTCGTCGATGGGCGTGATCGAGGCGCCAACGACGTTGGGCGGAACGGTGACTTGAGTAGAGACGATCTGTTGGAGGCTTGTTACGCCTGATCGCACACCCAGGCCATTTATCGCGACGATCTCGATTTCGTAGGTGCCCGGCTCGGGGTTGAGTATTTCGGCCCCTGGTGCGGTCGTCTTGAATGTTTCCCAGTTGTAACTCATTAGTCTATTAACCTGTAACGGACTTCGTACTCGGTGGCTTCGGGATCACCTTGCCAGTCTATTACTAACTTGTTCTGCAGCTGTCCATCGGATTCGTAGCTAGCAACGGTGGTGCGAGCATTTGCAGGATCTGTTGGCTCGGCTACTGTTAGTGGTAGGTAGGTCTTGCGTACAAGTGAGCGCCCTCTTTCGATGTAGTTGTACTTACTGGAGTTGTATGCTATGGCGTTAATTGAGTATTCGGTGCCGTTCTGTTCTTGGACGCCGAGTATGCGCCAGGTAGTGGAGGACATACTGCCGTCGTTGTAGATAAATACACCGCCGACTAAGGGAGCTACAGCAAATGTTCCTGAAATAGTTATCTTAGGGCCACTTACGCTAGTTACTGTTTTAGTGGCGACGGTGCCATCTGTTAGTGCTACAAGTATTTGGGGGGAGCTGCCTACGGGGAGATTGGTGGCGGCAACTTCGTCAACTACTACGTAGTTGCTGCCGGCGGCTGTGATACGGCCGCCTCTGCGGGCACCGGAGCGCACGGGGTCCGAGATGGCGACGATCATGCCAGGGCGGACGGCTATACCAGCGTCCATGGATGTCTTGAACGTGACTGTTTCATTTTCGTACTGCTCGGTGTAAAGCAGCCACTCGCCTAGGCGGTAGGCCTGGCTGGGGCTAGTGCAGGCAAACGCCGTTATCTCCGCTGTTACTACGCCGAAACGAGCAATCGCTTCGGGGTCTTCTACGGATACGTAGGCCACTTCTTGGTTTGCCGTGTCTAGGTAGCCGACCACAGCTACGGTGTGGCGCGTTTTTAGACTGCTGCCGGTGTACTGGAAGCCTTCTTCAGTGACGTTTGTTTGGTTGAATAGGTACACAGGGTCGCTAGGGCGATCCTGCGAAATCATTAGGGAGCCTGCGCTCCAGTAGGGCATGGCTCTGAATACTGAGCACATATCGTTGATTAGCTTGTAGGCTTCCGTGAGGTTTTGGATAGATATGTTGCAGGAAAAGCGAGGCTCTGTTCCGCCTAGGCCGTCGTCTACAAGCTCGTTGCAGTAGACGCTCGCTTGGTAGAAGCTGAACTTGTCTAGGTCGCGGGTAGCTAGGTTGAAGCCGTAGCGGCAGTTTGTAAGTAGATCCCAGAGGCACCAAGCGGGGTCGGAGCACCATGCGGCGGCCTGGAACGTACCATCCCAGACTCCGCTGTACTCCAGCCTGCCGTCTTTGTTCCTTACGGTGGCGTTATCTGGGATGCGTACTTTTAGTCCGCGAACGCGATAAGAGCGCAGGGGGATGCTGCTGAAGTCCTTGGCGTTTAGCTGTAGGCCGACAAGTGCTGAGTTGGGGTAGGTCAGCTTGGCGTCGGTTATTTCGGTGTAGCTTGTCCAGCTGAATGCGTTTTGCGTCTTAGCGTCGGGCGCGTCCTTGGTTTCGCGCTGGACACGAATTTCTACGGGGAACTCGCCGTTCAGTCTGATGCCGTGGCTGCGTTGGTAGGCATCTCCTGTGCGCCCTTTTATTGTCTTGTCTATTACGGTCGTGTAGCCGCCTCCGTTGTAGGCCACCCTAATTAGGTAGTTGACCTCGCTGCCTTTAATGTCGCCTTTTTTGTTTACTCGCTGCAGTGCGGAAAAGGTCAGCGTTACCCTTACTCTGTCGACGTCTGTGTCGGTTATTGTGCGCGTAACTGGCTCGTTTTTGAGCACAAGGATGCCTACCCCTTGCTCGTTCTTTACTCTGCTAAAGCCTGTAACGTGTGACTGGTTTTGAGTACCTAGGCGCACGCCTACTGAAACATCTTTAAAGTTAAAGTCGCGTTTCTTGGGGTCTTTATTGCTTGCTGATTCTCGTAAGATGGGGGTCTTGTTGAAGTATATGTCTTTAAGCCTTGCATTCTTATACTCTTTGGTGCCTCTTGCAAACTTGCGAGCAGATGGCCAGCCTTCTATCTCGCCCTCACCTATAAGATCCAAAATTTTGACGAAAGCAGTTGAGTTGAGTGAGTCATCTGCCGTAGTGGGCGTGTAGGAACCGCCGCCTCCTTTGCCCCCGCCTGTTGCACCAGCCACAAACCCTGGTCCGAGGCCGGCGTTGTGAACGCGGACCCCTCCGGCCATGAAGGTGTGGTGGCCCTCGACTGTAAGGTTGTAGACGGTGCCTAGGGGTAGGGGCTCGCGGCTAACTATGGGGCGGAGGTGGCCGTTCTGGTCTACAAGGCAGTCATCGTCGCCTAGGGTGCCGATCTCTACGAAGGCGTTGAATTGGTTTAGTACCCAGTGATTGGGCGTGGCATCTAGGTACGTTCCACCCCAAAGGCGGTAGCGGACTACTTGCTGGTTTTCGTGAACGTGCAGTTTTAGGACTGCGGCTTCGTGGAAGCTGCCGCGGTCGTCAAAGCTAAGCACCAAGTCGCCTTGCTGCAGTGTGTCTATGCGCTGCTCGCCTTGGGGGGTGCGTACCGGGGTGTGGCCGAGGAAGCAGCCGCCTGTCGAGCCGACAATTTGAGGGGTCATTCAGCTCCTGCCTCTTCGTCTTCTTCTTCTTGTGATTCAACGTCTTCGACTGTAGTGCCAGCGCTAATTGTGATGCTGCCTACTACCACTTCACCGTAGATTATTGGGATGGGTAAGCCTGAGCGGCTAGTGTTTTGGATACCGGAAAAGCTGTAGCTATTGGCCTTAGGGTCTTTTTCGCCCCCTGGATTAAGGTTGGCGTTAGGTACTGGGGATAGTAGCTCTGCGACGCCGCCTAGGACCAGGCTGGCGCCGATGCCTAAGAGAATGGGGGATAGGGCTACGCCGAATAGAGCTACGCCTGGAATAAAGAACGATGCTGCGATTAGAATTACGCCTAGGACAGCTCTAAAAATGCCACCGCTACCTACAATTACGGGGGTAAGCGATATGACTTCTCCATCGCCTACCGGGTAGTGTAGTTCGTGCTCGGTTAGTACGTGTTTTCCTGTACTTACTCGGTAGTGCTGGTCCGCCATGTGGCGTTCCAGGTGAGGGAAGTTGCTAACTAGGAAGCGGACTGCTTCGGCGACACTTTCTACCTCTGCGCGGAAGACGCGCTGCCCCAGCTCTTTGGCGAGCTGCCCGTAGACCTTTATGGTCTTCATGGTGAGATGGACTGGAGCTTAGCCCAATCGTAATGCCTGAGCGTCTTGCCGGTGCATTTCTGCAGCCAGCCCCCGTAGATGTCGCGGCTGCTGAGACGGCCGCGGATGTGGTGGAGGATTAGGCCGTCGCCTATGTAGACGGCGCAGTGGTCGAGGCCTTTGCCGGCGATTCGCATGAGGAGGGCGTCTCCGCGCTGGAGCGGTTCCTCTTCGGGGAGGCGGGTGAAGCCGGCGCTTGCCCAACAGTCCTCGAACATGGGGGCCGCCACGAAATCTGCGGCGTTGACCGGGCGCTGCCAATCGGGCAGGAGTACGCCGTTCTCGGTGTACCAGTCGCGCACCAAAGTCCAGCAGTCCGCTACGGCCCAGGTGTACTGGCGGCCAATGAGGGGAGCTTTGTAGCCGCAGGGGGCTAGTTCGGCCCAGGTGTTCAAGCGGGGGTTGCAGATGTGCCAGGCGAGGCCGGAAGATTCGCAGGCAGTGCGGTCGGCCTCGCTGGGGGTGGGGGAGCTTTTGGGGTGGCTGTGGAATATGGCGGTGATCTCGCCTAGGTCTTCGGCGGCGGCGTAGTCGTCGGGGTCGAGGACGAACATCTCGTTGGGGCTGGCCGAGAGGTTGCGGCAGGGGATGTAGCGTTCGCGGCCTTTGACGACGACTACTAGGCCGCAGGCTTCGCGTGGGAGTTCCTGCAGCGCGTGTTCCAGCGCTTGAGCGCGGCTTGTCTCGTTCATCAGAAGGCGTACTGGCCTATGCCGGGGAAGGAGCCAAAGGGCAGCGAGCCGTTTTCGCCGAAGCGGGCTTCACAGCTAGTTAGGCGCTTGCCGCATACATCGCCGGCCTCGTTTGTGGGATTGTCGTTTTCGTCGAAGTGGTTGTTGCCGGTGTAGCTGCATTCGGCGGATCGGTAGCGCCACTGGCAGATGTTGTTTATGGTTTGGCGCTTGGGGGCACGGACGCCGGCGAGGTCTAGGATGCTGACCATTTCAAACTCGACGAGTTCGCTGGTTTCGCCCGATTTGCGGTCCACGAAGTAGACCTCTTCGGGGAGGGAAGCGGTGGGGTCGGGGGTGCCGAAGGGGTTTGTGTTGCCCTCGAAGTTCGTGGCGTCGAGGAAGCGGGCCAGGGTACGGATGCGGACCACGCGAGCACCCGCGAGGTCGGCGCTGTAGGAGAACGCAGCGAGTTCGAGGAGGACGGCGGTGATGGTTCCGTCGACGTTGGCGATGCGGATTTTGGGGCGAGGCATCGCGCCGTTGCCGGTGTACTCGAAGCCCTCGGCCTCGACGGGCCAGGCGTAGTAGATGTTGCCGGCCCAGACGACGTGGCCCGTGATTTGCTTGGCGTTGACGCCAGCGTGGAAGCGGTAGACCTCGCAGACACCGTGGATGCGGGTGCAGGTCGTGACCTCGTACAGCTCGATGATTGAGCTGGGGTTGAGTGTGGCTAGTTCTTCGCGGACTGCGGTGGTTATGGTCATGGCTTACCAACGGCCATCAGGGCACTTCATGTATGGTATGCGGGCTTTGAGCTGCATGTAGCACCCGCATAGTTTGCAGCGGTGAGAGGTGGGGATGTAGTGGGGGCAGGCGGCGCAGATGGCCAGGCGTTTGGAGGGGAGCATGGGCGTAGTGCTAGATGGTGTAGCTGTATAAATCAAATATAAGAGTGCTAGTAACGTCGGGCGGTGCTACTCCCTGACTAGTACCAGCTATCCAGTAAGGAAAGTCAGTACCAGATCCTGTACATGGTGCGTCGGGGCCGGTTTCAAATACCAGGGGGACAGCCCCAGCGGGTGGAACGGTTTCGGAATATGCTGTACTAAGAGATTCTACTAACTCAAATCTAGTGGGGATAATGTTTGTCTCTACAGCCCTGAATGAGGCGTTGGGGCCAACGGTTTGAGAAGAGATGCCGCCGCCCAGTGAAAAGGTTGCCGCAGCAGTGCCCGTATTTATGTTTGATCTTTTTACTGAAGAGACTGCAACTTCTCTGTTTACATATCCCCAAAAACCGTCGCTTCCGCCCCCTATGGCACCTGTGATGCGAGGCTGAGAAATGTTGTTTGAAGAGTACTTAGACGCACCTGTCCAGGCACCTTGGTCTAAATAAGTTGAACTTGAGTCAAGTCGAGTGGATATGCTGTCGATTGACTGGATTTGGTCGCTAAACATTGTTACTGTAAACACTACGCAAGTGGTTCCGCAATGGGCTGGATATGTCATGTATATCTTGCCTTCTTGGACCACAAGTACTACTTCGTAGTTGATACTGGCGGCTACGCCACGGTCTTCATCACCTGGCTCGCTTTCAGCTATAGGCCACAAAGTATAAGGAAGGGGAATAGTTGAATAATACGAAGAGCCATCAGGACTACTTACTCCAGGTGGAAATTTTACATGATCTATAACCGCTCTGCCGGCTCCAATAATCATAATTTCATTACTTTCAAACCACAAAAATAACTGTCCGTTTTGCAAGAATTTTGCAATATGTATCCGTCCCGTAGTTCCGTATCCTACTTGGTACGGGTACTCATAGCTACCTGGCGTTAAGGTACAAAAACTACGAATAGTTTTGGATACGGTGTACAGCTGAAGGCCTAGGTAGCCTTTATCTACTATGTATGCGCTTTGGTGCGGATTATAAAATGTGCCAGGTAAAGTGTAGTCAGTAGACCACCGAGTTGATAGTTCATCTACCCCCGTAAGTGCTCCCATTGATAGCAACTGGTTTTCACCAAAGCCTTGAAAAGATTGGCTATATAACCTAGACGTGAACTTGTCGTATCTTATCGGACCTAGGCGAGGGGTGCCGCTTAATGCAACACCATTACAATTATTTTGCCAGTGAGTGTTAAGCCACGTACTTGTCCAGTTTACGTAGCCGCTGGACGCATTTATGCACGCCGCGCCGTAACCTCTAGTTGTAATAAAGCTTCCGAAACCCGGTCGAATATCAGTTTTGTAGGTTACATCAGCCGGGTATCCTAGAAAAAGAAGATTGCTGCTTTCGTCTGCTGTCATATGCACGGCTCCCCCTTCATACTGGTTAGAGTATGCAAAAGGCATTTGCTTTACCCATATAGTCTCCCCGGTCGGAGCAAATTTTGCTAAATATATTTGCTTAGCGTAAGTACCGTAACCAAACGCCAAGTAAATAAAGCCGTTGTCAAAGCTGTAGCAGTTGCTCTTATAGGATAGAAAATCGGCATCAGTGGGTCTAACCACGCTGCCTCTTAGCCGTGCCACCCATGCGTCTCCAGCCGACCCTTCAGTGGGGAGGCAAAAGCCGTCCTCGCAAAAGGGGTCGTTGAACAGCGGTACGGAGGTGAGGGGGAAGCGGCCTGGCATCGGTGTTTACTCCGCGATCTCGAATACTTGGCGGAAGGTGGCGTTGATGCTGCGCCAGTTGTAGGCGATGTGCTCTACGGTCCACTCGTCGCATCGCCATCGTAGGGCGTAGGCGATGTCGGGGGGCTGCCAGTCAAAGGCTTCGCCCGCATCGGCGCGAGCTTGGAGGAAGTCGTCGATAGTCGTGGAGTTGGCTGCGGTGGTCTCCCAGGTGAGCTGCCACTCGGGGCGCACGTTATTTAGGCCGAAGCGCAGCGACACCTCGTACCCATCGCCCAGCAGCGTGTTGCTGTTGACTGGCGCCGTCCGCTTAGGGGCGGGGTGGATTGGGGCGATGGCGGGGAATGTTGCCATCACCTAGCCTCCTATTGTTTTAAGTTCTCGGCGCCATCTGGGTAGAACAGGAGCAATGTCAAGGTACTGGGTGGCTTGACCAAGGTTGCCAGTTATTCTGTATATAGTCAAATCCGCTCGCACGGGGGAAGAAATAGCCGCTGAGCCTGTGACGTGATCACTAAATGATGCGGTGATTGCTGCCTGACCTAATGGTACTTGATTAAAAGAAGCCATTGTTACACCGTGCGAGCAAGGAGCATTAAACGGCCTGCATTAGTATTGCTGTTGTTAGAGACTGTCATCATCTCCCACTCTTCGGATGCCGCAGTAACGACGAGTGTGTCCTGAACAGCAATCGCGTTGCTTGCATAGTAGGCGGTTACGCCAAAATCAGAAGGCATTGCTGGAAGGTATGCGCTAGCCAATATGGAGGTAAAAACTGGAGTGTGATCTGCGGCCAAGGAGCTATTAGTATTGACATGAGCCGTTGGCAAAGTAATAGCAACATTTGACATGCCCACTACGAGATTCTGGGTGCTAGGGCCTTGATTGCCTTGACAGACATAAGCTATACCAACAGTAAGCGCACCCGTAGTAATGTAACCAGAAAGACTGGTGAGACTTCTGGTACTCGTAGAGCCTAAATGTGTGCGTCGTGTCAGGCCGGCAAAATTAGTAAACCCTATAGACGACGTGTAGACGAAAGTATTTAACTGAGTAAATAGCGCACCGTTGAATGCTGTTATGTTTTGGTCAACAAAACCAGTAGCGTTATAAGTCCCATAGGGAATTAAGAAATTAACATAGCTTGCACCATTTCGAGCAACAAGCCATGTGCAATTGGTATTAACTGCGCTTGTGTAACGAGTAAGCGTTGCGGTTGTTGTGCTTACGGCAGTAAAAAATTGTCGGTGGCTGGCTACGGTATTGGTGGCGTTGCTAAACCAATCGAGATACTGCGTACCAGATGGTGCATTGCCTGCTTCGTTCCATCCCAGGGTGGTCTGGATATAACCACCAGCCGTGGTAAACATAAACCAGTAGTATACCGTCCCATAGGTCTTGCTTCCGTCGTTGATTACTCGCAGTACTCGGTTCTCAATGCCCGTGTCTGTGAAGCTGTCGAACCAGTCGGTCATCAAGCCGGCGTCAATGAACGCTGACCGAAAGATGTCCGCAAGTTGAGCAGCAGTCCAGGTTGATGCTGCTGTATAAGTCTGCTTTGTGACAGCCATGGCTTAGGTGATCTCCTCGTAGTGGATGGTCAGATCAATGGTGGATATGGCGTTGGCGCCCGCTCGAAGCGCATCGCCTTCTTCTAAATAAAGATACTCGTTTCTGTCGATTAACACCAGAGAGCTGTTAGGAGCAACGCTCGCTGACTTGATGATGTAAGTGTCTGTAGCGGAGCGAAACACCGTGAGATCTACAGTGGCAATGCCGGTTGTGAGGTTTGCTGCTCGGACCACATTGACCTTGAATACCTTGCCGCTTGCCGCACTGTTGCTAAGGGCAGCAGCTAGCGAAGTGGTAACGGCGTAACCGGCAGTCTTGCCGATTATCGTCGTTGGGGTTTTAAGGTTTGGTGCAGCCATGATTCAAGATGCCCACCAGGAGGGGTAGATGTCGGCCTCAAACCCGTAGGTCTGGGCGGTCCAGTCTTCATAGTAGTCGCCGCCGAGGCTTAAGTAGGCCAAGGTCGCTGGCTGCATGGTAAGACCAAATGCACCTGTTTCGGCGGATAGCTGCCAAGTTCTTGCCGTGCTGATAGCGCTGCCACTTAGGACGAAGGCACCCGTGTCGGGGTATATCGGCAGCGTTTTGGTCAGAGTAGCTGCGTTGCCGGTAAGCGCGAAGACGCCTGTGTCCTGGCGGCTGATGTAGCCACGGAAGAAGCCGGTGTTCGTGCCAGTGAGCGTGAAGTAGCCAGTGCTGGCGCCGAGGCGGGGCAGGGTGAAGCTGAAGACTTGGCGGAAGGTGGCCTGGACCTCCCAGATGTTGCAGGAACTCAGCTGCTTAGTCCAGTCGTCGCAGCGGAAGCGTGCCAGGAGCGCTTCAGGCGGCGTCCACAGGAACCAGGCGCCAGTCTTTGCCTGCTGAGCTAAGAAGAAGTCGAGGGTGTTCGCTTCGATGGGCGCCAGAATCCAGCGCACGTTCCACTCGGGCGAGGTCTGGTTCTGCCCTTGGGTGCCGCGCTGCTCGATGCCCCAACTGGGCAGCTTGGCTGTGCGCTGGCGCGGCTTGACCGACTTGGATACGGTGCGGGTAAGCGTGTAGTCGGGTAGGTGGAGGTTGCTCATGGGCCTAGGCGAGTAGGCCGCCGGGGCGACGCTGCTTAAGCAGCTCATCTTGAACGGCCTGGCTTACGGCGCGGCCAAGCTGCTCCCCCTTACCGGAGTCGCCCTGCGCTTTGCTGCCGCTCGCGTCGACGTTGACGGTGACGTTGGTGGTGCCACCGCCGCTGCTACTTACGCCCAGCTTCCCATTGGCGCCGCGGCTAAGGGGCATGATTGCTTCGGGGCCGGCCTCGCCCATAAGCCCGGTCTGCATCGTGCCACCGGCAGCGAATTTGAACAGGGTGGGCTTGCTTACGACGCTGTTGGTGAAGGTGCCGCCCTTGGCGTAGGGGATGATGTTGTTCTTGGCGAAGGTGCCGCCCATGGCATAGGCGGCCACGTTGGGGTTGCTGCCTAACGCCGCGGCCGCGTTGCCACCGGCACCGAACGCGCCGCCATCGGCGAAGCCGAACGCTGACTTGACGATCAGCATTACATTGCGCAGCACCAGCTGCTGGATGATCATGCGGGCGGTTTGACGCAGGATGTCGGCGGCAAACTCGCGGAAGTTGGTCTTGCCCGTGGTTACGAGGTCGAAGATCGCGTTCTCGACGCCCTTGATGCCGTTGACCGTAAGTTCTTCCGTGGCCTGACGCATCGTGCCGATTGATTCGATGTAGGAGTTCACACCCTCCTGCATACCCAGGCCGATGCGCTCGTCTTGACCGAACCGCTTAGCATCATTGAATTTGATTTGGGCGGCAGTTAGCTCGTCAATAGCAATCTTTTGATCTGCGTAGGCTTGAGTAGTGGCGGCAATACGCGCATTGATACCTGCGGCCTTAGCGCCAGTTGGGTCTTCAAGCACTTCTTTCTGCTTGAGGTCTTCGTTGAGCTGCGCGATCTCCCTGGTGTAGTTACGGGTGAGTTGAAACTTCTGTAGTTCACCGTCAACCAATTCTTGCCGCGTACTTGACATCTCAAGCATTTGCCGTTTTTCAAGCTCGGCCACGTTGTCACGAAGCGCTTGTGACTGTGCGTTGTATGCTTTGGCCCCTTCAAGGGCATACAGCTGCACTTCTTGGGGAAGACGCTTTTGCACCATGTCCTCAAGGAGGTCTTTATACTTAACCGCCATGTCGAAGTCGACTTGAGCAATGGCGACATCGCCTTGATCAGCAGCATTGCGGCGCTGTTGGGAGGCGACGCCGGTAGCCTGGCGGCCTGCTGCGGCCGTAGGGCGTACAAAGTACCCACTCCTAAAGTAGTCGAGGTCTGGGTAGTTGCCTGCGGTTAGTCCACGGCTGCGCGATTGGTGGAAAACATTGTTTCCGCCGGTATAGACGCCGACGTGAGGGGTATCGCCTGGTCGGCCGGTTGCGACAATATCGCCTGCTTGGAGCTTGCTCCAGTCAGTCATTACTTGGCCGGATTTTCTTACTGTGTCCGCCCATTCGGTAACGCCAGGAAGCGTAATACCGAGAGATTTGTAGAATGCCTTAACCGACTCCGAACACATGTTCGCAATGCCGGTGAACTTTGAAGCTGCTGTGGTTGCGCTGCTGAGCTGCTGAGGCGTAAAACCTCCGATGCGTGGTGCTCCCCCGCTGGCGCCGGCGGTAGCTGCAGGGGCCGCGGTGACGGAGCGCATAAAGGTAGCGTTCTGCAGCGCTCGTTGACTAGCTGTCGTATCGACTGCCGCCTGCGTGGCACGCTGGCGCAACTCGTCGACTGTGCGGAAGAACTGGGCCGTTTGCGAGGCGGTCTCGGCTGCGACACCAGTTAGTGCCGCAATGCGCAGATCACGCTCCCTGCTGATCAATTCCTGCTGAAGGTCAAAACGTTTGCGATCAAAGTCAGTCTGTGCCCTAAATACAGCCTCGGACAAACGAATCTGTGCTTGGGCGTTTGCTTCGTTAAGGCGCTGCTGCTCTGCGGCGGCGGCCTCGGCGTCTCGCCTTGCTTTGTCTGCGGCCTTTGTAGGGTCGTCGCCACCAGTGGGGTCGGGGAAGTTAGTGGCAGCTGCTGCACGCTCTCTATCTATCTGTGCTTGAGGCTTAAAGGCGCTTGGGTCTAGATTTGCTATGTCTTCAGCGTTTTTAATTTGTTCTTTCTTAAGAGCTATTTGCGATCTGGTTAGCTGAGCAAACAAAGTGGGAAGCCCCATTGCCTTGGCTACTTGCTCAAGAGGTATTAACTCTTTGCGCAATCTAGCTGCAATATCTTTTTGAATATTTATAGCTGCGGTTACTGTTTCGCGTGATGCACCCGTAAAGCGGCGCTCAGCCGTCATAACAGGTGTGGGGCCGGTATCACCAACTGGGTTACGCTCTTTTTTAAGTCTGTCTAACTCGGCTTTTGCTGCCATCAGCTGCGTAAAGTTTTTAATTAAAATGTCTACAGTTACAGTAATTAAACCTATAGCAGCTAGGCTCTTTAGTACGCCAAATAACCCAGTTAAAGCGCCTCTAAACCCTGCAACTTTGGGAGTAGCTGCAGCTGCATAATCTCCAGTTATCTTGACGCCTGTAGCAGCACCTGTAAACCAGCTAGCTATGTTGAGTGCGGTTAGACCGGAAGCTGCTGCCTGTAGGCCTTTGAGCGCCAGCGCAACTGCGCCCATTTGAAGGGCGAATCGGGATAGGCCTCCTGCGGCCTCGTTATTAGTAAAGAAGCTGAGTGCTGCGGCAATCGCCTTGGCGCTGCCTACTACAGCGGGGGTGATGTCCTTGATGAAGGCGGTAAAGGTTTCCTGAAGCTCGGCACCTAGGGGCTGCAGGGCGTTGCCGACCTCTAGGCGCATCGCCTGGAACGCCACGGTTAGGCGGGCGCCGGCGTCTTGGGACGAGCCAGCGATTTCGAGTGCGGTGGCGCCGTAGCGTTCGCCGGTAAGGGCGAGGAACTTCATCAGGTCGTTGAGGCCGACCTCGCCCTGTTCGAGGGCTTTTTGCAGTTCGGGGCCGGTCTTGCCGGCGGCCTTGGCGAATAGGGTGAACGTGCCAGGCAAGCGCTCAGCGATTTGGTTGAGTTCCTCAGCGCTCACCTTCCCCTTGGAGAAGACCTGGGTCAGCGCCAGCAATGCGCCGTCGACTTGCTCGGCGTTGCCGCCGGTGGCCTTGATCGCCTCGCTCATGGCGCGGAAGGCGAAGCTGGAGTCGGCAACCGTTCCACCGGCACCGATCACGGCGGCGCTAAGGCGGGTGAGGCCGCGGGTCGCTTCCTCTTGGGGGATATTCAGGTCGCGGGTCGCCGCGGCAGCTGCACGAATTGCCGCGTCGTAGGCCTCTTGGCTGCCAACCACGCCGCGCAAGGCGATCTGCAGCTTGCCGATGCTGGCTGCGTACTCGGCGGTGCCGCCCAGCTGCTGCCGGAACATGCCCACTTGGGCGCCGGCCGCTGCACCCGCGAACGCGCCACCTACTCCGCCAACCGCCAGGCCGCCTAGGCCGCCAATAAGGCCTTCAGGGCCGCCAAAGATACCGCCGCTTAAGGCAGCGCCAGCGCCTTGGGCAAGCTGGCTACCCGTAAGCCGGCGCCCACCGCCTACCTGCAACCGAGCCTGCTGCCTGCTTAGGGCCTCTATCTGTTTTGTTGCGGTCGCAAAAACGGGCGCCGAGGAGCTTACGGCGCTGCGAATCTGCGTCCACGCGCTTATCTGTGCCTGCAAGCTGTTTACGCTGCCGTTGCTGGCGCCGCGTACTCTTTCAAGCTCTGCAAAGATGTCGCGTAGGGGGCGCCTGGCACGATCCGTGGAACGGCCTAGGTTGTCGAATGCCTGCGCGGCCCCTGCTGCGAAGCCCACACTTGGGGCGGTGCCGACGGCGGCATTAGGTAGGTAGTTCTGCTGCCAAGGCGCCCGTGGGGTGTTGCCGGCGTCATCAACTCCGGCGCCTAATGTTGTCTCTACCTGGCCCCTTAGGCGGCGTGCCCCACCGCTAATTAGCTCCCCCGTTCCAGGGGCGGATGTCTGGCCTGCAGCGGGCAGAAGTGGCGTCCTGCTTATCTGTATTGCTTCGGCCGCGGCAGCGCGGAGCCTGTCGTTCTCGCGCTCCAGGCGCTCACGCGCACGGCGGATTGAAGTTGTGATTGCCGGGTCAAATTCACCACCAGCAACTTGACTGGAGAACGCACCAAATCCGCTGGCTTGGTTGATTTCTCTGCTTGCGTTTACGCGCCGTATTACTGCATCGACCGCTAAGTTTTCCTGCGTGACAACATCAACTATGCTTGACTTAAGCTGCCTGTTTAGATTAGCAAGCTCGATGGTTAGCGAGCGTCGGCGGGTGTAGCCCGAAACGTTCTGCAGCTCAGCGTTTATTTCACCTACACGTTGCTGAATACCGGCGAGGGTGCTGGGAAGTTCCAGATTGCCCGCTCTGGACGCAGCAAAAGACTGAAACTGGGGACTTTCATACATTAAATTGGCGGCGCGAACCCGCTGCCTACCCGTGGTGCGCCCCCGCACTTCACCGAGCAAACTTATGCGCTGCTGCGTGTTTAGGTACTCGTCAGACGCAATTTTTAACGTCTGCATTCCCTGCGTAAGGCGGCCGATTTGGCGACCTAGGGTGTCGAGGGACGCACCAGGGATTTGAGTTAGCGTGCTAGAAAAAGCGGCAGCTTCGCTCCTAAACCTGCCCAGGTTTACGCGAGCGGCATCAATGTCCTTGCCTAGTTGGAGGAAGGCAGACGAGCCAGGGCGTGTTTGTTGCTGCAGGCGTGTAAGTCCTTGGATCTGCTGCTCGATAGCTGCGGCGTTCTGCTTGCCGGCTGCGGCGTTGCGTAAAAGCGCTTCGCGCTGCCTATCAGTTGCGGCGGTGCTGCCTCGCTGTACGGCCTCAAGTCGTGTAAGTTCAGCAGTTAGCTCCCCGTAGGCGTCGCCACATAGCTGAGTTTGGCTGCGGAGCCCTTTGAACGCTTCAATTAGGCCCTTATTTACAGCTTCGGTATTGCCTGCCTTCTTAGCGAAATCGAGCAGACTGTCGCGGGCGGAGAGGATGTCCTTCTCGGCCAGGTTGGTGACTTTGCCTAGTTCGCGGAAGGAGCCCTTTATCTTGTCGAGGGCCTCGAAGCCTTCGCCAACTAGGCGAACGACAATATCCTCAACCTGCTTGGCCACCTACTTATCCTCGCTCTTGCTGAGCTCGCTTAGGGCTGCGGACTCCATCACTTGAAGGTCCTCCAGCATCGCGGCGCGGTCGTCAATGCAGTATAGGTCGAACAGGCCGCCGGACATGAGCAGCACGTCGTACTTCAGGCCGAGGTAGCCCGCCATGGTGGTGTTCCACTGCGTTTGCATACGCAGGAACATAAGCACCGTTTCCCAGTTCTCGTCCCACACCTCGTAGGTTGCGCCGTCAGGCGGAGGCGCAGCGGGTAAGCGGATGCCGAACACCGCTGCGTCGTCTTGGGTGCTGTCCTCTTCCCGCTTACCGCCTTGCGCCCAGTACTTGGCGGCGCCGCTTAGTTTCCCGCTTTGGCGCCGTCGAAGGTCTCGGTGTAGGCCTTAAGTACGCCGCGAATCCAGTAGGGGTCGTCGCTGAACTCCTTAAGCGCTTCGAGGGAGAAAGGCACGGGTTTGCCTTCCTCGTCTTCGATTCCGTCCCAGGCAAGAACAACAGCCTTGAGCAGAATAAGGTCACCCTTCTCGCTTAGGGTTGCGAACTCCTTACGGCCCAGGCGCTTGAAGGTGATGTCAAAGGTGCTGGAGTCGAAGAGGCCGCCATCTGCGGGCTCTTCAACGGTGACGGGCCACTTGAAAGTCTTGACCTTTTTGCGAACGAACGACATAAGTTTTAGGCGGGCATAAGCAGCGTAGCGCATAAGGAAGCCGCCTAGCTGTGGGGCTAGGCGGCGTGTTTGCTAAGCGGCAAAGCTTAGTGGCGCGGCTTAAGCGAAGACGAGGCGGAACTCGTCGTTGCCGGCTGTGCTTGGGATGGCGGTGTAGGGCAGCGACAGCATGTGAATGCCGTCTTGGTCCTGGTAGCTGGGGTCGCCGATGTCCACGCGGATGGACTGCAGTGCCACGATGTTGCCGGCAGTGGTTCCGTGGATGAAGGAAAGCTCACCTAGGTTGCCGTCAGTCAACGCAGCAGTGAAGTAGTCCTTCTGCGCGATGGTTGGCGCTTCGATCACAACTGTGCCGGTGCTGGCGCGGTCGGTGATCAGCACTTCCTTGGTGCAGCCCACCAGCTCGCGGTACACCGTGGCGTTGCCCAGATCCATCGAGACGGACTGGAGGCAGCCGCTGTAGTCCAGCATGGTGAAGGCACCGCTGTTGCCGGCCTTGAAGATGCGGGGTGTGGCTTGATCGGCGTAGGTGACAACTGGAGCAACAGTGTCGGTCGGGGCGTTGTAGATCCCGGTCATCGTGAAATCGATGGTGGGTATGGCACCAACTTCAGTGTTGAGCGAGAACGTTCCACGGCAGCCGGTGAGCCTGTGCAGCACACCGTCGATGTTGTAGTGGAGCGTTACCGAGCCGAACGCGGAGCTGACCGGGGTGTAGACCACGTGAGCGTCGATGCTGTAAACGCTGGTAGCGTCCAATGTCACCGCAGCGCCAACGGGACGCAGCGTGGCAACTTTGGTCGCACCCACGTAATCGGTAACCAGAAACACCGCGCCAACGCCCAGGCCGGCAGTGATGCGAAGCACCTGGCCGTTGTAGACGTCGTTGGTTGCACTAGCACCAGCGGCCAGCGTGATGCTGTTGGAGGCACCAGCAGTAGCGGTGCCGGCCTCAGCCGGGCTGACGGTAGTTTCGGCCAGGGCACATGCCTTGAGCACCTTGCCGAAGCGGGGTGCCGTACCAGCGGTGCCGCTACCTGCCAGCTCCACGCTGAAGGTGCATTCAACGCGGGTGTTGGCTAGCAGCTGCTCAGATGCACCCAAATAGGGCCGCACCAGGTCGCGGTTAACCACATCACTCTGCTGAGGGGTGATACTCAGATCCCGCACCAGGATGGCATCAGCGCCATCGGGTGAAGGGTCAACACCATAACTGCCCTCTGTTTCCGCCAGGATCAGGCGTTTGCGAGTTAGTAAGGCCATGGGGGTTTCCTCTTAGAGGGGAGCGGGTTTGGTCCGCTCAACGAGTGTGCGGATACCTGTTGCAGGGTCTAGGAGGTAGGAACCTCCCTGCCCGTGAAACTCATCAACAACGCTAAGCGGGGTGGCTTCAACTAGGCTGCGCGGCTGCGTCACCAAGTTGCGCTGCGGCGCCGCTTCGGGCTTAGGCGCTACTTCCGGCGTAGACGACGCCTCCTCCGGCTTAGGTACTGCTTCAGTCTTAGCCATGCGATTGCGTGGTAACTAGGCTTCAGTCTAGGCCGCGATAGTTGCATAGCTTCGCTATGGCGAAGCGGCGCAGCTTAGCGGCGTCGCTACACGCTTAGGTCGCCTACTGATGTGCGGTACTGGATGCGGTAGGTGCAGTAGATGACGCCTACGGGGGTGTCGGCTTGTTCGAGGGTGAACTCAGTGGGGCCGGGTTGGACGTCGATGGCGAGGCCGCCGAGGGTGAGGTCGGCAACGATCTTGCCGTGGAGCGACTCGACTATTGGGTCGGCGGTTTGATCTGGGACGGTGGCACGGACTATTACGACAACGCGAACGGTGAGTACGTGGTCGAGCGTAGGGAGGCAGGTGTTCTGCTCGACTACATCGTTTACTGGCTCTAGGACTAGGGCGGGGGATTCGGCGCGGGCCACCGGCTCGACGCGACTGCGGTAAATGCGGGTGCTGACGCCAGTAGTGCCGGTTAGCGCTGTGAATAGCGCCTGCATTATGCTTTCGCGCTTGGTAGCCATGGGCTTACACCTTCTGCAGGCTTAGTTGAACGAATACGCCATCATTAAGTAGAACGGCAGCGCGGACTATGTAGGCGGCGCCGTTGACGGTGATTGTGGAGCCGTAGAGCAGGTCGCCAAACTTGGAGGCCTCGCAAGTGACGGTGTACTCGGTGCTGATTATTTGGTTGTCCAGCAGGATTTCGCTGGGCATATCGAGAATGCCCGTGCCGGAAACGGCGTCAGCGGTGAGGCTGACGCCGAAGTCGGCTAGGTAGATGGAGGGATCGTCGGTCAGCATGACAGCAGCGTAGCGGCGCAGATGCGCGGCTTACTGGTACTTCTCGACGCCGAAGCCGGTGACGGAGACGATTGAGCTGGCGGTGCCGGTCTCTTCGTAGATGTTGACGCGCACGTAGCGCTTCACATCGTCCTTGGAGATTGCCACGGAGTCGAAGTAGGCGGCGTTGCCGATGTCGTCGAATCCGCCGCCGGTGATGGCGGTGAAGTTGGCAGCGCTTTCGTCGCTCTCTTCAAGGCGAACCTTGAATGCGCCGCCAGCGCCGGCGGCGGTGGCCTGCATGACGAACACGACGTCGCCGTCGTAGCCGAGCAGGTCAACGCTGGTGGCGGCGCCGGTAGCGGTGACTGTGGCAGGGGCGTAAGCAGAGAAGTTCTGCAGCGCCTCAAAGTTGCGTTGGCTGAGTGCCATGGCTTAGTCCTCTGGGGTGGGGGATGGGGACCGGCGGCGTGCCACCGGTTTGACTTGTGCCTTGGCCTCGACAGGCGCAGGCATAGGGCAGGCGGGCTCGACAGGCGTAGGCGCCTCGGCGGGCTTGGCGCGGCCGAGGCCGATTAGCAGCTGGCCGTCGGTGACGCTCAGGTCGAGCACCTCCCCGAAAGATCGGGGGGTGCCCTTAACCATCACGTCAGTGGTTAGCTGATACCAGGCCATTAGGCGTTACCGGAACCAAACACGAAGGCGCCGGGGTTACGCACACCGAAGTCGACGTCTTGGAAGGCGACGATGCGGGTGGTGCCTTTGGTGCTGTTGGTGTAGGGATCGACTGTGATGTCAACGCCAGACCAGAAGCCGAAGATGGCCTGCGAAAAATCGCCGAATAGTACGTTGGAGCCGATCAGCTGGTTGCTGACGCGACCGCCGTAGCCGTTGACTTCGTTGTTGTCCCAGATGAACATTTCGCTGTTCGTGTTGCGCAGCGTCTGCTTGAGAGCGCCGCGGACGTGAGCGTTGCCCACGTAGAACATCGAGTTGACGTCGAGGTTGGCCACGGAAACGGTGGTTTCCATGTTCACGTAGTCGGAGAAGTTACCGAAGTAGTAGGTAACGCCGCCGATGACCTTGTTGGTGTCCGCAACGCTGGTGAGCGTCTCGGTGCCGACGCCGGTGATGTTCTTGATGCCGAGCAGAGCGGAGGAGCCGCCGGTGCCGTAGATACCGGAGGAGTCGATTGCCAGGGCGATTGACTCAGCCAGGTCGGCGCGGACCAGGGCTTCTACGTCCATGGAGGACTGCTGCATCAGGCGACGGGTGATGTCCACGTAGCCGCCCAGTGATTTGGGGGTCATGGAAATCTGGCCCAGAGCGATGTTGGTCTCGCTCACGGCCACGTCTTCACCCACCCAGTAGGCGGTGGTGTTGCCGGTCTTCTTGGGGATGTCAACGTTGCCGGTCAGGCCGGTCAGCGTGGTGACGTTGAGGCCGAGCAGGGCGGAGCGGTTGCGAACCAGGTCGATGAAGGAGCCGGTCAACAGCTGGGTGTCCACCAGGTAGCCGCCGGAGGAGGCGGTGCCCACGGCCTGAGGGGCGCGTTGTTGGGTGGAGGCCATTACGTCCCAGGGCATCACGACGCCTTTGGCGGCGCGGCCGAGCTTGGCTTCGGCTGCCTTGGAGCAATCAAGCTCGAAGGAAGCGGCTTCGCGGGTGGCGCGGTCGGAGGGATCGGCCAGGTGGCGGATCACGTTCATCAAGCTGTAGCGCTTGACTTCTTGGGAGGTGAGGCCGATGGAGCCGGCGCCGTCGTCGTGCAGGCGGCCTTGGAACTCCTTGCGGGTCCGGCCGAGCTGGGTGAGGACGGTCTCACGGGCTTGGTCGATGCTGGCGTCGTCGTTGATGAGGCGGTCGGCCATCTCGTCGCCAACTTGGTGCTGGGCACACATGGCGCGGATGACTGCAACCCGATCTCGCTCAGCAGCCCGAGCGGCGGATTGCACCTCTTGGATGTCGATAGACTGTTCCATGATCTGGGGTGCGGGGCTAGTTGCTTCAGTACCGCGCTCGGCGGACTGCTTAGTTCCAAGCATAACGTTGTCCGGTTGCATTAGTTCCTCAGCCGTATGTGCAACATCCGCTTCCTCACCGCTACTTAGGGCACGGCCCAGGCCAACCGTCTGGTCCGCCGGCACACTTACAGAGGAAACCTCCAGAACATTCCACTTAGTAACTTGCATTTCGCCGTTGGCGGCTTCACGCATGTCGCCAATTTCGTAGGCAAAGGAGACGTTGCGGGTGATGCCGGCCTCGATGTCGCGGCGGCGCTTGTACTCCTCGGTGCCCTTCTCCATGGTGTTGGGGCTCCACTTGACGGTGGTGTAGAGGCGGCGGTCGGCGCCCAGCCAGGCTCTTTCGGCGACGCCGAGGACAACATCGCGGTTGTGGTTCCACAGGTAGGCGCCGCCGTCGTTCATGCGGCCCAGGTCCATGGCGTCCTCGTCGTGCATAAGCACTTCGCGGCCCCACCAGCGCTCCACCGGAGCTTCGGAGCTGAAGCTGAAGGTCAGGCCTTGGTCGCTGCTGTCTTCGACGCGGACGCCTTGTGATACCTCGCGGCGTAGGCCTTCTTTGTTGATGCGGATTAGGTCAATAGGCTGTGCAGCGCTACGCTCCAGCTCTTCATCAGGTGACTTAGGCATGGTGTCTTCTCCGCTAAGCGGTGTAGTGGCGCCGCTAGGTGTTTCGGGCGATTCACTCAGCTTAGTGTCTTCGACTTGTTCGTCCTCTTGCGATAGCTCAGGGGGCGTCAGGACTGCGGTTTCCATAAGCTGTGGCACTAGGCCTTGGTGTAAGTAGAGCTTAGGTGGCGCGGCTTAGAGGCTTAGCTGCGTCACTTAGGTCGTTGCGCAGCAGGATGGGGGTTGAATTGTCACCTTCTAGGTAGAGCGGAGTGGAGCGTTGGGGCGCGGCGGGACGTGGGGAGTTTTCTTCGTCGTTGTCGTCGACGTCATCGCTAGGTTCTGGCGCTGCGACGGGACTTGATGGCTCCGGCTGTGTCACTGCGCCTAAACCTAAGCGTTGCTTAATTTCGTTCTCCTTGGCAATCGTGCTTATTGTGCTGTTGAAGTCGTTGCCGGTGTACTCCATTATTTGTTCGGCGTGTGTCTGGAGTTGGAGGGTGCGGGCCAGCTCCATCGCCTTCATCTCCTTGGCAGGGTCGACCCAGCTCCAGGCGCGGGCTTGCCAGTGGGGGGTGGTGTAGCGCTCGGGGCGTACGAACACGTCGTTGAACAGGGGCATTGGAAGCGCGGCGAGCGCTGCGGCGCTTAGCCATTCCTCGAAGATGCGCTGGTGTACCTGCTGGATGAGTACGGACTGGATTACGCGCCAGTGGTCGCGGTCTTCGAGGATGCTGAGACGGCTCGATGAGTAGTTGGATTCGCTGAAGTCGCGGCTCAGCGTTTCGTAGCTGCAGCCGTAGCCGGCGGCGAAGCGGCGGGCGAGGTTGCGGACCACCGCTTCGTACTGGCCGTCGTCGGGGCCGAAGTCGGGCGGCATGGCGACTTCGCCGGGGAGGAGGAAGTTGTAGCTGCCGGGCTCGGTGTTCCAGAGGCGCTTGTCGCCTTCGAGGGCGGGGCTGCCGTCTGACTCGACGCTGCCGAAGGTTTCGGGCTCGGGGGTCTGAATCCAGCCGAGGCTGTTGGCCTGTACGCGCTTGCGGGTCCAGTGCGCCTCTTCATACTTACCGAGGTTCCACGAAGTAGTAATTACTGAGGCAAACCACGGGATTCCGCGATTCTGGCCGATGCGCTCGGGTATGAAGACGTGTATGAAATCAGCAGCATCGACAAATATGTGTTTCTGGGTGCCATCGGTGTAGGTGCTGAGGTCGGAGTCGCCGGGGTGCTTGCGCAGGATGGCGTAGCGGGTGGGGCGGCCCCACTCGTTGAGTTCGACGCCCATGCGCCAGTAGTGGCCAGCGCGGTCGCTGTAGCCGGTCCAGTCGTCGTCGATTTGGTCGGCCTCGATCAGTTCGAGGGACAAGGGGACGCGGCTGCGGCCCATGGCTTGGCGGACCAGGCGGATGCCAACTTCGCCGGATTCGGGCAGGGCCCCGACAATTGACATCTCAATGCCGTGGAAGCTGAGGCGGCCGGTGACGTCGCAGGAGTCGGGGCGGCACCAAGAGTTCCAGGCGGCGAGGAGGGCGTTGTTGCGGCGCTCGTCTTTTTCTTGACTGTTGGCGCGGAGGACTTGCGGCTGCATCTGGATGCCGCGGGCACCGATCACGTTGATTTGGGTGGTGCGCTTGGCTTGGCGGGCGTAGGGGTTGTCGCGGACCAGGGCGCGGCTCCGGTTGCGCAGCACCTTGAGGCTGCCCCGCAGCTCGGCGTCGGCGCTTGTGTTGGGGGCGAGGAAGTCAGTGGTGAAGCGGTTCCACTTGGCCGCGTCGAACATGCGCCGGCCGGGGGCGGCGGAGGCCAGGCGGCTGCGTAGCCAAGTGCGGATTCCCATGGTGACCTAGTGGAAGCGGATGTAGAGGGAGCGGCCGTCGCCGCGGCCGTCGATGAGGCTGGTGGCCATGCGGTCGCGGGCAATCTCGGCCTTGAGCTGGTTGCGCCAGGCGATCAGCTGAGCCAGTTCGGCACGCTTTACCATGCGGCCGCCTGTTGGTGTACCGATGCGATATTCTTGCGCTCCGCCTATAAGTGCGCGTATTGCTTCTTCTACGCCCTCTAGGTCTACTAAGCGAGTTTCGGCTGGAGTCGCCATTTATACGCCGCGATTTGCGTAAGTCTAGGCTACGTGGCTTGAATAAGCCGCGCAGTTGCGCTGCGGCGCGGCTTAGCGGCTTAGGACGTTGAAGGCGGTGTGGTTGCGGGGCTTGGGTTCGGTGGTGGGATCGTCGGGGAGGGCGCGGAGCTTGCGTTCCAGCTGGTCCCAGATGGTGCGGCGGTCGTAGAGCTGGTAGAGGCGGTGGAGGGCGCTATAGGCGTAAACGAGTTCATCCAGAGCTTCGTTGCGTGCGTTACTCTTTTTCACCCACACACGTTGGGGATAGCCGTTTTTGAAGCGGAGAATTTGTTTTTCGGCGGTGAGTTCCTCGAAGTAATCGGTGCCGACTGTGGGATAGAAGTGTAAGTAGCCTGGGCCTTTGTCGTTGTGTTTGAGTCGGCCGAAGAGTAGGGACTTGATTGTGTCGGTGCCTACGGGGAAGACCTGGGCACCTTTGCGTAGGGTCTTGCCGCTGTGGTTGAGATCCACCTTGGACGCCTTCCCTAGGGGTGGCTTGCCCTTGGTGGACATGCCCTTGATGCCTATGGCGCCGAGGGAGGCGCGTTCGCGGGTGTAGGCGTAGACGTCGCCGGTGTGGTGGCCGCCGGAGTCGATAGCGCAGATGGAGATTTTGAGGTCGAGGCCGTCCTCGCTGATGAAGGGGCGAGTGAGGATTTCGTCGAGCTGTTTCCAGAGGTCGGGGCGGGACGGGTCGCCGTAGATGACGGAGCGGTCGATGAGCCATGCCTCCTCTTCTCGGCCCCACCCCCAAACGCTCAGGCTTAGGCGGTCGTCCTGCACGTCGCAGCCGATAGTCAGCGCGAGGACTTGGGCGGGGACGATAAGCCTCTCGTAGGTTTCGGTGGAGGCCCTCTCCTGCAGCGAGGCGGCGCCGACCTTGGAGGCGTACTCGTCCTCCCAGACCTCGCCTAGGACCGTATTTACGAAGGTCTTGAGTTGTTCGGCGTCACCTTTGGCGTCTAGGAACTCTTCGACGAGGTTGGACCAGCTGGCGTTGGGGGAGTAGGAGTAGGCGGCCCAGATGTGGAAGCTGGCGTGCTTGCCGTTGCCGGGGGAGGTGGCACGCCATTCGCCGCGTTCCACCATCCAGCGCTTTTTGGAGTGGGGGATGAGTTCGGCGCAGCTCTCGCACTGGTAGGCGGCGGTGGAGGGGTCGTTGTCGGTCCACTGCAGACTTGGCCACTTGAGGTACTGCATGTGGGTGCAGTGGGGACATGGCACGAAGTAGCGGCGCTGGTCCCCCTGGAGGAACATGCGCTCGATGCGGCTGAAGTCCTTGATGGTGGGGGTGGAGCCGGCGACGATTTTGCGGTTCCAGTAATACTCGGTGCGGCGGATGCCGAGCTTGATTTGGTCGCCTTCCGCACCAGCGGACTGGGGGTAGCCGTCGGTTTCGTCGAAGAGGACGACGCGGCGGCTGACGCGGCGGAAGCCGCGGGGTGAGTTGGCGCCGACCAGGCTGAGCGTTCCACCGGGGAACTGCTTTTGCAGGATGGTGTTGGCGCCGTCCTTGGCCTTGGCTTCGCTGACTAGGCCGACGAGGCAGGGGGTGTCGCGCAGCATTGGCGCGATCTCTTCTTTGGAGTAGCCCTGCGAGTCCTCGATGGTGGGCTGCACCAACATGATGGGGCAGGGGTCCTGATGGATGTGGTAGGCAATGACGTGGTTGAGGATTTTGCTGTAGCCGACGCGGGCCGACTTCATTACGGTTATCTGTTCGAGGTGCGGATCGCTTATGGCGTCCATCATTCCCTTTTGGTAGGGGAGTGTGTGCCACCGGCCGCCCTCGGCGCTGCTTTCGGCGCTGAGGTAGGCGTAGGTGTCGGCCCACTCGCTGAGGGAGAGGCGTTTTGGGGGTGTGAAGGCCTTGTAGGCGGCGCGTTCGATGCGGGCCAGGTTAGTAAGCGTCATGGGGGCGGTTTACTCCACGGTGGCCGCGACGTCCTCTAGGGTTTCGCGAACTATGTCGTCGAGGAGGGTGATTGCGTCGGTATCGAGGTCGGGTATGCGCTGTTTCGCCTTAGTTGGTATTCCGAGTATCTTTGTACGTGCAATTGTGATAATTTCTACCCATTTTGACTCAATTTCGTCTGCTTTTACCAGGGATTTTTCTTTTTGCTTGCGTTCCAGCTCTAGAAGTTCCGCCTTCAGATGCTCTGTGCGGGCGCGAGATTCGTTGTAGTCGGGGACTTGATCCTCCGTTCGTGCCAGCGGAGCATCGCTTTCCGGGGCGCGACGTCGTTCCTCTGCCGGGCGGAGCGGCTTACGAGCGCTCGGGTCTGACGGCGGCTTAGGGCCGCGGCCCACGCGCCTTTGCGTTTTTTGTTCCCATTCCTCTCGCATCGTGTCGGATTGCACCAATTCGCGCCCGTCTGCTGTGTGTACCACTGATAGGCGGCCTGCATTGACTGCTGCGTAGACCGCTTCCTTGGTAACGCCTAGGGCTCTACCTGCTTCCGCTTTTGTGATTAAAGCCATGCAGTAAGTGTAGCGTTGTATTAAGCCATTTAACCAATTTTACGTGCTACAGTGGCCGGCTTTTGTTTTTAAGCCGGGTTGGGCACCTATTGCTATTACGAGCGAAGTAACTATTTGGGCTATTGCCTAGCCGAACGTTGGGCCCCGAAACATTCCGCAGGCCAGGGGGGCCGGGAGGACCCATAGTTTGTGTTAAGATATAAACGACAATCGTAAGT
>ERZ887849.749-NODE-749-length-33660-cov-27.968011_pt1 | contig 33660 bp, 27 predicted proteins | sample MGYA00521267_ERZ887849 | MGnify/ENA primary metagenome ERZ887849 (study PRJEB32303, sample SAMEA104408601) | aquatic metagenome | biome: Brackish water; feature: Pelagic; material: water | place: Baltic Sea | collected 2014-06-06T16:11:00 | depth 2,863 m ... | reverse complement strand
AAATACACAACTGTTTCTGAGCTTCGCACTTTAACGATCACGCTAAAAAGCGTTTTAATGCAGTTTAGGATTTGTTATGTTCGGTGTTATTTAAAATCTCATTAACTACCTTTTTAGCTGATTGAGCAGCGGTGTGAACCGACACCCAGCTTTCGCCATCAGTATATTCACCGCCAGCAAAATAAACTTTGTTTTTTACTGATTCACCTAATCTCTTTACTTCTTTCCAATTTGCGTGATCTGTAAGATAACCGCCTCTTATGAACGGTTCCTTATTCCAGTTCTGGCTGATGTGTTTTTTGTAATAAGTGGTTGCCTGGTTTGAGAACAGGTTGTCGAGTTCTTTTAAAATGACATTCATTAATTGATTTTTAGATAGAGCGTTATATTGGTCAACAGTGTTCCCGACAGCAAACAATCCTATGATATTCTTAGTGCTAGCCTGTCCAAAGGACGCATCGTAAAAAAATTTTTGGCCAGCTTTTGAGTTCTCGATAATTTTTTCAAATCCTGAATCATAAAAGCTATTTGAGAATTCAAAGAAAGCTTTGAAGCCATCCAAAATAAGTGCATTTTTAATGATACTTTGCTTATTTTCTGATAAACCAGGGATAAACTCAATGTCGCCAGCTTGAAGAATCTTTAATGGAACACTTACAATTACTTTGTCTGCAGACTTCAGTCCTTGGCTAGTTGAAACACTAATCTTTTCTTCTGAATAATTTATTGAATTAACAACCGAATTGAACACTATTTTGTCCAAGATGGAAGGTGCAATGTATTTATCATAAAAATTGTACCAAGATGAATTGATAAACTTGTAATCGGGCGAGTCCTTTATAGTTTTGACATCAAATTGAACTGAGTCATCATTCAATATTTCTGAAAATATTTCGCTCTTTGTTTCTATCCATTCTGCACCTAGTGGAATTGGGAAATCTGCAAAATCGGTGTTTATTTTCATTCTTCCACCGAAACTTGAAGAAGCTTCGAGTATTTCAAAATTAATTCCACACTGTTCAAGCAGGTAACCAGCTGATAGACCACCAGCTCCAGCTCCAATAATTATGACTTTTCCTTCGAACTTACTACTTGTATGATTTAATAGACTACTTGCAACAGAAGAAGTGTGAAAAGGGACAATAATTGCTAATAAGCCACAAATTTTTATAAACTCTTTTCTAGTCATGGTGTTCGTTGAACACAACGTTCCAGCTAAGCGATGTACATCACTAACTTAGCACTACCAAACTTAGTAATATTTGCGATACTTTGCTAACCTACTTTATTTATAGATGATACAGAGCACTGATAACAGAAGGCTGGATGCAACAGACTCTTTTTATAAATGCCTACGAGCAAATATTACGGGCTAACAGACAAACCTTTCAAATAACTACCAAGTTATGTATAGCGCTTAGCTGCTGTTATGTGTTTGTTTTATAATTTATACGAAATTCTCAATAAAATTCTCGGATTTGCAGAATTCATTGAAAAAATACTCCTATCGATTGATTTAGTTTCAGGCTGGTTTAGGTAAGAAGCCTTACCTGATTCAAAATTAAACAACCCAACTGGAGTGCTTGATAATCCAAGGTTTAAATCTAGGTTTGATGATAGAGAATATCTTAAACCAACATATGCGCCAAGATTAAAGATTGTAGTAAAAGTGTTTTTGCTGGAAGAAATTTTTGCTGATCCATTCATTGTAGTGCTTGAAGTTGAATTAATGTCGAATGTATTCATGTCAAAACCTATTTCAGTAAAGAAAGGATTTTTACCTGACCCTTTATTCCATGTGTTTGAAAAATATTCAGATACATTATATGAAAATATATACTTATAGTTTAGGGAGAAAAATCCTCCTTCTTTGTTAATTACATCGTAATTATTCCAGTCTTTATACTCGTCTTTACTATTTAATCCATATAGAAAACCAAATTCATGTCGAATTGATTTGGTGCAATTTATATTTCTATTTAAATGATAACTTCCGGTTATGATTTGATTGGATTGGATTGTTGGAACAGTGAAACCTAATCCACCGGACAACCCTTTTGTGAAATCTTGTTTTGCTGGAATAACAAATGCTTCTTTGCTTGAGTCTTTGTATCTTATGTATTTAACGCCTGTTAGATCAGCGTCCACTAACATTCCATCGATAGAAGGAAGAATGCCTAAACAATAGGCATTGTGCATGTATTGATGAAGGCGATATTTGATTTGCCATTTATTGAATATAAACGGTCTTAATGGAATCCATGAAACTACTTGGTTGTAACTGACAACTTCATATTCTTTGTCAATTGTCTCATCACTGAAATAAACGTCAAAATCATTTGCAGACCCTTCTAAACCTCTTTTCTGAATAAACTCACTTTTCTGTTCCTTGAAGTTTTCTTCTAACTCAGCAGTGTAGACCTCTTTGTTTAACACACAAGATTGCAATAAGCTAGTTAAAACAAGTCCTGATAATAATAGTAATTTTGTTTTCATCAATTTTTCTTTTTTATTGGTTAATTCTCAATTATTTGATTATTTTTTGTAATTAATATGCTTTTTATGTACAAGATGGCTCTGCAATTACACATAACGTAGGGCTAAAGATACATCTTTATTTTTCCATTGTGAAGCCCTTTAAATATTAGTCTGTAGCGTTTGAGCTTTTATTTCTCGATAAAACGAACCTCAACACGACGATTTTTCTTTCGGCCGGCTTCAGAGCTATTTTCTGCAACTGGAACTTTTTCTCCCAACGCTTCAATCAAAATTCGATTATTTTCAATTCCATTGGAAATCAAAAATTCACGAACAGCTGCTACTCTATTTTTTGAAAGTTTTTCATTATAGGTATCAGACCCTTGAGAATCTGTATGTCCTTTCAATGAAATTTTCATTTCAGGTCTCGAATTAAGAATATTTATGATTGACTCCAATTCGGCGAATGATTCTCTTTTTACCAGTGATTTGTCAAATTCAAATAAGATGTCTTTATCAATAGGTTTGAATGAGGGTTTAACTTCTTTAATCTCCTCGATTCTTTCCTCCTTGACTTCAACAACAGCAGCTTCAATGTAAACTGTATCAACACGAGTGATTACAATGGTATCCATTGCGGGTGGTTCAACAGCAATGGGTTCTTTACGGGTTTCGTTTTGAGTACTATCAGGTTCTTCTTTTTTTACTTCGGCAATAGGAGGTAGCTCTTTCTTTTTTTCTTTCTTGCAGAATTTGATTCCAAGAATGACTTCATGGGACCCGGAGCTGTAAGAAGCGATGTTACTCATGGGTGCTTCATAGGCATAGCCCACAAAAAACAGGTCTTGAATTTGAATCCCTAAGCGTCCGATAATACCAACTGATGTTCGATAACCCAATCCTCCATAAATAAAGTCTTTGTAGCAGGCATCTGCATTCATATCTAGCTGATAACCGTTATTGGTTCCTTTTGTAAATAGTGAAGGGGTAAGGCGCCATTTGTCTCCAATATTTAAGTTGTATGAGATTAGAGAATTCAAATGTCTTTTAAGCCCATAGCCATCAACTCCTGCAATTGGCATATTCGAGGTAGATTGTATAAATTGCTTTGATCCTACACTGACTTCTAAATTTTTCCATGCATACAGGATCCCAAGTTCTAGGTTTATTGTTCCACTTGATTGAACTCCGCCATTTACAATGGGATCATCGGGGTCAAATGCAATCGCTGTTGTTGGATCAACTCGGTATTGATTATAGCCAAATGAGGTTCCAACTCTTAGGTGATGCTCACTTGCAAATGTGAGTCCGTACGATAGAGAAGCGAGTCCCGAAACTTGTTGAATCATTCCAATTTGATCGACAACTACTTGGCCTCCTACACCTAAGGATTTTCCGATTCGGCCATTGGCACTGAACAAGCTGGTCAGTGGCGCACCTTCCACCTTAACCCATTGGTTCAGATGTGAGAAATTAATCTCAGTACAGGCAGTGGCTCCAGCATAGGCAGGATTAATAGAATACTTATTATATCCGTAAACATTGCGTTGTGGTGTTTGCTGGCTGTAGGAAACCAGTGAAACAAAGCAAATACAAATAGAGATGATTCTTTTCATGGTTTCTTATTTTTTAAATCTTAATAAATTAATGGATCCTGTGTATTCTACACCCGTACAGGTAATTGAATAGAAGTAAACCCCATCGGGTAGTTCCTCACCGTTTTTGGTACCTCCCCAATCGTTATTGTAATCTGTCGATTCATAAACGACCTCTCCCCAACGGTTAAATATCTTGACTTGGCAACCCATAATCTGAGGAGGGTCATTGACCTTCCAAGTGTCATTTTTTCCATCATTATTCGGAGTTAAAATATTACTGATTTGCAAATCAAGAGAACAGTCAATTACAGAAAGTTCGAGTCGTACAATTGAATCACAACCATTTGCAGATTGTATGGTGTCAAAGTAAATACCTGATTCAGTGAGTTCATTCCCGCCGAATATAAACAGCGAATCGATACAAATCGTTTTCGCTTCATAACCATATGGTGGTTCTGTGACAAATAGAGATAAATATACTGTGGAATCGCATCCCGTCGGCGTAGTAAAGGTTTCCGTGTAAACTCCTTCTTCAGAAAGTAGGGTTCCATTATAATCAAATGAACCGCCCATGCATATTGTCGCTTCGTCACTTGCAGTTATTTCAGGTAATATAAATAGAACCGAGTTTACGATACTGTCACAGCCATTTGTATTTTGTAAAGTATCCACATAAACACCTTCCACGTTGTAACTTGAAGAACCAACTTGTATTGAACTTCCCTCACATATGGTATATTCAAAACTTGTTTCTTCGTTTGGCAGAATGGTTAAAGTAGTAATCACAGTACTATCGCACCCAGCAGATGTGATAAATAAATCGGTGTATGTACCTTCTTCTGTTTGCTCTGTTCCTTCTAGGAGGATTGATGATCCATCACAGATTTCTGTATTAATGTTATTTGTGACTGGTTCGCAAGGGTTATTACAATTTGATGCGTCATAGGTAAAGCTTGTGGAACATGCGCCATCTGTAATGTCAACGGTGTAAAATCCTGCAATAGGAGCAAGGTAGGTATATGCAGCTCCAGGGTCAATTTGTCCAGTTTCTAAAACATTACCTGAAGGTCCTGTAATCGTAAAGTTATAAGGTAGTCCATAAAAACCATTTAATCCACCGTTGGCAATAAAAGTAACCGTACAGGTAGCATTGTCATAGGCATATGCAGGATTAAGCTCTTCTAAATATACAATGGGCATACCAGGACCTGCTGTCGATGTATTGCATAAAAATTGTCCCCATCCTAATGGCAGATCTGCAGCAGCAGATATGTAATAAACAGCATTAAATAACGGGTTTCCAGAAGTTCCTGTTCCATCAGAATCATTTGTAAAAGTACCTGACCCTTGAATGAAATCTATAATTGAAGTTTCAAATCCATTATTTGCGATAGGAGATGGGAGAGTTTCTAAATCATGAATTACAAACCCACTATCTAAACATGAAGGGAAGCTTGCTGTTGATTCACCAATCCCGTCAAGCATAACAGCTGGAGTATATTCATCTCCAAAACAAATAAAGGCAGTATCCAAATCTGTAATTTGAATGTTATTTCCGTTAGCAAGTGTTACTTCAGGTTGACCTGCATCACTTTCTACTTCTTGAATATACTCAATGATATATTGTCCTTCGTCACCCGGAGAACCTCCGTCTATTTGTATGGCATATAGTGTTCCGGGTTCCATACAGCAGGATGACTCTTGGTTTCCTTCATATCCTGCAGATCCGGTAATTACGGGAGTAATGATTGAAGTGTTTTGGGTTCCATCTTCGGTATAAGTAGCGGGTTGTAATCCGCCATAACAATCTGTTCCATTTAATAACTCGTAGATATTGTATCGAACCGTATCCATTCCTACATATGCACGAATACTAATTTCTACTGCTCCAGAGGCCGGAGCTGTGAAATAATGCCAAACCGTTTGATCTGCTCTATTTGCTTGATCAAGTGTAGCATTGGGTTCTCCAGCTAAATATTCTTTACAAGCCAATACATTGCTTCCTGAAACAGCTTGAAAAGTTGGATTGGTTCCAGATAAAATAACAGGAACTTCATAAAGTGTATCTTGTAAGGTCAAGCAAAGTATATCATTTCCAGGGGAGTTAAATGAAGGGTCTGCGATACTGGGGTCATGAACCCAACCGTAAATTTCTTGTGTAGACAAGGGGGTCAAGTTGTCCGATGGGTCAATCATTCCATAATAATTATAACCTGGCTCTAGACATTGAGTTGAAATCACTGCACTCTCATCTCCACCAAAAAATCCATTAACTCCACCCTCGTCTTGATTCATATACTCAAGGTTTGCACAAGAAAAATCGGATGGAATACCAGGAGCAAATCTTTTGTCATATCCAAAAAGCGCATTATTCTCTCCATACAAAACACTTTGATAATCTGCCTCAAATACGATACGCCCACTATTGGGTGCAGTAAAGTTGAGCCAAATACTTTCATTCATTACAGGGTTATTGAATGCCGGATGATCATAGTCATAAGCATGGTAGTTTGTAGGGTTATTGTTGCCATGTGGAGTTCCTGTTTCTGCTGCGTCATTACCACCATCAAAAGCACATCCAAAATCAATTGTTGTAGATGGGGTATCTCCAGACAGAGATGATATTGCTGACGTTCCAACAATAACGTTTGAGCTTAAGCAAGGTATGTCATCTCCAGAGGCTGGGCTTCCTCCTAAATCGTTAACACGCAATTCGACGTTTCCAGATTCATTGTTGTTATCTGTTGTTAGCTGAACGTAATATACTTCTCCCGCAATCAATTTCGTATAGCTAATTAAAGGAAACGGATCACAAGCATCAAATGAAAGCTGGGCCTCTGGATCAATACCTAAAAAATCAGTCCCATCAGAAAATTCAATATGAGAAAGGTATTCAAATTTGTCTTTAATCAACCCGAGTGTAATGGGTTGCAGTCCCGCATTACATCCTCCGCCATCAGCAGAATGGTAAAGCTGAAAATAAGTTCCAATTTCAGTTCCACCAAGGTCCGTAGTGATTTCCACTTCGCCACTAGCAGGTGCTATAAATTTAAACCATGAAGATGAAGAATTGTTGTCCACATCACCACCCCTTGGTTCATTGTTTTCTAGTGAATTGCTGGAGCAAAGAGCTATATTATAAGTGGTATTTATATTAACATCTAATGCGTCACAAATATTGTCTGGTAAAATGATCACTGTAGGAGAGAAGTCGATTCTTTCAACGGAAAGGTAAATGGTATATGTTTGACTGCATCCTCCTCCAGAACTGGCACTAAAGTTATAGTTTAAGGTCCCGCTTGCTCCGGGTACAGGCATACTTACATTTTGAATGCCCGTTTCTCCTTGAGTAATTCCAAGAATTGAGTAATCTGTTGCCTCATCGTTCTCGTATGCTTCCCATCCGAGGTTAATCGATGTGGGCACATCGTCTGGACATACATAAGTTCGGTCAAAAAACAAGGCATTTACCGTTGAGTTGTAGGGTCCATTATTATTGTCAATATTTGTATAATTGAAATCATATACCCCAAAAAGGGTTGGGTTGTTATTCGTATATCCAATGGTATTGTCCGTGGCTGTATATTCCCAGACAAAATCACTTTCACCTAGAAAAATCCCATCACAATCTTCGTTGTTTCCGGTTTGAACAGATACTACGGTAACCCTAATGGTTGCTTGTGAAAAGATATTAAAACAAAAAAAAGTGATAATGGCCATTAAAGCCAACTTGTGACAGTTAGAGTATTTTATCATAAATATAGTTTAGCGGTTAGAGATTCTAACTATGCTAATATACTATATTTTTCAAATATTTAATAGAATAAATGGCTCAATTGTAGCTAACTAGAGAAGCATAGAAAACGGATTTTCTAAGGCGTTCTTAAAAGTTTGTAAAAATGCGGCTCCCGTAGCACCATCTACGACTCTATGGTCGCATGACAAGGTTACTTTCATTACGTGGCCTGCTTGTAGATTCCCATTTTTTACAACAGCCGCTTCTTTGATTCCACCTACAGCCAATATGCAGCTATCTGGGGGATTAACAATCGCCGTAAAAGTATCAATTCCAAACATTCCAAGATTGGAAATTGTAAATGTATTTCCTTCCCAATCACTTGGTTGTAGTTTTTTATCTTTCGCTTTTTGAGCGAATCCTTTCACATCAGAAGAAATTTCAAGTAATCCTTTGGTATCCGCAAATTTGATGACGGGAACGAGTAAGCCGTCTTCAACAGCCACCGCAACTCCAATATGTACGTGGTCATTCCTTCTTATGAAGTCTCCCATCCATGAACTATTTACATTGGGATGTTGACTTAAAGCAAAAGCTACAGCTTTAATTACCATATCATTAAATGATACTTTAACACCTTCTTTGGCGTTCATTACTTTTCTAGAGGATACGGCGTTGTCCATATCTATCTCTAAGGTCAAATAGAAGTGAGGAGCCGTAAATTTACTATCGGCAAGTCGTTTGGCGATGGTTTTCCGCATTTGGCTGACGGTTTCATCTCGGAAAGACTCTTTTCCAACAGGAGCCTTATTAAAAGAATTAGCTGCAGGGGTAAAGGGAATGTAGTGATCGATATCCCTTTTAATCACTCTACCATTTTCACCAGATCCTTGAATGGCATTTAGGTCAATCCCTTTATCCATAGCTAACTTTTTTGCTAAGGGAGAGGCAAGAACTCTGTCGTTTGAATCTGTTACAGCGGCAGTGGATTGAATTGCTGGTTTTTCGACCTGAACAGGTGCAGCTGGTTGAGGCGTCGCTTGTGGTGTTGGAGCTTCATCTTTTTCAACGGGTGCTTCTTCTGTAGCAGTCGCATTTTTAAGAATTTCTTCAATGTCCTCTCCTTTTTCACCAATCACGGCCAAAACGGAATTAACAGGTGCGGTTTTTCCAACTTCAACGCCAATATGCAATAAAATGCCATCATAAAAAGACTCAAATTCCATAGTGGCTTTATCTGTTTCAATTTCAGCTAGAATTTCTCCTTCTTTAACTTCTTCACCAACTTTTTTATTCCAAATAGCCACAACACCTTCAGTCATGGTGTCACTTAGTTTAGGCATGTATACAATTTCCGCCATTGTAATTTCTTAATTAAATTAATATTCTTTGATGTAGGGATAATCCTTCTGAACATATACATCTTCATACAGTTCTTCAGCGTCTGGGTATGGAGATTCTTCTGCAAATTTAACAGACTCTGCAACCTCATTTTTTACCCAGTTATTGATATCTTCAATTTCTTTTTCTTTTAACCACTTATTTTCTTTTATGATATTAAGCACGTGTAATATAGGGTCTTGCTCTATCCAATCTGAAACCTCGTTTTTTGTTCGGTACTTTTGAGGGTCAGACATTGAATGCCCTTTGTATCTATATGTTCTGATGTCCAATAGGGTAGGGCCACCCTCATTTCTTGCTCTTTTACAAGCTTCTTCAATGGCATTGTGAACGTCTTCAGGTTTCATGCCATTTACTACCTTTGAAGGCATGTCATAAGAAAGTCCAATTTTTGATAAATCAGTTACGTTTGTTGTTCTTTGAACAGAGGTGCCCATCGCATAATTGTTATTCTCAATGATGAAAATTACGGGTAGCTTCCACATCATTGCCATATTGAAAGTTTCATGAAGGGCTCCTTGACGAACGGCTCCGTCCCCCATGGAAACAAAGGCAACGTTTTTGGTGCCCATGTATTGCTCCGCAAAACCAACACCGGCGCCCATTGCAATTTGAGCACCTACAATTCCGTGTCCGCCCATGAAATTTTTTGATTTATCAAAAAAGTGCATTGAACCACCTTTCCCTTTAGAGCATCCGGTTTTTCTACCATACAGTTCTGCCATTAACACTCTAGGGTCAGTACCTAAAGCGATTGGATGGGCATGATCTCGATAGGCAGTCATGTGTTTGTCTCCAGACTCGCAGGCACTTGCTGTACCTACAACAATGGCTTCTTGTCCAATATATAAATGACAAAATCCTCCAAATTTTTGTTGGATATAGAGCTGACCAGTCTTCTCTTCAAACTTTCGGATTAAAAGCATGTCTTTATACCATTTTACATAGGTATCTTTTGAGAACTTGTTCTTTATGGATGAAGTAGACTTTTTCGGTTTTGTTTTAATGGCCATCTTATTCAATTTTTACTTAACAAATATAGAAATGAATTTCTAATTTTTTACTAAACGTCTAAATCACACTAAGGGTTCTTTTTTATTATCACTATTATCTCGCTTTTTGGATAATGCATTATAAATTAAATATACCCCAATTAATACAAAAGGAATACTAAGCATCTGCCCTGTATTTATAAATAACACCTCGTCTCTTGCCGTTTGTCCAACTTTAAAAAACTCAACAATAAATCTTGCACCAAATATTAAAATTAAAAAGCTTCCAAACATCAATCCTGGTTTTTTCCATGCATCTTTTTTCCAAAAAAGGAACATCAAGATTCCAAAAGCAATGAAATAACAAATGGCTTCATAAAGCTGTGCAGGATGTCTGGGTGTAGCATCGTACATTTTTGTCGTTGAATTCCAGTAGTTATGAAATTTAAAAGCCCATGGTAATTCAGTAGGATGTCCTACAATTTCGTGGTTCACCAAATTGCCTAAACGAATAAAGGTGGCGCCAATCGCAACAGGTGCCGAAATTCGATCTAAAATCCACAGGAAAGGTTTTTGCACTGTTTTTTTTGAAAACAAGTAAAGTCCAATAAGTATCATAAGTGCTGCTCCGTGACTTGCCAATCCGCCTTCCCAAACCTTTAAAATATTTAGAGGGTGTGAAAAATATCCTTCGACGAGTCTTCCATTTATGGTTTCGTCAAAATAGGGGCCGTAAAAGAAAACATGTCCTAATCTAGCACCCACGATGGTGCCAACGATCATGTACATTACAAGTTTATCAAGAGCTTCTTCACCTATCCCTTCTTTTTTAAACATGCGTTTTACAACGAAGTATCCAATAATAAGACCAGTTACGAATAACAATCCATACCAATTTGGGGTTCTCCAGCCTTCAATAAGCTCAGGCGTTACAGTCCAGTCAATTGCTAAAATCACCTATTTATTATTTTGAATTCGGACCAAATATATGAGTTTTATTTATTGCTTTTATACTTTAAATGCTCGGAACGTCCTTTTTTAAATATTTGATTGCTGTTCTCGATGCCTTTGCGCAATTCTTTTTGATCTTCTTCAGGTAAATTGAACACTTGTTGGCAAGCTTCGGAACAACAGTTTTCTAAAGATTTTTTGCACGAATCACACTGTATAAACAGCAAGTGGCAAGCATTGTTTAAACAATTGGTGTGGGTGTCAGCAGGTTCTCCACACTGATGACAAACCGAAATGATGTCATCGGATATTCGTTCTCCACGCCTTTCATCAAAAACAAAGTTTTTTCCAATGAATTTGTTTTCGAGTCCATCCTGTTTTGAATCATTGGCATATTTGATAATTCCTCCTTCAAGCTGATGCACATTTTTAAACCCCTTGTGCTTAAAATAAGCCGAAGCTTTTTCACAACGAATTCCGCCTGTACAGTACATTACAATATTCTTGTCCTCATTTCCTTTGAGTATTGTATTTTCGATATGAGGTAGTGAATCTCGAAATGTATCTACGTCGGGAAGAATAGCTCCTTTAAAATGTCCAACCTCCGATTCATAGTGGTTTCTAAAATCGATGAGTAGTGTTTCTGGATCATCCGTTAATTTATTAAATTCTTCAGCATTTAGATGAATGCCCTTGTTGGTAACATCAAAAGTTTCATCATTTAAGCCATCGGCGAGAATTTTATTTCTCACTTTTATTTTAAGCTTTAAAAATGCAAATTCTGCCTCCGCATCGTCAACTGCATAGTTAAGTCTTATTCCATTTAAGAAATCTATTTCGTATAAATTTTCACGAAACTCAATTAATGATTTTGTAGGTACAGCGATTTGTGCATTAATACCTTCAGTTGCGACATAGGTTCTCCCAACAACTTCTAGTTTTGACCACATCAAAAAGAGGTGATCTCGAAATAATTGAGGGTTACCGATTTTGGCATATTGATAGAAGGAAATAGTAACATAACGATGTCCGATATCGCGAAGTTGTGCTTCAAGCTCCTCCTTATTTAATTTGTTCCACAGTTGCATGCTATGTATTTTTTAAATAATTAGTGTACAAATGTATTAGCTATTTGGAGATTTTAAAAATTAATTTCTGTTTAGTAATAGAAACGTGATTTATCCAACTTGATAGCTCTATTCTGAGAAATAAAAATGGTTTTCGCAATTCGCAGACGCTCTATTTTGTGGTTTCAGATCCGATTTGGGTCAATACTGAGTCAATTGGCTCCCAAAGTTCAATTTTATTTCCTTCAAGATCCATAATGTGTACAAATTTACCGTAGTCGTATGCTTCAATTTCATCCAATACTTGAACACCATTTCCTTTTAATTTTTTTACCAATCCTTCGATGTTTTGTACGCGGTAATTAATCATGAATTCCTTTGTTGATGGATCGAAGTAATTTGTATTTTCATCAAATGGTGACCAATTTAAATAGTTGATTTCATCAGGGTTATGAGCGTTTCTGAACTCAAATGGTGAGCCATATTCGTTTACCGCTAAACCTAAGTTCTCGCCGTACCATTCTTTTGTTTTATTCGGGTTCTTAGATCGGAAAAATATCCCCCCAATCCCAGTGACTTTAGGTATTGTATCGTTCATGTTTTTGTTTTTTTGTTGAACAGAATCTTCTGTTAAGGCCTTGTTATTATTCACGTTATATCCACAAGAAAAAAACATGCCTAATAAGAGAAAATAAACTTTATTCTTCATGTTTTAAAGTAATTACACAGCTACATTATGTGTTCTTAAAGCATCATTTAATGAAGTTTTTAGATCTGTTGAAGCTTTTCGTTGTCCTATGATTAAAGCACACGGAACTTGAAAGTCACCTGCACGGAAGGTTTTGGTGTATGAGCCGGGAATTACAACACTTCGCTCAGGAACATAGCCTCTAATCTCTTTGGGTTCGTTTTCTGTTACGTCAATGATTTTTGTCGATTTAGTGAGTACTACATTTGCACCTAATACGGCCTCTTTTCCCACACGAACGCCTTCAACGACAATACAGCGAGAGCCAATGAAAGCTCCATCTTCAATGATTACGGGTGCCGCTTGTAGTGGTTCCAATACGCCTCCAATTCCAACACCTCCGCTGAGGTGTACATCTTTTCCAATTTGAGCACAACTTCCAACGGTTGCCCAGGTGTCCACCATGGTTCCAGAATCTACATAAGCCCCAATATTTATATAGGATGGCATCATAATAACTCCTGAGGCCACGTATGCACCGTATCGGGCAATGGCATGTGGTACGACTCTTACGCCTAGTTCTTTGTAATTGGTTTTGAGTGCCATTTTATCGTGAAATTCAAAAGGGCCGACCTCGATGGTTTCCATTTGACGTATTGGAAAATACATAACCACAGCTTTTTTGACCCATTCATTTACAATCCATTCCTCTCCGTTTGGTTCAGCAACACGTATACTTCCCTTATCGATTCCTTCAATTACTTCTTCGATAACTTTTACGGTAGATGATTCCTTTAAAAGTTCACGATTCAACCAGGCTTTTTCAATAATTTCTTTCATTGTGTTTATTTATGAAGTAAGAATTTTTTCTTCTTTAGGAACTCTAAATAAAAAGAAAAGACCTAGAACAAAGAAGCCTGCAATCGAAATTACAGAGTAACGAATATCATCAAAATAATATTCTGTCAAAGCAAAAAAGGCAGTTCCCAATACAATCCCTACCTTCTCAGAAACGTCGTAAAAAGAGAAGTAGCTCGCATGATCCGTGGTTTCAGGCAGGTATTTGGAATAGGTAGATCTAGCTATGGATTGGATTCCCCCCATGACAAGGCCTACAAATGAAGCAAGAATATAAAACTCGACAGGTGTTTTTATAAAATAAGCCCCTAAGCATAAAATAATCCAGATAAAAACGGATATTTTTAGCGTCGAGATGTTGCCAATTTTTATTGAAACATTAGACATGAGCTTTGCACCAATTGCTGCCAATATTTGAATGAGAAGGATTGCAATAATTAATCCTGTTGTTCCCTCTCCCTTTGGCCATTCAATAGCCTTGCTAGCAAATATTGTTGCCAGAAGCATTACAGTCTGTACACCTGAATTAAAAAAGAAAAAAGCGTATAAATACTTTTTGAGACGTGTGGTTTTCATGAATTCCTTATAAACCAACTTTAATTCTCTATAACCTTTCCAAATATAATCAGCTTCAGGTTTTTTTCTGAAGGGATTGTCTGGTAAAATTCTGTAGGTATACTGAGCAAAACCAATCCACCAAAGTCCAACTAAAATAAAACAATATTTGGTGAGGTGTGCCCCAACTCCCATAATCAATCCTAGACATATCAGTAGTAAAATGATGCTTCCAATGTAACCCATTATAAAACCTCGGGCAGAGATGTCATCTTGGTCCTCTAGAGGTGCAATTTCAGGCAGGAATGCGTTGTAAAAAACAAGGCTGCACCAAAAACCTATTGAGGCAAACATGACGGGAATCATACTGAGTTCCATGTAATTTGCATCGAAGAAAAACAAACTCATGCAAAAGAAAGATCCGAAGTAGCAAAAGAACTGTAGAAATTTTTTTTTATTTCCGGTATAATCTGCAATACCAGAAAGAATAGGAGAAATAATGCTCACTAACAAAAATGAAATTGAAATCACCATCGAATAAATGACACTTGGAGAAACGTCATATCCAAAGAAAGGAACGGTAACGTCATAAGCATCAATTTGATCAATTGGTTTACCTATTTGTTCGGCATAGATACTTTTGGTTTGAGCCTCATAAAATATTGGAAATATAGCTGTTGATATCACAAGGCTATACACGGAGTTGGCCCAGTCATACATGACCCATCCTTTTATAATCTTTTTATCACCTTTCATTATCACGTGCTAAAAATAAAAAATATAGTTGATTGACAATATTTATTCTTTGCCTGCCACATATTCCTTTAAATACTCAAATTCGGGCATGAGGTGACCATCTAAATTGGTTTGACTGGCTCTTTCGATAATTCGATCTGAATCTTCTCCGATCATGGCAGGAAGTACATGTTTAATCAATTCATTTCCAAAATCTTCAGAAGCATCTTTTGGCAATTCACAAGGTAGATTGTCTACAGCCATTACAGCAATGACACCTTTCTTTTTATAATCTGTTTCTTCATTTCCAGATCCTGGATCGTAGCCGTATATGGGGGTAGCGACTTTTGACGGTCTAAGAGTCGATGCAATAGGGTCAGCAATATCACATGATATATCAGCAATCACTGAAATTCTATTTGATTGTGAGGCCAGGTCTCCTTTGGTAATGATTTTCGGTGAATTACTGTTCCAATAATGACATGGGATATACATATCTGTTATGGGAACATATTTTTGAAAGCCTTGCTTGAAAAGCTCGGGTTTTGTATAAAATTCTTTTCGAATAAATTCACCTCCGTCTGTTTTGTCAAAATAATTTTCAACTTCCAAATGAGTGAAAACGGATTCATCATATGTATGGTTAAGATAATCTTCTGGCTTAACTTCTTTTATAGGGAGAAGGTTCATGATTTCTCTAGCCCCATGACCAACCCGTCCAAAACCAGTGAGAACCATTCGGAAATTAGAGGGTAATGATACCTTTTTTAATTCTTCTTCAACTTCTTTGCGATCGGAGCATTGATTTGCTGGTTTCAAATCATATAAACCATGTTTAAGCCCAAAAGTCCTAAACCCATTGTAGCATCCAACAATACCGGCATATCGACCGAATCCAATTAAGCGGACGTTTCTTTTGTCTTTAATTACTTCGTAATCGATCAGTCGTATTTTCTTTTTTAATACTTCTTGGAGCAAAACACGATTATAGGATTGTTTTTTGAAGGTATGGGAGAAAAACATGTACGATTTATTCGGAATCAAATCTTCAAGGTTTACTTCCTTGACACCGATAATTAAATCGCAGTGTTCCAAAGAATCAACCAATTCGATTCCTTCATTTTCATATTGCTCATCTGTGTATGTTCTAATCGGACTCTTTTGAACACTGATTTGAACATCAGTGTAGGTTTCTTTTATCAGTCTACATTGTTTAGGTGTAAGAGCCACTCTAAAATCAGGTGGAACTTTACCTTCTCTAATAATTCCAATTTTCATAGTGATTTTTTAAACTTTATCTGGTCCAGTATTGATCTAAAAATTCACGGATACATCCGTCTCCACCTTTTTTCTGAAGAATGATATTAGAAATTGATTTAATTTCTATTACTGCATCAGCGGGGCAAGCAGAAACCCCAATTTTGTTCATGATGTCAAAATCGTTGATGTCATCACCAATCATAGCGACTTCTTCAAATGATATCGCATCTTGATCGATCCAATTCTTAAGAATATCTATTTTTGGCTCGCGGCCAACATGGCATTTATCTATGCCCAACATATTGGCTCTTTTTTTTACAATCTTATCTGAAAATCCAGAAGAGATTATTCCAATTTGCAATCCATTTTTCATGGCTTTCATTATGCCCATTCCATCTTTGGTGTTGAACTTCTTTTGTTCATCTCCATTCGCAGTAAATGACATGCCTCCATCCGTCATTACCCCGTCTACGTCTAAAATGAGAAGCTTTATGTGCTCTAATTTATTTTGAAGTTCGCTCTCAATAATTAGAGATTTAAACAATAAAGACTCTAAGGATACATCATATTCATCACAAATGGCTTCCAAATCAAATATGCTTAATTCATGAACAGAATCAATTTCAAAATCACCAAGAAAATCTTGAAAATGAATGCCATGTTTTGAGCATAAACCTTTAATGTTTTGTTCCAAATTCATATTAAACAATATTATATCCTAGGCTTCGAGCCAATGGCTGAAGCGCATGATGGAGATTTTTAAATTCATCGTGATTCAATTGTTGAGAAGCATCGGATTTGGCAAGTGCAGGATTTGGATGAGCTTCAATAATTAATCCGTCTACCCCCATGGCCAAGCAAGCCTTTGTAAGAGATGGCACCCCGTAAGCGTATCCCATAGCATGCGAAGGGTCTAAAATTATGGGTAGGTTCGAATGCTCTTGAAGCCATGCTACACCGCATAGGTCTAACGTAAACCTTGTTTTTGTTTCAAAGGTTCTGATTCCTCTTTCACATAATATTACATTAGGATTCCCACCCGATAGAATAAACTCTGCAGCTTGTGTAAATTCTTGAAGACTTGTGCCAAAACCTCGTTTAATCATTACGGGCTTTTGTGTTTTTGCGCAGGCCCTTAAAATGCCTTGGTCATACATCGCCTTAGCACCAATCTGAATGATGTCTGTGTGTTCTATTATTTCTTCAACTTGTGTAGCATCTCGAACTTCAGATATGATTTTTAATCCATATTCGTTTCTCATTTTTGATAACAGGTGCAAACCTTCGACACCTAGCCCTTGAAAAGAATACGGACTTGTCCTTGGCTTGTAACACCCTCCTCTAAGTACAGATAGATTTAATCCTTTAAGCAGTTCAGCTGAAGATCGTATTTGATCTTCTGATTCAACAGAACATGGTCCACCAATCAAAACCGTATTGTTGGTGTTACCACCTATTTTTACAGTACCTAAATCTATCTCAGTTTTGTTACTATTGTAAGCTTTAGATGAAAGCTGCATATCTGAATCAAAGACCCATTTTTCTTCTATATAATCCTCGAATTGAGAAGGAATTTCTTTTAGTCCAGAACTGGTAATCAGAAGCTCACGATTTTCTTGTTTTATATGAAAAGCTTTGAGTTGCTTTGTCATATCATCAAGAATTTCTGATGTTGTATTTTTTTTGAGATGAATGATCATATTTCGCCTTTAATGAGGTGTACAAAATTAACAATTCCTACCGCATTATTTGACTGATCAACCACAGGTAAATACATGATTGGAAATGCACAGGATTTTATCTTTTGAAGAAGCTCCATTACTGTTGCTTTTTCAGAGATGCTAATGGGTTTTTTATTTATGAGGTCATCTGGACCAATTGACGAAGCATTTTCAATTTTATTTAATAATGCTTTTCGTATATCTGCACTTGAGGTCAGTCCGAATAATTCATTTTGGTTATTGCAGATCAAAGCGAATCCCATATTTCCATTTTCGACACATTCCAATATGGATTTTGTTGTTGCATTTTCAATGTGTGTATGAGGCGTTTCCTCAAGAGGAGTCATAAAGTCTCCAACGCAATAAGTAGAATCAATTTCCCTTTGAGTAAGATTCATTAGAGAATTCCCAATGCTTGCGCCACTAAATAAATACGATCCCGAAACTGAAAGACTCACACCCATGTTTCTTAGAATAAAAGAAACTTCAGCATTAACGCCACCATCTACGTGAATTGACTTTCTAGGATATGTTGATCTGAATTTTCTAATTTTTGAAAAATTAATTCGATCAAACGAGCCTCCACTTTGTCCAGGTATGGTTGCCATAATTAAAATAAAATCCATGTATTCAAAATCACTAAAAACACGAACATCAGTGGGTGTGGTAATGGCCAATCCTTTTTTACCAGTTATTCTTTCTGGTATTTGCAGAGGATCTTTTAAATTCTCATATTGAAAAGTAATATACTCAACGGGGTTTTCAATCAATAAATCAAAATACTTCTCAGGATTCTCAGTAATAATGTGCAGATCAATTGGAGTCTGGCACCACTTTCTAATGTTTCTAATATCGTCAAAAACAGCTAAATCGTCATTACAATCGACATGTAATACCTCTATTTGATGTTCAACTAAATCGTCAATCACTTCTTTAAGAGGTCTTTTCTTGTCACTATAAATGGATGCTGATATTTTCATTTTAGGGATTAATTTTATTAGGTATAGTCAGCACATTAAAATATTTATCACATACGGCAATCTGACATGGAACATTCAAAAAAACCTCTTTATTTAGCTTGGTTTGAATATCGTTAAATCGTTTAATATCTTCGAACGGCATCTTTTGAGCTTTGAAACTCTCTCGAACAATAACTTTTAATAGTAATGTTTTATTGCCTTCAAGTCTAGATATTTTTAGACTTTGCTTCTCTTTACCCTCATATTTGTTTTTAATCCAAAAGTCAAGTAATTTGTTGGCAAGGTCTTCATCTTCTTTATGGTCAAAGTAGATGATGGTATTGTTTTTCTCAACTGCCATTTCTCCATCATTTAAACATGAGGAAAAAATCATAAAGGACAATAAAATAAAGAAATTTAATCGGGCTTTCATTCCATTGTAATGTCTTACTTTATTTCATAAAAGAAGGGTAAGCTACTTCTATCGCACCGCTACAACCTCATACCTTTGCTACGTTCCCGTCCTGGAGGATTAAGAGGGAGCTGGTCGTAGAAGACTTACCCCGGGCAAATATATTAAGAAGTTTCGATAAAGTGTACTTTTTCAGTCTAGGAAATGGCTTTATTTAACAATACGACCATAGATAAGGTCACAATAAAAACTTGTGAAGCTGTTTCATCGTTTAGACTGCTGCCATCATCGTCCTCTGTTGATACTTCGATAGCAAGGAACTTTGATAAATTTGGTTGGTCTACAAATGAATCAATAATTTCTTCGTCTTCATTTTCGAAATAATCGTCTAACATTTCGAAATAAGGTTTTTGATGATCTTCGATTTGTTGCTCCTGGATTTCAGCTGGTTTGAGTCCCTGTTGACTAAAGCATTCGCTGATTAAACAGAAATAATAAACAAGAAGACCTTCAAGCTGTTCGTTTTCATACTCACCAGGGGCAGACATCAAATAGGCTAATAATGTTTGCTGTTCCAATGCGTATTTTTCAAACACCTTTTCTAAATGGGCATCGTCAAGGTTGTCAATTACAGATATTGCCTTATCGATAGATTCTTGTGAGATGTGTTTCATGGTGCAAAAATAAACAAGATTTAAGAGTTAAGTTTTAACTATTTGTAATTTGTTGATATTTTTGTGTTCATATGAAGATAATTATTGACGTTAGGACAAGAGAAGAATTTGAATCTGGTCACATTGAAGGATCGAGGAATATACCTGTTCAAGAAATTCTAGAACATGTTGAAGAGATAAAAGCAATAAAATCACCCATTGTATTTTGTTGTGCATCTGGTCAAAGAAGTGGAATGGCTGCTCAATATTTTAAAGAGCAAGGTGTGGATTGCTCGAATGGAGGAGGGTGGAGAGAGCTTCAGTCTTCTATCTCGTAAATCACGTAATCTTCATTTTTAAAGATCTTTTTATAATTGAGATTGTCTTTAAATTGGTGTTTGTTGACGATTATATATTTACAACCCTTAGATTTTATTGATTTTAGTTTTAACTCATTCTTTAAATCTTCATTATTGAGAACAAAACCTTTTCTGTGGCTCAAATAGAGTTCTTGAGGATTCCCATTGCCATTTATTGCAATGAGTTCATTTTTATCAATCAACTTTGAAGCGATAGATTCAAGTTCCAATTTATACTTTTCGCTATCCTTTGTGAATAGATCGTGTTGTTGGTTGGCAATAGATTCCACAAGAAAGAGAACAACAATTGAGAGGGCAATGTACTTGTTCTTAATTGTAGCCATGAAGTTACCAATGAGAATCGCGAATACAGGAACAATCGGAATGATATAATACCCATGAATATAAAATATGGCCCCTGACTTTGCCATGTATAGCCCAAATAAAAGGCTAGCGGAAAGGAGGAATAACAACATTTTATATTGTTTCTTAAAGAAACAGAAGCCAATAGAAAATACAAGTACAGAAAAAGCAATAAAGCTATGAAAGCTACCGAAGTAAAAGCGTTTAAATGTTTCAGGTAAATTTAGGGATAGCTCTGAAATGCCATTGACGATAGTTGTGCCTGAATTGTACCAGCTTCCATAGGTCTCTGCAAGATGTGGATTCCATAGAAAGTACCACAAATAGGTAATCAATAGGGATAAACAAAGGCCTAGAATTACGTGAATACGTGATTTGTTTAATTGAAAATCATTAATGAGAAATGGGAATCCTATGATGCACATTACGGCAGATATTTTGCTGAGAAACGCCAATGAGATAAATAAGAAAAATAAGCAGTAGTTTTTTAATGTTGCCTCATAAAGATATTTCCATGCATAATATAATCCTACAAAACCTAGGGACATGCTAAATGTATCAGGCATCATTTTTCTTGAATAGATAAACCATATGGAACCGAGTAGGAATAGGCTTGAATAATAAGCGGTTTTCTCATTTAATCGCTCTTTAATCAGCTTAAAGAAAAAATAGATACCTACACTTGAAACCATTAAGTTAATAAGTCTACCATACCAATGCTGGTAATCAAAAATTAAAGAGGTGAGATAATGTAAGTAATTTAAAAGGGGAAACTCCATTCCGATAATGCCGGAGACACCATTGGTTTCATCTACTCGTGGAAACCACAAAGAGGGATCAATTTCAAAAAAATTACGTGCCACCATTAGCCCCGTGACCTGTCGCCAATTATGTGCGACCTCAAGCGGAGCATTGGTTATTCCAAACAACCTTATCAGGCAAAAAACACCGATTATATATTCAATTCTGATGTAGCCGAATTCGTTTTTGTAATTGAAATCCACAGCTTTATTTAACGGGTTTATTCATTATTTTTAATGATGTAATTGAGCACTTTAGTCATAAGATGAATACGGTCTTTTCCATAAACGTTATGCTTATGCATAGGGTAGGGGAAGAAGTCCATTTGAATACCGAGTTCGACAAATTTTTGTACTAGAGCAAGATTGTGTTGCATCACCACCACATCATCTACCGTTCCATGGATCAAGAGCAAGTCTCCTTTAAGATTTTCAGCATGTGTAAACAATGATGATTGTTTATATCCTTTTGGGTTTTCTTCTGGCCGGTCCATATATCTCTCTCCGTACATGGCTTCGTAATATTTCCAGTCGGTAACGGGTCCTCCAGCAACACCAACATTAAAAACACCTGATTTTTTTAACATTAGAGAAGTGGTCATAAATCCACCATAAGACCAACCATGAACAGCAAATCTCTCTGGGTCAACATAACTCAGACTTTTTAGATAGTCTACTCCCACCATTTGATCTTCAATTTCAAGTGTTCCAAGTTTGCGATGTATTTGAGACTCAAAGTCAAAACCTCTACCTGCCGAACCTCGGTTATCCAATGTAAATACAATATATCCTTGATTCGCCATCCAATGCATCCAAAGGCTTGCTCCATACATCCAAGAATTGGTAACCAGCTGAGCATGAGGTCCACCGTACACGTATATCATTACAGGATACTGTTTTGTACTGTCAAAATCATAAGGTTTAATGACTCTGTAATACAAGTCACTATTGTCTGAGGCTTTCAAGGATCCAATTTCTGTTTTCCCAATTTTATGATCCTTTAGTTTATTAATGGAGTTGTTAATTGTTTTGACTGGGCTTCTTTTTGAATTATAGATGATTGACTTATTTGGTGTAGTACCATTACTGTAGGTGTCACAGTAATATTTTCCATTATCAGATATACTGACTCGATGCGTTCCTTCAACTATTGTTAAAAGTGTTGACTTTTTCTTTTTGACGTTAAAGTCATATACCATTGTATTCATTGGGTTTTCACCCGTAGCTGAATAATATAAATGCTTTTTATCGCTACTCACGCCTAGTATTTCTTTTACAATAAATTGATGGTCTGTAGCTTGGTATTTAAGATTACCTTCAAAATCATAGTAATATAAGTTCATGAAACCATTTTTTTCAGACATCCAAACAAAGGAGTTTTCGTTCTCGCATGGAAAATAAGCAGGAGTTTCAGGTTCAACCCATTTTTCGTTTGTTTCCTCTAATAGGGTTTTAATAAAACTTCCATCCTCAGTACTGTAGACATTTAGCCACATATGGTTTTGACCTCTATTCACTTCAGCAATCACGACATATTTTTCATCTGGAGTGAAAGAAAGGTTTGTGAGATAATCATCGTTGTTTATCCTAGGATTTATGAATACGGTGTTTCTAGTTTTGGTATTGAAAATTCCAATTTTAGGCTTTTCAGAAAGCTGACCAGTCATTGGGTATTTCACATTCATAAGTGTTCCTGGTGTATCTTCATTATTCAGTAATGGATAATTATGAACATTGGTTTCATCCTTTTGGTAAAAAGCCAGATAGCTTCCATTATTTGACCAAAATAAGCCTTCCGTGATTCCAAATTCACTTCGGGCAATGGCTTGACCAGAAACAATATTAGGGTCTGTATTTTGAGTAACTGGTATGATTCCCGATTTTTCATCTTTCATCATAACATTGTTATCTACGAGATAAGCTAATTTATTGCTATTTGATTCGTATTTAGGGCTTGATGCTGATTCATCTTCAATTCTCCCTAGTTTTTCACCTTCTTTGGTTTCGATGTTAATGGAATAATAGTTCTGTTGGTAGCTCAAAAGAAGCTCGGTCTTATTCAGCCAGCTTACAGAGTAAAATATTCGAAATTCGGTCCCTAATATGTTGTTTACATCTGATATCTTAATAATTTCATCTATTTGGTTTGAATGTGGACTTGACTTGACCAAAATGGTTCTGTCTTCATCTAAAAAGGAATAATCAGTGCTTTCTGGAATCCATTCAAAATTGGCAACACGGTCAGGAGCGTATTTCCTGTATTGATTCATTACTGCATCATCTAGATTCAAATCCTTTTGCGAAAAACCCAATACGCAGGAAAAAAAAAGAGTTAGGCAGAAAATGGAAAGTTTAAATAATTTCATATTCATGTGTTTATTTAGAGTAAATTGGTATCCGAATGTTTCAAGAGTTTTGGTTATCGCTCATAATTTTCAGATGGTCAAAAATAGGAATAAATGTGTGTATCAAAAGCACGCATCAAAATTGACATAAATTAATCTTGTTCATTCTCTAAAAAAAAAGTATATTTGCACCCCAATTGTAAAATTAAAATACACATTTATGAAATCTTATGAAACTGTTTTCATTTTAACTCCCGTTTTGTCTGAAGATCAGGCGAAGGAAGCAGTCAAGAAGTTCGAAAGTGAAATCAAATCTTTTGGTGCTAAATTACAGCATTCAGAGAGTTGGGGGCTTAAAAAACTAGCCTACCCAATTCAAAAGAAGTCAACTGGTTTTTATTTTCTATTCGAATTCGAGGCTGAAAACAATGTTGTTGCCGACATGGAATTGTTAATGAAACGCGACGAAAGAGTCTTGCGTTTTTTAACTGTTAAAATGGACGCGAACCATTTAACCTACGCTGAGAGTAGAAGACAAAAATCAAAAAAGGCTCAAAAAACTGAAGCTTAATAACACTAAAAAATAAATTATGTCAAACGATATTAGATATCTAACTCCGATCAATATTGATATTAAAAAAGAAAAATATTGTCGGTTCAAGAAAAGTGGAATCAAATTTGTCGATTATAAAGATCCAAATTTCCTTCTCAAATTACTAAACGAACAAGGTAAGTTGTTACCAAGAAGAATAACTGGTACATCTGCGAAATATCAATCTAGAGTGAATAAAGCCGTTAAAAGGGCTAGACACCTTGCCATATTGCCATACGTTGGTGATATGTTGAAATAAATCTCAATAAATTTTAAGTTATGGAAGTCATACTAAAAAAGAATGTGAATAAGTTGGGATATGCCAATGAAATAGTGAAAGTAAATCCTGGATATGGACGAAACTTTCTTATTCCACAAGGATATGCAATTCTAGCTACGGCGAGTGCTAAAAAAGCCCACGACGAAATTTTAAAACAAAAATCTCACAAAGAGGCGAAATTACAATCAGAGGCTCAGGAAATAGCGGATAAAATCGGAAGCCTTGATCTGTCGATTAAAACCAAAGCTGGAGATAATGGTAAAATATTTGGGTCAATCAACACGATTCAGCTTTCTGAGGTTTTAAAGAAAGAGGGATACGAGATCGATCGTAAATCTTTGAAAATTAAGGATGAGCCTATCAAGGAGTTAGGTACATACCAAGCAGAAGTGAATTTATTTAGAGGCATCACACAGGTGATTAGCTTCAACGTTATCGAAGAGTAGATTTTACTTTGAATGAAATTAAAAGCCCTGAGGGGCTTTTTTTTTATGCGCTAAATTATTTAGGGAAAGTTATACTGAATACAGTGATCCCTTCTGATGACTCTATGTTTAGATGTCCTTTGTGGTCAGCAATAATTTTTTTGATAATTCCCAATTTAACATTGATATTGGGGTTGAGTTTATCTTCAATAGATTGTATTCTATCTATTTCATGAATAACATCTTGATTAATGGTTATTCCGTTATGTTGAAATTGAATTTCAACAGATTCCTGTTTTTCAAAGCTGTTAATTTTTAAATATTTGTTGGTTTGGTCACTCACGAAGTTTTTTATGGAGAAGAGAACAAGGTTTTTCCAGAGCTGGAATAAGGTTGTTTCCGAACCGGTTATTTCTAATTGATCTGTAACATCGAATGTAATGTCAATCTCATCAAATTGATACTTGTAAACAGACAGTACTGAGTCAATATTGTTTTTAAGATTGATTTTTGATTCAGCAGTATCAAATGATTTACGAGCTACTTTTGTTAATTCTTTGACAACATCTGCTGCTCTAGAACTTGTTTTGGATATCGTCTCTGAAAAACTGACTGATTGTTGAATTTTAATAATAATTTCCAGTAATTCACTCGGGTTTGCATGGCTAAGAATCAAGTCAATCTCTCTTGTTTTGTATAGGGGAAAGTTTGCATCAACAAATTTATTTGATAGATCAGAAACATCGTCTTTATTCACGTATTTTGATTCAAGAAACATGGAGAATTCGAGGATGTTTTTTCTTCTCTCTCTTCCACTTACAATTTTTTCAATTTTATTGGTCTTTGCAAAATCAAGAGCAAATTTTATATCCGCTTCAGAAAGTCCGCTTGAAAATTTTAAATCAATAATCTCAAATAAAATATCTTTTATTGCACTTGCCCCAGAATTAATAATACCAAAAGGGGTGTTTAGTTCATGTGAAATCGAACCCGCCAATTCTGCAAGTAAGGATTCTTTTTCATGTTCATGAAATTTATGAGTAAGCTCATTTAACTGTTTGGTCTTATTGTGAACTTCATCCTCTAGTTTTTGATTTATTTCATATAATTGTTTCTGAAGAAGTTCTTTTTGCTTTTGTTCTTGAATTTTATCTAAGCGACTTGATAAAAGGCGAGAGGTTCTCGTTAAAACCTTTGTTTGAAGCTCGCTGAAATCACTCTTATCGCTTTTTTCAACAGAAATAAATCCAAAGTTCTTATCAGAAATTTTGAGTGGGATTAATAGCTCTTTATTATTTTCAGAACTAGAGGTTTTGTGATCAATAATAAATTTCGAGCTTCCAATTTTATTCATTATTTCATTCAAATAGTCATTGTTTTGAATATTTGCGATTTGAACCAAGTTGCCGGCTTCATCTTGAACACTTATCGAACACTTGTCAAATTTTAATTCTTCAACAATGATCTTGGCAACACTATTAATGATTTGGAAAAAATCATTCTCGTCGTGAAGAAATTGAGTGATTTTGTTAATCGTTATTTGTGTTTGCAAATCAAAGGTTTTCTTCTCTTCTGCTTTTATTTTATCCGTAATATCACTAATAAATGCTACCCCTTGGCTATTGCCATTCGTATTGATCTTAGTAAAGGCAACTTCAAAGAACAAATCTGAATCAACAGCTTTCATTTTGTGTCTTTGGGTATTGTAATTGCTTTTTTCGTCTGAATAAAGATTCTTAACAAAGTCCAGTATATCTTTCTCTACAATGAATTCTAATAAATTTTTGATGTTTTGATCCTTCAAAGAACTTTCGAGCTGGAAAAAATTTAAGGATCTTCTATTGTAATCTATGATTTCTCCATCCCAATTAAAAAATAATATTGAATCAACTGCATTTTCAATTACTAATCTGTTGTTTTGTTCTTTTAACTGAAGATCTGAAAGAGTTTTTTCCAATTCACTGGTTCGTTCATCGACAAGACTTTCAAGGTGAGAAATCTCCATTCTGAGCTCAATGCTTTGATGTTCTTTGGTGTATTTTTGTTTATTGAGTTTTTCTTCAATCTCTTTATTGATCTTAAAAGCCCTTAAGGCGTTTTTAAGTAGTCCATTTTTTTCACATAATTCTCCAAAAGATTTATATACCTCGGCCTCAATATCCATAGATACCTGAAGAAGGGCGGGAGAGCTTAGATTACTATTCTCAGCAAAATCAATATCATTTGAAACAGTGTGTATCTCCTCGATTTGCGAAATCGCTTCTTTCAAAATACTAAGAGCTTCATCTGTTTTCCCCTCTCGACTTAGACATTTTGAAATAAATAAAGTATTGGTTATTTCAATACCTTTGGAATTATTCAATATGGCATTGTTTTTACTTAATTCAAAATGTGTTTTTGCTTCTTCAATTTGTTCATTACAGAAATAAACTTCTCCCAAATTACAAGTTACAACGGAATACATGAAGGTGTCTTCTCTATTTAATAATTTGAGGCATTCGGAAAAGCAATTAATGGCACTGTTATAATCTTTAAGTTTGGTGTAACAGTCTCCTGTGTTGTTTAAAGTTCTAATAATCCAGTCTTCTTCATTGAGTTCTCTACTAAGATCTAAACATTTCTTGTTTATTTCTAGTCTTTTGGTTTGATTGTCAAGAAAATCAAGGATAAAACCAAGTGTATGATAAACGTGTGCTAGGTTTTTTTTATCCCCAGTTTTATCAAATATTTCAACGGCTTTATTAGAGTATTCATATCCCTCAGGGATGAGGCCCAATAGCTGGCTAGAAAAGGCTAGATTTCTTAATGATTCTCCTATTCCTTTCGGATATTTAAATGCTTCTGCTTTTTTTAATGTTTGATTTGATTTGTAAAAACCTTCTTTAGGATCATTTTTGCACAAAATTAAGTGCTCAGCATTGAGTTTATCAATTTCTCCTCGAAGAGTTATTTCTTTAATCATTGACTGCCTCTGTTAAAGGTTGTAAATGATCATAAATACAGATTGTCTAATGCTTTTTAAGAAATTTAATTGGAGTATGAGATATTACTGAAGATGTCTGGCATTAGAGATAGTTTTCCTGAATTCACAATCTAGTTTGTATAGTTAATCTTAAACAATTTATGGAATATCAAGGAGCCTCAGCACTTCTGCGTTCAAAGTTTTAAAAAGTGAATTGTTAATAGTGAGATAATCAATGCTTTTACTTAAGGTAATGCGAGCTAAAAATCACCATTTAAATAAAGGTAGCGGGCTCATTGTTTCATGTACTTCAGCCTTTATATTCTTAATGGCTCTTGCGTCTGAATGGTTCATTAAAGTTCGGTCAATGAGTGCAACGATTTGAGGGACTGTTTCATTTTGAATCCCTCTAGATGTTATTGCTGCCGTTCCGATTCTGATTCCGGATGTAACAAACGGAGATTCAGTATCAAAAGGAACCATGTTTTTATTTACGGTAATATCTACTTTTCCGAGTATTTCTTCTGCATCTTTACCATTGATGTTTTTAGATCGTAAGTCAATAAGCATACAGTGATTGTCCGTGCCTCCTGAAATAATATCATACCCTTTTTCAATCAATAATTCTGACATGATTTTTGCATTGGATTTAACTCTTTTCATGTAATCCGAATAATTGGTTGACATGGCTTCATTAAAAGCTACAGCTTTTGCCCCGATGACATGTTCCAAAGGGCCACCTTGAATACCTGGAAAAACGGCAGCGTCTAATAGAGCTCCCATGGATTTAAGATTTCCATTTTTCCATCTAAGTCCAAAAGGGTTTTTGATGTTATCTCTCATCATAATTACGCCACCGCGTGGGCCTCGCAATGTTTTGTGAGTAGTGGTTGTAACTATATGGCAAAAGTCTAGGGGGTCGTTAAGCAATTTGGTGGCTATCATTCCTGCAGGGTGTGAAATGTCTGCCAATACCAGTGCTTCGACCTCGTCTGCGATTTTTCGGATTCTTTGATAGTCCCAATCTCTTGAATAGGCTGATGCGCCGCAAATAATTAATTTAGGGCGTTCTTTTTTTGCGATTTTTTCAAGTTGATCATAATCAATGCGACCAGTTTCCTTGTTGACGCCATAAAAATGTGCTTCGTATAATTTCCCTGAAAAATTAACAGGTGAACCATGTGTAAGGTGTCCACCATGAGATAAGTCGAATCCTAAGATTTTATCTCCTGCATTTAAACAGGCTAGAAAAACGGCAGCATTCGCTTGTGCTCCAGAATGAGGCTGAACATTTGCCCATGTCGCGCCAAATAAATTACAGAGCCGATCAATTGCCAATTGTTCAATTTTATCAACTACCTCACATCCTCCATAATATCTCTTGCCTGGAAGACCTTCAGCGTATTTGTTCGTAAGAATACTTCCCATAGCACTTATAACTTCCGGACTTGCATAGTTTTCAGAAGCGATTAATTCAATACCTGTAGTTTGTCTTGTCTTTTCTTCTTCGATCAGAGCAAAAATTTCCTTATCTCTCAACTTGTTTATTTTTTTGGATAGTTTATATCGAATATCCGTTGCAATCCATCCTTGAGAGAGGTGTCCGGCTTATATCCTGTTAGCGTCAGTAATTTTTTAGAACTTCCAACACGCCGTTCAACTTCGTAATCATATCGTTTTTTTGGCGCATCGAGATAAGTTAGCTTTGAATCTGAATTTGTAATGTCTTTTATTTCATTTGCTAATTCGGATATGGTCCACTCACATTCATTTGCGATATTAACGATGTGAGATCCTTTTATGCCAATCAGTTGACAACAGGCATTAATGGTGTCTTCGATATAAGTAAAGTCTCGGGTTTGATCACCGCTTCCAAAAACAGTAATATCTTCTCCATTTTTACATTGTTCAAAAAATCGGGGGACAACCATTCTGTTGTCTTGATTCCATCCGTAAACATTAAAAAATCTAATTGAAATAACATTTATTCCACGTTCTTCGTGATGTGATGCCAAATAAATCTCATTATATCTTTTGGCCATTGCGTAAGAAGTTCTTGGATCAACCATTACTTCTTCCGTGAGCGCATTTTTTACAATTGCCGAGTGACTATATATGCCACTTGTTGATGCATATAATATGTATTTTACATTATTTGTCTCTGAAGCCTCGACAACATTTCTTGTTCCAACGACTTCAACATCCATGGTTTCTACTGGATTATCCGCAACAATGTCAACACCCAATACAGCAGCGAAATGAAATATGACATCACATCCTTTAGATGCTTCTAAAACCAATTGTCTACTTCTGACATCACCTTTAAAGAATTTTATTTTTGAAAAAGTATCTTTATCAAGCTTGTTTCCCCTTAGTAATGAGTCTAAGACAACTACTTCGTGACCTTTATTTACAAGGCATCTTGATAAGTTACTACCGATGAAACCTGCTCCTCCTGTTATTAGAATTCTCATATTTTAACTCATGTGTGATTGATACAAATATCAATAATTTTCTGCATAGAATTTATTATTTTTAATTTTTTTTTAATCTATATTTTTTTCACGCCATAATTGATTAAGTCCAAGCTTTAAAAATCCGGATTTGTAAGGGGTGCAAATGTTTTTAAATCAGTGCTTGAAAAATAAAATTGAATTTCGGTAATTTTCAAGGCAACTTTCAAAAAAGTAAATACGTCATTAATAGTAACTCTTTAAAAGTGATTTTCTAGTCCTAAATCAGATGTTAATTACTTTTTAAAACGTGACGACATTAGATTCTTTATTATTGATTTAATGTCATATATTTGACGCGCTAAAACTATTTAAATTATGAAAAAACTGCTCCTTACGGTTGTTGTTTTCTTCTTTTCTTTTTTTTCTATATTCTCGCAAATGCGTCAAAATGACATCTGTGATCCTTCACCTAAGTCATATAAAGTATGTGTAAAAGAAAATGCATCATCTAAAATTGATAGTAGAAATATCATTCCAAGAGCTTTAAAAGAAAGTGAGTTTTGTTTAATTGTTGAGAGCAGAGATTTAAAGAATGAAGTTATAATTTCCTTAGATGAAATGCATGAAGTAATCATATATCCATACAACGTTCCGTAAATGAGATATATAAGGTTTAGATATTTATTTACACTGTTACTTGTCTTTCTATTTTCATTGGAAGCTTTCGCTCAACCGTGTACACCTGCAGCTAACCCTTTCTGTTTTGCCCCTATTAATTTAACGGTGGGAGGCCCTTGTGTTAATGGTACTACTTGTAATGGTATGGGGTTTGTTCCATCCACTTGTAACACGGCTGATAATCAAGGTGTATGGTATTCTTTCGTGGCTACGGATCCTAGCATGACAGTGGCTATTGATCTAATTACCAATTCGGGTTGCGATTTTAGCTCGACCGTTTATGTCGGTATTTGTACCTCAGGTATTATAGAAATTAGTTGTCTTTCTGGTGCGCCTTCAGATGATTCGCATATCCTTACTGGTTTGGTAATTGGTAACACTTATTCTATTGAGGTTTCTTATAATGCTGCTGGTGGTTGTGGGGGGCCCAATGGTTCTGCTGAATTTTGTATTGCTGTTGACGTAACAACTGGAGGCGTTCCAAACGATGAGCCATGCACTGCGACAGTACTGCCTGTAAATGTGAATTGTGTTTATCAAACCTCAACAAATGATGGAGCAACAGATACCCCTGGAGTAACTCCCCCAGGATGTGCTAATTATTTAGGTTCTGATGTTTGGTTTTCAGCAGTGGTTCCGCCAAATGGAGCTGTTGATATTGGATTCTTAAACGGGGTGTTGGTGGATGGAGGAGCCGCAGTGTACACAGGGCCGGATTGTAGTAATTTAACTTTAATAGCATGTGATGATGATAGTGGACCAGTGTTAATGCCTGGATTTAATCTTTTTGGTTTGACTCCTGGCTCTACGATTTGGATACGTGTTTGGGAGCATGGAAATAATAATAATGGAGATTTTGAGATTTGTGCTTCAATAGGGACACCGCCCGTGGGATGCACAGTGACCAATTTGTCTTGTGCTTTGGCTACATCAATAATTGTTGACGATCCGTGCGTGCAGGGATCAACCTGTAATGGTGGCCCACCAACCTTGACAAGTTGTAATGCTGCTATGACAGAAGGGACTTGGTTTACTTTTGTTGCCACTGATCCAGAGATGAGTGTCTACATCAATCACGTAAGTAATACTGGTTGTTATTATGCATCTTCCGTATTTTCAGGTTCTTGTGGTTCTCTAACGGAATTAAGCTGTGAATCAGGAGCACCCTTAAATGATGCTCATGTTTTGTCAGGATTGACCATAGGTGATACATACTATGTTCAGGTGTCATATCCTCCAGGAGGACCTTGTGGAAATAATGGTTACTCTGAATTTTGTATTTCAGTTATTGAGAGTCCATGTCAAGGAGGGTCAAATAATTCATGTGTAACGGCCGAACCATTTTGTACAGGTACTACTTATTCTTATTGTAATACTACAGGTATTCCCTCAGCGGGTATATACAGTTGTTTAGGGTCAACCCCTAACCCTATGTGGATGTATCTTCAAATTGACACTCCTGGACCAATTGATATTCAAATTTCTCAAACAGATAATTTTGGAGGTACTCTAGATGTCGACTTTGCAATGTATGGACCTTATGCTAGTGTAGCTGATGCATGTAATAATATCACTCCTGGATCTCCAACTGTCGACTGTTCATATTCTGCAGCAGCAGTTGAAACTGCCAATTTCACCGGAGGAGCGCCAGGAGAGGTGTATTTGCTTTTAATAACTAATTATTCAAATAATCCGGGTTTTATTGAGTTTAGTCAAACAGGTGGAACTGGAACAACAGATTGTTCCATTATACTTCCTTGTTCGATAGCGGGTACTGCTTCGGATGCATCTTGTTTTGGTGGTACGGATGGTTCGATAGACGCAACTTGGACGGGTACGGCAACATACACTATTGAGGTACTTAACAGTTCTGGTATTCAGGTTGATATTTTAAATGGCACCTCATTAAATCTAAATACATTTACAGGTCTTTCTGCTGATACCTACACTTTAAATGTTACAACTGCTGATGGTTGTACGAACTCGGTTGAAGTTATTGTTGGAGAGCCTTCTGTTTTAGCATCTTCAAATGTAGTTGTTAATGCTACTTGTGTAAATCCTTTAACCGGTTCAATTGAAATTACGGCAACTGATGGTACTCCTCCTTATAACGTTAGTTGGACAGGTGTAGCCTCAGGAGATCCAGCTGGTGACGAAATTGCTACCTCAGGTGGAACTTATGATATTACATCTTTAGCCTCTGGTTCTTATGTAGTTACAACAACTGATGCGAATAGCTGTACGAGCGTTCAAAATATTACGGTTGATGAAGATGTTTGTACAGCACCAACAGTAAGTTTACCAGCAGGCTTACCAGCGACCCTAGATTGTGCAAG
>ERZ887849.746-NODE-746-length-33713-cov-11.942153_pt1 | contig 33713 bp, 23 predicted proteins | sample MGYA00521267_ERZ887849 | MGnify/ENA primary metagenome ERZ887849 (study PRJEB32303, sample SAMEA104408601) | aquatic metagenome | biome: Brackish water; feature: Pelagic; material: water | place: Baltic Sea | collected 2014-06-06T16:11:00 | depth 2,863 m ... | reverse complement strand
CTACAGCCCTTTGTTTACAAGGGGTTTGGCGAGCACTACTGTTGAGTGGGAATAGAATTAATCTATGAACCGCTGTTTTTATCACGCTTAATTGGTGAAAAGTGTGTGGAAGGTTGGTGGAAATTTTTTAGAAACCCCAAAAGCTAATCCTGTTGGCTTTCCTATCATTGTTAGAAAGAAGATCAGAAACCACAATAACTTTTACACATTATAAAAATGCCAAGGTAGACGTTGCCATTTGCTGCATAACTCTCTACTTTTATTTGCGGTTATTACTGACGGGATCACAAAGGTCCTTTTTCTCTACTGAAAGGCCAAAATATTTCTTTTCAGCCGCTCACTGTCTAGTTCGTAAAAGATCACCGCAGGCGAACTTTGTTCTAGGCGACCTGTAATATCGCCGCTTGTCGAACTTTCTTGCGCTGAATATAGGCGAACACTGAAGGCACCATGGAAAGCGTGATCACGGCGGAGCCGATTACTCCGCCAGCGATGGCCGTGGCTAATGGTGGCCAGAATTCGCCACCGTTAACGATCAGGGGTACAAAGCCGCCAATGGTCGTTAGGGTGGTGGAGACGATGTGTCTGGTGGAATCCACTACCACATTGGCTATGCCTTCGCTGTCCCCTGATTGACTGCGCGGGTCCGCCTTTAGTGCGGATAAAACAATAATCGCGCCATTAATCGCCAGACCCATCATGCCTAGTGAGCCGATTAACGCCATATAGCCAAATGGGTAACCAAACAGTCGCACGCCCAATAGAGCCAGTCCGAAACTTAAAAAGGCGACAATGCCGATAAGTCCCGCATAGCGAAATGAATTCAGCGACAGAATAATGACGCCGGCCATGGCTAAGAGGAAAAAGATAAATACCTGAACAATGCCGCCCATAGATTCGGAACTGCTTTACGCTTCGCCGCCAAGCTGTAATCTATAGCCTTCTGGTGGGCTATAGTTTTGTTCTTCGAGCTTTTCGTTGAAGTCCGCTAACACAGCGCCTGCTAAGCTAAACGGAACTAGATAGCCGCGCACGGCGCTGATGCGTTCACCTTGGTGTCGATCGATTGCCGATGACGTGGGGACCAATTGCCAATCCCCAAGCTCGCTAAGAGGTATGCCGTCTCGGCCATTGGCCAAGATAGGCAGTGAGTTGAGATCGGACATTTGGTTTCGAGAGTCTGCTTGAAATTTAACTCTCACATCTATTTCTGTATTGCCCTCTAAAACAGTGCCTGCACTATCGCCCATTAACGCCGAGTTTATTCTCTGTGCCAGGCCGCCGGTGCTTAAGCCTGTGGCTGCTATGTTGTTTTCTCTTGGCATAAATGTGAGTTTGGGTTCTGCTGTAGACAGTGATGCCCGGGCATAGGTGACATTGGGCACACTGGCTAATATGGCCCTAAGTTTTAGTGCCTCTTGGCGCAGTACTTCCAAGTCTTGACCAATAATGCGGATCTCAATGGGCGAGTCTGTGGGTGGTCCCTGCTCAAAGGGCAGTGCCAATACTTCGGCGCTGGGGAACGCGATGGACAGCTGGCTTTGGATTGCGCCGAGTATTTCGCTAGTGGCTTCAGGTGAGGTGGTATTGACCCAGGCGGCCGCAAAACTGGGTATGCGCTCATTGAGAGAGGTTACGTTGTAGTAGACCCGCGGTGCGCCTTTGCCAATGGTCCAGAAGGTGTCGGTGACGTCAGGGTTACTGCGCAATATGTTATCGGCTTTGGCAATGGCTTGCTGTGTTTCCCATATTGAGGTTTGCGCGGGCAGGGATAGCTGAATTTGAAATTGGTTGCGATCGACCGCGGGGAAAAATTGTTGGGTCAGAGTGGGCGCCAGAGCGAAGCCAATAATCGGCATAATGCAGGCGATAGTGACGCCAATTATTGGTCGCTTAAGTACAGTAACCAGCGCTGAATGATACTTTTTGGTCAGCATAGGGCTGGAGAAACCGGTCTGCCACCAGCGGTTGCCCACTTTTTCAGGCCAACGATTTTCTAAGTAGCCGGCGATGGCGGGCACCACGGTCATGGCCAAAATAAACGAGCTGGCAACGGACAAAGCGACAGTAACGCCAAGAGTGCCAGTGAAGTCGCCAACCCCGCCCGGTGCCAGGGCAATGGGCATAAAGGCAAAAATGGTGGTGGCGGTGGATGCCCCCAGGGGCACCAGTAAATGTTTGATGGCGCGGCTAATAGCCTCGTCAATTTGCGCGCCGCGACTGCGCCGTAGCTTGTAATCTTCAACCACCACAATGGCATTATCGATAAGCAGGCCTAAGGAAATAATCAAGCCGGTGACAGACATTTGGTGCAACGGGATATCTAACACCTGCATACCCACCAGGACCATGCTGGCGGAGAGGGGTAGGGCGATACCCACGGTTAGCGCTGAGCGAACACCCATTAGCCAAATCAGCACCAGCAGTACAATGATCAATGCGAAAATCAGATTGTTGGCCAGTGAGTCCATGCGCTGGTCGGTATAGATATTCTGGGAATAGACCGTTTCTAAACCAATTGAACTGGGTAGGTTAGCTTGGAATTTTGCTATCAGGGCATTGGCGTCGCGGGTCCAATTTTCAATTTGTAATCCCCCCTGCATTTTTGCATTGACAAAAATGACCTGCTCGGTGCCATGGAAAGCCAATGAACGAGGCGGATCTAATTGGGTTTTACGCACAGTGGCTAGATCTGAAACGCGCACAGTGCTGCCGTTGTTACCCATCGCTAGGGGAATGCTGGCGGTGCTGCGGTAGCACTTTTGGCAATGTATAACCCCCCTAGTAGTGCGATTCCAGCATTCCAACTTGGCGCAGCCATTGCTATTCACGATGACAGTAACAACGCCACGGCGACGTTGGCTGACAACCTCACTTTAAATGCCGATGTTTGGCATAATATTTCGGTGAGTGCGAGCGTTGTTGCCAAGACTGCGATTCGAGTAAATACTGAGGTTGGAAGTGCCACCAAACCTCCAGCGGGCCAACATGGGCCTAATCAGAAGCCACCAGCAGCTGCAGTAGCTGTAGCCTTTTCATGGGGAGCTATGGCCAATAAGGCTCATGCGGATATTGGTGCTGGTGCGAACCTGCAGGCTGGAGGTGATGTTAGGCTCACGTCGACTTCACTAAATGGTTCCAGTTGGGCAGAGTTTTGGGGTGAGGATATTCTTGGGGCATTCGAGAGTTTGTATCATAACTTATCGAATCTGGTCACCCATTATCAGTCAGAGGGTGAGCTTTTCGTTCGGCAGGGCGAGGTTGTTGCTGACGAGCAAGGCGATATCTACCGTTATATTGCCGACCAAGCTAATCTGATTGATTTGAACGAAGAAGAGTTTTCTGGCGCAGATTGGGAGGCTTTGGAGGGTGCAGCGACTCATCTCGCATTCAATGTACTCGCGGGCAGTGACGCAGCCGATCCCCTGGCGATTGAAAACGGTGATCTTGTGTTTATCAAGCCGGGTTATCGTGGTGCCGGAAACACCGCTGAAGCTGGTGCAATCTACAGGTACATTGGCGATGCTAACGATAAGCTAGACCTTGCTAGTACAGATTATTCAAACTCTCAACTATGGGAGAAGCTGGCTGTTTCGACAGACCGTATTGCTGCCATGCGCTCAGTCTCGCTGCGTGACGATGACATGGTGCGGCTAGTCGCTGGACCCAGTAGTAAACTGGACGGTCTTACCTTTACCTATAGTGGCAGTTTGGCAGATCGCGATTTAACGGAGTCTAATTTCGCTGATGATAGTTTGTGGGCGGCATACTACGCCATCGTATATGACTATGAGATGGTGCAGGATCGCACTTATGACTTGCTGCCGGGCAATATTATTTTGTCTGAAGGTGAGTTATAGAAGTATGTCGGCCGGGGTACTACGCTTGTTTACTCTCCTCTCGATCTGAACTCGGACGCGTTTGAAACTTATGCGGCGCCAAGTTGGGACAGTGTGGGTTCAGGTCTTATGGGGGTGGCTAAAGCAGGACTGTCGTTAAAGAATTTTGGTTTTATATCGAATTGGGCTGGTGCCGGGGCCAAGGACGCTAAAACAGGATTGCAGGGCGCTATTAGTATTAATAGTGCCAGTTGCAGTGAGGCACTCTGGAGCTCCGCAGACACCTGCTCGGCGACCTCTGCCAGCTTCTACCGAGCCTCTAAGAGAGCATCGATCAAGCCACTGTTGAGGGCGTGCCACAGAGCCTAAGCGGGAATAAACTCAGCAATATAGCGGTCGATAACTAAATAATTCTGTGCTGGAGAGGTCACTCTATTCAGCTCTGTAAAGTAGGTTTTAGACTTACCATTCGGCAATCGAACCATCGTCGTGACGCCACAGGGGGTTCTTCCAGTCGCAGGCAATTTTTGACGCTGCGATAACCGCCTGCTCATCCACTTCAACACCCAGTCCGGGTTTTGGCAACGGTTTAATATGTCCATCGACCATGGCAAACTCCTCTCTGTTCACCACATAGTCCAGCAGCTCTGCACCCTGATTGTAATGAATACCCATAGACTGCTCTTGCAGCACCGCATTGTGGGAGACAAAATCCACCGCTAAACAGGCAGCCAACGCGATGGGGCCGAGAGGGCAGTGAGGCGCCAAGGCCACATCATAGGCTTCGGCCATGGAGGCAATTTTTAGGCACTCGGTAATACCCCCGGCATGGGACACATCCGGCTGAACTATGCCCAGGCCACCAGCTTCAAATACCGACTTAAAATCAAAGCGGCTATACATGCGCTCACCGGCAGCCAGCACTATGCTAGTTTGGCGAGACAGAATGGCATACTGCTCAGACTGCTCTGCCAGTACCGGCTCTTCAACAAATAGGGGGTGGTAGGGTTCCAGTTCTTTTAACAATACCTTGGCCATGGGCACAGAGACCCTGCCATGAAAGTCCAAACCAAAATCGATGCTGCTGCCAAAGTTTTCTCTAATGGTTGCGACTCGGGCAATAACCTGCTCTACGGCCCTATAGCTATCGATCATCTTAAGCTTGCCACAGCCATTTAATTTAAAGGTATCCCAGCCCTGAGCCTGCAGCTCTTTCATCTGACGGCTTTCATCCTGAGGGTCATCGCCACCCACCCAAGAATAGGTCTTCATGCTGTCGCGCACTGTACCGCCCAGTAAGTCGTAAACCGGCACGCCGAGATCTTTGCCCTTGATATCCCAGAGTGCCTGATCAATACCGGCAATGGCTGACATCAAAATGGGTCCGCCGCGATAGAAGCCACCGCGATAAAGTGTCTGCCAGAGATCATTGATCTGTCGCGGGTCTTTACCGATTAGATAGGGGGCTAATTCATTCACCGCCGCGGCAACGGTCTGCGCACGACCTTCAATCACCGGCTCTCCCCAGCCGACTATGCCCTCGTCAGTGTCTATGGCTAAAAAGAGCCAGCGTGGGGCAACGGGGTAGAGCCGTAGATGAGTGATTTTCATGGGGTCGAAATCTCTGGTATTGCACAGAGGCTGTGCGGTTATTTTTATTATGTAAGCATCTTTAATCTAGATTCTAAACTAAATGGCTGGTTAAAAGCGTTTTGCCTAGCAAAATAGAATTCACTGGCCGTAGCTAGGGTATTTCGGCATTATTGATTTTCAGTTAGACGCCCAAATAATAAGAAGATTTGCCAATGCCCGAGCAGATACAGCCATTTTATACAGTCCATAGTCTCCACTGCAGTCTGGTATTGGATTGCCGCGGTTCGGCTGAGGGTATTAAAAATGGCCCAGCCATTCTCTATTGGGGTGCTCGTTTAGCTGCTGGGACCTCTCCAGAGATGCTCGCACTGATGGCCACTCGTCAGGAGGCCCAGGGCTGTATGCCCGAGGAAGCGCCGATTGCGCTATCTCCGGAATTGGGTGCGGGGTTTCAAGGCAATGCCGGTATTCAAGTGCATCGCGATGGTGGGCAGTGGGCCAGTTATAGTCGCATTGAATCTGTGACTGAGGATGGCAATGGCAGCCTGACGATTATCTCTATTTGCCCATCGACCCAGATCAAAGTCACTCATAGGCTCGCCTTAGATCAACAGTCAGATATGCTTACCGCGACCACCGAGTTGACCAATATTGGCGACAGGACTCTCTGGGTAGATCAGTGCAATGCGCCTAGTATTCCAGTGCCAATGCACTACAGCAAAATACTTGGATTCGCTGGCCGCTGGGGCAATGAATTTCAGCGCCAGCCGGTGGATCGTTTTATGGGTACCTATCTCCGTGAAAATCGATCTGGGCGCACTTCTCACGATTCATTTCCCGGGGTGATTCTGCATACAGAGCAGACGAGTGAAAATGCCGGTGCGGCTTACGGATTGCATCTGGGTTGGAGTGGCAATCACCAGATCCGTGTCGAAGAGCAGTTTGTCGGCCGTGCCTATGCTCAGATGGGAGAGCTGTTTTTTCCCGGTGAACTCAGCCTTGAAGCCAATGAGTCTTACTGCTCACCGACGCTCTATGGGGTCAGTACTGAGAGTGGCCTATCGGCGCTGTCCCAATGTTTTCATCGTTATATTCGTTCAACGCTTAGAGATTTTCCGCGCACTGAAAAACCCAGACCGGTGCACTTTAATACTTGGGAGGCAATGTATTTTGACCTTTCCCTTGAGCGCCTCTGCACCCTTGCAGATCAAGCGGCGGCTGTGGGCGCCGAGCGTTTTGTGCTGGATGATGGCTGGTTTAACAATCGCCGATCCGATAGTGCCGGGCTGGGTGACTGGTTTGTGGACCCGGGGATTTTCCCCCAGGGCCTAAGCCCCTTGATCGACCATGTGCAGGCTAATGGTATGGAGTTTGGTCTCTGGGTTGAACCTGAGATGGTAAATCCAGACAGTGATCTCTATCGCGCTCATCCGGACTGGATTCTGAGTGCCGAGACAGGATTAGGGGATGCGCCTCTGCTGCTGGCGAGAAACCAGCTGGTATTGGATCTAACTAGATCTGAGGTTCAAGATTATTTGTTTGACTGTATTGATGGCTTGCTCAGTCAGTACTCGATTAGTTATTTAAAGTGGGATATGAACCGTGCTGTCAGCCAGCCCGGCGGCACGAACCAGCCCGGCGGCACGAACCAGCCCGGCGGCACGAACCAGCCCGGCGGCGCGAAGGGACGTGCAGTGACTCATTACCAAACTCTGGCGCTGTATAGGTTATTAGCCCGTATTCGTCAGGCCCACCCAAAGGTTGAAATTGAAAGCTGCGCTTCAGGAGGAGGCCGAGCGGACTTTGGTATTCTCGCCCATACAGACAGAATTTGGACTTCCGATACTAACGATGCCCTGGACCGCTTGCGTATTCAAAATGGCTTCTCGCTATTTTTCCCCGCCGAATTAATGGGTGCCCATGTGGGTCCCAAAGACTGCCATATCACTGGGCGCATCATTGCTATGGCAACCCGTGCTGGCGTGGCGATGTTTGGTCATATGGGTATAGAGGCCAATCTGCTGACCATGGAAGAGTCTGAAAAGACTGAGCTTAAGGCGGCAGTGGAACTCCATAAACAGCATCGCCAGTTAATTCATGGCGGTGATTTGGTGCGTCTTGAATCTGCGCATAATGAGAACAGCTTTGGCCTGATTTCTACCGATCGGCAGGAGGCATTATTCTCCTATGCGCTGCTCGACAGCTATCGCAATAGTGCGCCGGGGAGGCTGCGTTTCTGTGGATTAGATCCAGAGGCGCAATATAAAATTAATATTGTCTGGCCCCTGCAACCGAGTAGCATTTCAACATCCATTCTCGATGTGATTAATGGTGCAGTTATTAGCGGCGATGCTCTCACAAACTTTGGGGTGCAGTTACCGATTATGCTGCCCCAAAGTCTGCTGATATTTTATCTACAAAAGCGTTAGGGCCTTACCTATACAGCCGCTTCACCTGTCTTATTGGATGCAACCTGCTTTTCCAAGCCGATAAACTCGGCCCGATTGCCCAGCACAAAACGGTTGATAAATAGCGCCATACTCACGCAGACAAAGAATGTAATAAACATCATATGGATGTAATGCAACGGCATCCAAATCCAGATAAAGCTGGCATACATCAGCACACCAAAAATCACCGCGGCAATGGCAGCGCGATAGTCCACATTGCGGAACAATAGACCCACAGCAAAACACGCCAGTATGGGCATACTAATCAGTCCCCAGAGTTCCTGAAGTAAATTAATAATGCTCTCTGACTGGGCATAAATCGGCACCATAATCACCGCGATAACCACAAAAAATACTGTGGCAATACCGCTGAGCACGCGCACATTGGGTTTTTTATCTACATAGGCCTCGTGAAGATCACAGACATACATGGCCGCTGAAGAGTTCACCATACTGTTAAAGGAACTCAACACCGCCGCCGCAATGGCAGCGGCAAATACCCCTGATAGCCAGCTTGGTAGCAAGTCACCGACAATACGACCATAGGCTTGATCGCCTATATCGCCATAGAGTTTAAAGGCCACAATACCAGGAATAACCACCATGCTCGGGATAAAGATCACGCGGATAAAGGCCGCCGCATAGACACCCTTTTGCGCCTCTTGAACCGTGGGTGCAGCCATAGCGCGCTGGGTAATGGTCTGGTTGGTGCTCCAGTAAAAAATTTGAATCAGGAACATACCGGTTAACAGTGTGTGCCAGGGGACTGGTGATGCACTGTCGCCAATCAATGTTAGCCGTTCCGCGGGAATGCCGCTAAAGTCAAAATCAATTGCCATCAGGGACAGCACCACAATCAATAGACCCATGGCCAGTACCAAGACGCCGCCGTAGGTGTCTGAGACGGCAACGGCTCGCAGACCACCAAGCACCGAGTAAGCAGCACCCAAAACAGCAAAGGCAATGGCGACAGTCAGCAGGTCCGCTTCAATGCCGGTCATGGAAATCATAAACAGCGCGCCGGTATAGATCACCGCGGGCTGGAAGACAAAGACATTGATAAACAGAAACATGGTCGAGACCAGGGCGCGGATATGTTTGCTGTCGTAGCGTTTCTCCAAGAGCTCGGTTGTGGTGGTGCAGTTGTTTCTGTAATACACCGGTAAAAAGACTTTGGCCAGAACCATTAGGCCAACAAAGCCCGCTAGTTCCCAGAGCGCTAAGAGCATCATCTGATTGCCATTCATGCCCACCAGCTGGTCGGTACTGAGATTGGTCAAGGTGATAGAGCCCGCCACAAAGACCCAGGTGAGACCGCCACCGGCGAGAAAATACTCTTTGTTGGAGTCAGTGGAATGTCGGTTCTGCCCGGTGCACTTGATACTGGTAATCAGTGCAATGGCACCTAGAACAAGACAGAATACAGCTAGCTGGATGGTTTGTTCACTCAAGGGGAAGCCTCTTTTTAATTTTTATTATTACTATTTATTGTTTTTATTTTTTTTGTCTTTTTTAAATTTTCCAAACTGTTACGCCATGGGGCTCTATCGTTGTGTTGCCCAGAACAACAGTGATGTTGGGATTCAATGGCAGAACCTGCTGATGCTGTGAATAGTTAAAGGCAAACATCAGATTACCCCGCTGGCTGATACGAATATCTTCGCCAAATCTGTAGGTCTGAATATCAGCTTGCTGACACTGCTGCTGGAAAAAATCCAACAGAAAAGCTCGGTTGGTCAAGGTGGCCATATAGGTAAAGCGCTGGTTGCGGACTATGGCCGGCTCAGCGTTTTCGTAGCTGGCGACCACTTCTAGATGGTCAGAGTTTCCGATATCCAACTGTTCACGCCAGATACCACTCTCATATATATGGTTATTCCAGCTTAGAGACTCGCGACAATCGGCACGCAAGGTCTCAACCGAGAGCACTCGTATAGGAATTAATTGCTGTAATAATCCGGGGGGCAGATTGCTGGGATAGCTAAACTCTGAGGTTTTGGCGCCAGCTCTGGGGCCAAAGATAAATTGCGTGCTACAGGCACGGCACTTGTCGACAAAGGCCTGATCAACGATCGGCAGGCTAGGTGCAATAATTAATTTATAGGCTGAGAAATCTGCATCCACGGAGATAAAGTCGATATTGACCCCGAGCTCACGGAGTGCGCTGTAATAGGAAAGCTGCACATTATTAAAATCATAGGCTTCCCCCTGCCGCTCTATATCGCTAACCCAGAGACCCTCGGCACCGGTAATAATTGCCACAGAGGCTGCCTGTAAAGGCTGGTTCTCTATATCCAGCTGCGCCACTTCCACCATTGCCTGCTCAGCTTCCGGCCAGGCTTCGGACTTGGAATTATCCGGTCGCAACAGTCCAGCATGCATTTGCTCCTGGGCAAATGGCGCCTGACGCCAGCGGAAATAGCAGACGCAGTCGGCGCCATGGGCGAAGGCTTCCAAGGTCCAAAATCGAATCATGCCCGGGGCGGGGCGCGGGTTATTATTCGCCCAGTTAACCGGCCCAGGCTGTTGCTCCATAACCCAGAAACCGCGATTTAACAGGCCGCGGGTTTGGTCGTGGTAATAGGTGGCAAAGTCTGGATGACCGGTGCGCATATAGCGGCGCAGTTCTTCTGTGGGCGCGTCGGTCATTAACAGATCAGTGCGTCCCAAGGGGTAGTTATCATAGCTGGTGAAGTCCAATGGCGCGGCCAGGGCATGGTTATCCACTGCGGTTTCATTCATGGGAATAAAATTGTGAGTGATAAATTTTCCCGGCGCATGCTGGCGAATCATTTCAACCATGGGGTTGTGATAGTTGACCACCTGATCCGATGAAAAACGTCGATAAGCTAGCCGGTGAGCCGGATTGGTTTCGGTGACCGCGCCTATGGGTAGTTCGATCTCGGTAAAGTCTCGATACTCCATAGACCAAAACACATTGCCCCAGTCTGTATTGAGCTTTTGCATGCTGCCGTAGCGTCGGCGGCACCAGTCTTGAAAAGCTTGCCGAGCAAGCTCGGAGCCACTCAGTGCGGTGTCATGGCAGCAGAGCTCGTTGTCGGTTTGCCAGCCCACCACGGCATCATTAGTACCGTAACGCTGCGCTAGGACTTCGGTGATACGCAGTGACTCACGCAGATAAATCGGGCTGGAGAAATCATAGTGACGGCGTGAGCCAAAGCCGCGGGTGCGTCCGGTATCTGGATCTACGGGTAGTATTTCTGGGTACAGATCGCACAACCATTTCGGTGGTGTGGCCGTGGGGGTGCCCATTACGACTTTTAGGCCGGCACCGGCCAGTGTTGCCACAGACTTATCCAGCCAGGCAAAATCATATTCGCCGGGATTGGGTTCCAGGCGCGACCAGGCAAATTCGCCGATACGCACACAGGTCAGACCCAGATCCGCCATCATCTTGGCATCTTCGTGCCACTGGGACTCAGGCCAGTGCTCTGGGTAGTAGCAGACTCCGAACATAGTACTTAGTGCCTTTTATTATTTTTTATAAAACGTCAAACCACTGGCCCAGAGGTGCTTAAAGCCTTTCCAGGGATCTTCGAACTGGTGGTCTGCACCCTTATATTGCTGGCTGCTCTCACGGGTCGGCAGGTAGGCGCAGCGGGCTGGATCGGCTTTTACATGGCAGTCGAGAAAGGCCAGGCTCATATGCTCGACCACTCTATTAAGGGTTTCTGTATCCCAGACCGGGTCGAAGTAATGGCCCAGTTCAAAGTCTGTGGCAAAGGACGCAGCTGGTGCCGGATGAGGCCCAATATTGTGCCGGGCATTTGCAAATACCAATAGATAGTTATGCTCGGAGCCGGTGCGTTCATGCAGTCGCTTGATACCATTTTTAAAGCCCGAGGTATTGTCCTGGTCGCCGGCCAAGTAAAAGGTTGGCACTGTGATTTTTGCCATAGCATCAATATCGTGGACACTGGCTTCACCGCCCCAGGGAGCGAGCAGCTGAACGGCTTTCCAACGTGGGTCCAACTGCTCTCCACCGCCGAAACAGGAATTTAGCGGGAAGGGCAGGACCAAGGCGATGGCTGTGGGAACACCACCCTGTTTGAAAAATTCTGACTCAAAAGCATAACAGCCACCGACAGTATTGATAGCGCCAAAGCCGCCCATAGAATGGCCGATAATCGCGGCTCTATCGGTGTCCACAATCGCTTCTACTGGAGAAGTTTGGTCGGCAAAATAATCCAGTAAAAATTGCTGATCTCGAGCTCGGTTATAGAGAGTGTTAATAAAGCCTGCAGGTCGATCTGATTCATCTTTGATGTCTGCATTGGTGGAGCCGCTATGATCTATACCCACCACCACATAGCCGTGACTAGCCAGATGTTCACCCAGATAAAACATCTGTGTGCGATAGCCGGTAAAACCATGAGATAAGAGTATTAGCGGGAAACTGCCCTCACTGAGCGCCGGTGCATCGCGATACGCCTGGCCCTGGAGTTCAAAAGGGTTGTGCAGGCGGGTAACGTTTTTATAGGTAGCTAATTTGCGCTGCTCTTGAGGCTTGGTCTGAGCCGTCGGATACCAGACTTCCAGTACCAGCTGGCGTTCAGTGTTGAGAATAAAATTGGCGGTATTTAAGCGCTTGGGGTCGGTGGCGGTGATATTGGTCACGCCCACAGTGAAGGTGCCGGGGAAGGCGAGTTCTGGGGTTACTGGAGGTTGATCGGTATAAAGTTGCTCGGCGTTTTTCACTTCCTCGCTGACGGCATTGCCAGTTAGCGCTGCAGAAAGCAATACGACGATTCCCAGCCATTTAATCGACAAGCTGTTCCCCTTTTATTATTTTTATTTTCGTGCTTTTTATCGGCGTTGTTGTTGCCGCCGAATCACGTTATGGTTGTTCCATATTAAAACATATAAAGGCTGATAAACGGGCCAACGTCGGCGCCAGCTGGCGAAAATAACAATCCTTTCATCAATATAAGAGGTCGTCCAATGGGCGAATGTGCAAATTATCCCAGTCTCTCGGGACGCTGTGTCTTTATTACTGGCGGTGCCACCGGTATTGGTGCGGCAATGGTAGAGGCTTTTGCGCTGCAGGATTCGAAAGTGGCTTTTGTCGATCTGGATTTAGCCGCGGCACAAACCCTCTGTGATCGCCTTGAGTCAGAGATCGGAGTGCGCCCTTGGTTTCAGCAGGTCGACGTTACCGATTCGTCAGCACTGCAGGGTTCCATAAAACAGGCTGTCGATGACCTGGGCCCACTGCAGGCACTGGTCAATAATGCCGCTAACGATCGTCGTCATTCTGCTGCAGAAGTGACGCCTGAGAGCTGGCGTGAGTGCATGGCAATCAATCTGGATGCGACCTTTTTCGGCGCTCAGGCGGCGGCTAAAGTTATGACTGCGGCTAATACTCAGACTCAGAGCCAGGGCGGCTCAATTATTAATTTCAGCTCTATCAATGCTCTGCTGGGCCCAGTCAATATGCCCGGTTACGTGGCAGCTAAGGCGGGCATTGTCGGCTTGAGTAAAGCGTTGGCGGCGGACTACGGCGAGGCGGATATTCGCGTCAATGCGATTTTACCCGGCTGGGTAGTGACCGAACGCCAGCTTGATACCTGGCTAACACCAGAGGCGGAAGCGGATTGGATGGAGCAGGTCTCCCTTAAAAAACGGCTGTTACCGGAAGAGGTGGCCAATCTGGCGTTGTTTTTGGCGGCGGACGACAGCTGTATGATCACTGGCCAGGCCTTCACCATCGACGGCGGCAGGACCTAGACTAATGGCTGAAGCATTATTTATTGCTGGGGACTGGGGCACGACTCATCTGCGTCTCTATCTGTGCCAACATAATACCAGCCAAGCGCTGAATATTGTAGCCACCCAGATGGGACCGGGGGTGAGCCGAGTGGAAGGTAATTTTGAACAAATCTTCTTTGAATTAGCCGGCCAGTGGTTTGAGGATCATGGGCCTATGCCGGTGATTTTATCCGGTATGGTGGGGTCCAATATTGGCTGGCATGCCGCCCCTTATATAGATTGCCCCGCCAGTGCCGAACAGATTGTCGCTGGCCGCACAGCGTTTCAAGCTAGGGGTATAGATTTTTCGATTATCTCGGGATTGCGCACCACCAACCCACTGGGAACGCCCGATCTGATGCGCGGAGAAGAGCTGCAGTTATTGGGGTGGATGGGCGCAGCAGCGAGCCTCGCAAATGAAAGCACAGGCGCAGAGTTAGTCGTATTGCCTGGGACCCACAATAAATGGGCTCTGGTGAGGGGTGGCAAGATTGAGACCTTTGTTACCGCACTGACCGGTGAGCTCTATTCGTTACTGCAAAATCACAGTGTCCTTATTGCCAATGGGGAATCTGCAGACTTCTCAGATGATATCTTTCTGCAGGGAGTCAAGGTGGCGACAACATTGGAGTCGGGTCAGCTGCTGCAGGCGCTATTTGCCACGCGCAGTCGTCAGGTCTTGGGTGAGTTGTCAGAGTTGTACGCCTCTGCCTATTTGTCCGGTCTATTAATCGGCTCCGATGTGGTTGGCTCCCTTGCCCTGATGGAAAAACAGATGGGCAGGATTTCATCCGTTGACCTAATTGGAGAGTCAGCTTTGAGTCGTTGTTATCAACTAGCGTTGGAATCTGTGGATATCAAAGCCGAACTGCGGGATGCAACTCAGATTAGCATTTCTGGTTATCAAACTGTTTATGAGGCTGTTTATGCGGCTGTTTATGAGGTGACTCAATCATAACTTTAACCCTCTCTCTAAAACTCTTCCCACAGCTCTTTTCACAATTCTCAAGAGACATAGTGCTATGAACGAAAAGCTTGAAAACTGGTTTTCTAAAATGCCTGTGATAGCTATCTTGCGCGGCGTAAAACCAGATGAAGTCGTAGCTATTGGAGAGTCTCTCTACAAAGCTGGGATAGGCATTATTGAAGTGCCTTTGAATTCCCCAGAGCCACTGGCGAGTATAAAAAACTTAGCTGAGGCCTTAGGCGATCGCTGTGTTATCGGCGCCGGAACTGTATTGACCGAAGTCGAGGCCGAAGGGGTTGCCGCTGCCGGCGGTGAGATCGCTGTCAGTCCCAACACTAACCCAGCCGTAATCGCCCGCAGTCTTGTATTGGGTATGGTGCCAATGCCGGGCTGGGCAACGCTGACTGAAGCCTTGCTTGCCTATCAAGCCGGTGCCCGCTATCTAAAATTATTCCCTGCAGCAACCTATGGCCCGGAGCACATTAAAGGGGCTAGTGCTGTATTGCCGACGGACTGCAAGATGCTGGCGGTCGGTGGCGTAGGCGCAGAGTCGGCCGCTGCTTGGTTGAGTGCTGGTGTCGATGGTTTTGGTATTGGCTCTGAACTGTATAAGTCGGGCGATAGTGCCGAGCAGGTTTATCAGCGAGCAGTGGCTGTGGTGGCCGCACTTAAGACTGCTAGAGAGGGTTGAAAAGAATGGCCAAATCGGTAGTGAGTGCGACATTAATTGAAAGCCTCAAGGTTAAAAATACGTTGGGGGAGGGCATTATCTGGGACGCCGCCAGCGCCTGCATTTGGTGGACCGATATAGATGGCAGCAAACTTTATCGCTATCAGCCCATGGATAAACAGCTCGATCATTGGACTACACCTGAGCGCTTAGGGTCTTTTGCCCTGATCAGTGACAGCGATTTTTTGATCTGTGGCTTTGCCAGTGGCTTCGCCTTTTTCAATCCTTACAGCGGACAGCTGCAGTTGTTGAAAAAAATAGAGCAAAATAACCCGGGTACCCGACTCAATGATGGCCGCGCCGATCGACAGGGACGCTTTTGGGCAGGGAGCATGGTTGAGTCCGGTGATCAGGACGCCGGCGCTCTGTATTGCCTAGATCAGCAATTGCAGGTAACCCGTAAAGTCTCTGGGTTAAATATTTCAAATGGGCTCTGCTGGAGTCCAGACTCGACGGTTATGTATCACACGGATACGCCATCTCGTCTGATTCATGCCTACGATTTTGACGCTGCTACTGGCGCCATTGCCAATCAACGCTGCTTAGTGCGCACCGAGAAAGGCTGTTTCCCAGATGGTTCTACTGTGGATGCCGAGGGCTATATTTGGAATGCTCAGTGGGGCGCGAGTCAGGTTGTGCGCTATAGCCCTGCAGGAGAGATTGATTTTGTGCTGCGGCTGCCAGTGAGTCAGCCAACCTGCGTCGCCTTTGGTGGGCCGCAGTTAGATAGACTCTTTATTACCAGTGCAACTCAGGGGTTCGATGAGCAGGCGCTGTTAGCCGAGCCAGAGGCGGGTAATGTCTTGGTCTTTCAAACCAACATTACAGGCACTCCAGATTCGCGGTTTATCGCGGGTTAAAAAACGCAATAATAACCCTAGCTAAAGACTGCCTACATAGGTTAGTGCTGTTAACGACTAGCGATAAAAACAGGATAATAAGCTCATGAATTACTTCCGACCTCTGTATCCATTCCTAATGGGATGGGCCCTGATTCTCTATACCTCAACATTTTCCGAGATAGGTCTTATCAATGGGCTCGGTCAGTTAGTGCTTTTCGGCCTAGTGGTCTGCCTGCCAATCTGGCGCACTGGGCGTATGAGTTATGTGGATATAGGCTGGCCCTGGGGGCTGGTTTTGCTCGGTGTGATTAGCTATTGGTTCAGTGATGGGCACTGGCTGCGCTCTCTGGTGGTCAGTGGAGTGGTGGTTTTGATTGGTCTACGGATGGGCATGGGCGCACTCAAAATGTGGGGCATGGGGCTGTTGAAAAAAGAGTTTCCCCGCTATCAATATCAGCGCCGACGCTGGGAGAGGGATGGCAAAACCAACGTTCAGCTAGCGCTGCAGGTGGATGCCATTTCTCAGGGGCTAGCCAATGCATCCTTTTTAGCGCTGCCGATTTTTATTATTGCCTCGAATAATAGTCAGACATTGTCGATGTTTGAGTTGGCTGGATTACTGATTTGGCTGCTGGCATTTGCCATGGAAACTGTGGCGGATATGCAAAAATTAACGTTTTTACAAAAGATGAAAAAACAGGGCAAACAGCGTCAGGTTTACGATGTGGGTCTCTGGCGCTACTGTCGGCATCCGAATTATTTTGCTGAATGGATGGTATGGAATGGCCTGGTGATCGCGGCTATACCCTCTTGGTTAGCACTGCAGGGCAGTGAAACGACTCTGGTGTGGGTATTGCTTGGTTTCGGATTGCTGTTTACCTCGCGAATGATGTATAGCACCTTGGTGTATGTCACTGGCGCGGTGCCGTCTGAGTATTACTCAGTGCAGAAACGTCCTGGCTATGCAGAGTATCAGCAACGCACTAATCGCTTTTTTCCTGGACCGCGCTCCGAGGGTTAGTCTGATTGTCTTGTTGGTAAAAGAAAAATTGTCACTGTTAAAGGCTCTTCTATAGTTAGCTCTTTCTGCCCAGTGATGACTTGACTGAGGCGTGCACCCCGCGGCTCAGAACTTTAATGCGGTCCTCCATAAAGTCTACGCCGTAGAGAATTATTACCACTAAAACCGCGAGTTTAATGGCTGGCAGAAGATGATCGGATGAGATCATCACCCCTAGCGCAGCCAGTACCCAGATGGTTGCCGCTGAGGTCACTCCGACTACAGCACCGTCTTTGGCAAGCATTACGCCGGCGCCGAGAAAGCCGATGCCAGTAATAACCTGGCCAACCACTCGAGATGGGTCGACAATATTGCCCTGCAATAAAAAGGTTGTCGCCAAAAATAGATAGGTGCCCAGTGTAATTAGGCAGGAGGTTCGTATACCCACTGGCTTGCCGCGCAGTTGCCGCGCAGTTGCCGTTCAAGTCCGATTATGGTGGCGCAAAACATTGCCGTGCCTATGGCGGGCCACTGATAGGGTGCTATGTCGAAAAGCTGGTTAAAGTCCATATGTTGCTTACCAAGTGTTTTAGTTATTTTTTATAGTTTGAGCAATCATCCTGTAGCTACTACTCGTTTCTTCTGTCGAATAATATTGGCAATCATTTTTTAATTACCAGTGAGTTGCTAGTGAGCTGCTAGCCATCAAGGTAGATGGCGGACCTAGTTATCAGGGGCTCTGCGGCCGCCCGAATATCCTCAGCATTGTCCATGGTCTGTGCCTGCGCCAAAAAGGCTTCGGCATCACTGACGCTAGTGGCTCGCAGCAGCCATTTGATTAACGGCAGTTTTGATGAGCTCATACTTAACTGACGGATACCCATGCCGATCAGCAGCAGTACTGCGATTGGATCAGACGCCATTTCACCGCACAGACTGACCGGTAGTTGACATTCTTGGGCAGAGCGAACTATGCGCAGTATTTCGTGGATGATAGCTGGGTGCAGCGGGTCATAAAGCTTGCCGACCAGCGGGTTGTTGCGATCTAGGGCCAGAAGATATTGACTCAAATCGTTACTGCCGATGGAGATAAAATCCAGTTTGTTGCGCCATAGTGGCAGCAGCGAAATACTGCTTGGTACTTCCACCATGATACCCAGGCGCGGGCGGCAAACGCTTTTACCCTCGGCTAACAATTGCTTGAGCGACTCATCAAGCAATTCTATGGCTTGGTTCAACTCACCTGTTGAACCAACCATGGGTAGCAGTAAGTGGACATTATCCCGTCCCGCCGCAGCCACCATCACGGCTCGAAATTGGGTGATCAACAATTGTAGGTTGTCTAGAGTAAAGCGGATGCCACGCCAGCCCAAAGCCGGGTTGTCCTCTTCGACTATAGGCAAATAGGGCAGCGGTTTGTCGGCACCAATGTCGAGGGTGCGGATATACACCGGCTTGTTTTTATAGGCCTCAATGACGTCCCGATAGACTGCGACTTGGTCTGCTTCAGAGGGCAAACTCTGACACACCATAAAAGGTATTTCGCTGCGATAGAGGCCAATACCCTCGGCCCCATTCTTGAGTCCGGGTAATAAGTCAGCTTGTAGACCAGAGTTAGCCATCAGGGTGATCTTTGTGCCATCGGTGGTTATGGCGGCAAGATCTCGGTTTTCCGCAAAGCGGCGAGCAACGTCTTGTTGGCTCTTGATAATGCTCTGGTATTCCGTGATCAGGGCCTCGCTGGGGGCAATAATAATCTGTCCATTGTCGCCATCAACAATCAGCGGTTGACCCATACTCAGCGACAGTTCACCCACACCCATTACGGCTGGAATACCCAGGGCGTTGGCAAAGATCGAAATATGCGAGAGTGCGGCGCCAGCAGAACAGACTATGCCCACCATAAGGTCAATGGGCAGGCTGACAATGTTGGAAACGCTTAATTGATCACCGACCAGTATTATCGGCGAGTCATCCTCCGGCTCCACAATCTCTGCCTCATAGCCACACCAGGCAAGGTAGAGTTTGTCTCCGAGCTGTTCTATATCCTCATGGCGAGCACGCAAATAGGGGTCTTGCATGGCTTTAAACAGTTCGGAAAAATAACTTACTGCCAGTTTTAATGCCCAAGGCAAGGCTTTTCCGGTTTTGATGGCATCAGTGATGTGGGCGCCGAAGCCCGGGTCATCCAACAGCATCTGATAGGCGTCGACTACCGCCGCAAGATTGTCGCCGAGGGTTTTTTCGACGATATTCCGCTCATGTCTTAGCTCAGCCATAACCTTGGATTTTAAGGCGAGCCAAGCCTCAAGTTCCTCTTCGGTATGCTCAATTGTCGATTCCGCTGCCTTAGTCAGCCCCGCGACACGCTGTACTCGTGCTTTACCTATGGCAATGCCTGGGGCACCACTGATGCCATTGCGATAATCATTGAGCAGCGGCCTTAGTGGTTGGTATAACTGCGCAGGTAACGATGCCAGCAGCAGTGCTAGGTGAGTCGCCAACGTGATTAAAAATGCCTCCTGCTCAGGAGCGAGGGCTTGAGGGCGACGACTCTGCACCACCAGCACACCAATTACATCACCGCGTTGCACCAGTGGCACGCCACAAAAGCTGTGAAACTGTTCCTCATTGGAACCCGCAACATAGTAGTAGTCAGCCAATTCGTCCGGATTAATAAGATTAATACTTTGGCGTGACTGTGCCACACGGCCGACCAATCCTTGATTGGCAGGAATAATAAAAGGGTGCCCCTTGGCCAGTCCATGGCTGGCAATCAGTGCCATGTCCTTATTCGCATTTTGTCGGTACAGACTGCAGACATCTGTGGCAACCACTTCACTTATGGCATCGACTATCAGCTGTACCTGCTGTTCAGGGCTGTCTGCTAGAGCAGCTCCTTGAATAATGCGATTGAACTCTAGCGTTGAAATATTGGTCATTGAGTATGGCTTCCACAGGCCACCTAGATGGGGCTAAGCCTGTTGTTTTATCAAACAGCATTACAGCCAATGGCGGCATATAAGTCAGTCTTGGAGTTTAGACGGCGATGCCTGATACATCCTTGGCTGACAGTTCCTGCATCCCAGATAGATTGGGCGCGAGATCGCGACATTTAGATCCTGATTGAGGCTGGTTGCAAGCATTTTTTTATTTAGATTTACGCTGTTTTATGAGCTCCGTTCTAGCTTAAAAATGGACATAAAAAAACCGCGGCCTGAGCCGCGGTTTTTCGTTTCACTTCTTAGTATTGATTGCTTATTGGTACCTAGAAGTTTAAGCGAGCTGCTATTTCAACAGTGCGCGGTGGATCGATCAGCTTAAAGTAAGCGCCTTTGAACCCCAGTGAACCCAATGGAATGTCGTTACCCCACATAAAGGTCTCTTCGCCAGTGAGGTTTTTACCTACTATGGAGACCTGCCACTGGTCATTGCCAGCAATGGCGATACGGGCGTTGAGTTTACCAAAGCTATCCTGGACTAAGTTCTCATCCAAGTCGGCAGAGACAACCACATCGTCGCTCCAGTTGTAGTCCAAGCCAGCACTCAGCAGTAAACCTGAAGCTAGTTCTTTCTCATAGGTGACGCCAATGTTAGCTGTGTGCTCAGGAGCAAACTGCAGCGGCTGGCCGCTCAGGTCTTGAACGCATCCGGTTGCGCCTGTCCAGACTAGCGATTGAGCTAGGTTACAGCCGGCACCAGGGAAGGATTTGTAAGTGGCATCCAGATAAGCAAAGGCACCGTTAAGAGTGAGTTCTTCGGTCAGGCGGTAAAGCACATCAGCTTCGATACCCTGAACCTCAGACTCTGCTGCATTGCCCACTACAAAGCCGGCATTGCCGTCAAAAGTAGAGACCTGAACATCTTCATAGGTGCTGCTAAATGCGGCAATATTCAGACGACCACGGCCATCGGCGAGATTAATTTTGGCGCCAATTTCGATAGTCTCAACAGACTCATCTTCAAAGTCGGCGAGATCATCGGTAACGCCGTTAACGGTTTCGATCTCGCGACCCATGCCGTTATCTTCGTCAAATCCACCTGCTTTATAGCCGTTGCCCAACTCTAGGTAGACCATTGCATCGTCGCTCATATCCCACTGTAAGTTAACGTGGCCAGTGACATGATCTTCTTTGCGATCTCTGGTGTAAGCGTGAACAGTAGCCAGTTTGAGTGCTTGACCGTATACCGCTGCTAGCTGAGGCACGGCCAGGGTAGAGGACGCTGCAGTTGGATCTATGTTAGCCGCGGTGCCGCGCTTAGACATGTCTTTCTCGTCTTCGGAATAACGTAAACCGGCAGTAATGCTGAAGCTATCATTGATATTGTAAGTTCCCTCGGCAAAGACTGACCAGCTATCTGCATCCTGTTCAAAGTAGCTGCGTGCAGTGGCATCCAAAATACCGCTTTGAGTCGCTGCACTTAAATTGCCACCCAAAACTGCCTGGGCAAAACTTGCACCACCCAGTGCCGGATTGGCCGCATTCAACAGAGCAAATACACCGTTCTGTAATGGTGCTACTGCTGACAGATCAACGTGAGTGTAACGATCATTAGACAGTTCTTCGGTTTGGTAGAAAGCGCCAGCGAGATACTCGAACTTGTCGTCGCTTGGGGAGCTAATGATTAACTCGGCGCTCAACTGCTCGTGTTGCTCATTGCGTCCGCGATTGAGTAATTTTAACGGGCTGTAGTCTGTGTCCAAACTGTTGGTAAACTCGTAATCAGTGTAACCAATAACGGCTTTAACGCCGTGCTCGCCAGCGACACCGTCCAAAGTTACCTGAAAGATATTTGACTCGGTATCATCAAATAACGGCAAATCGCGAACATTTTGCTCATAAGTAGTGTAACCAAAGCCGGCTTCAAAATTAGTCGAACCCAACGGCGAACCATAGAGCGCAGCTGATGGGCCAATGGAAAGATCAGTATCTGAAATTAGCTCCTGACGACCGAGAACATCCACATAGCCATGTTCAGCTTTAATCGTGGCAGTCCAGTCTTCGTTGACATCTATAGCCAGGGTAGCGCGAGCATAGACGCTTTCATTTTGCGGGCCATCGACGCCATCGGCGGCGAGGTTGCGTACATAACCTTCATCTTCATAGGCGCGCACTGCCAGACGACCGCGAACGGAATCGCTCAGTGGGCCGGAGATGACGCTAGTGATGGTCATGGCTTCTAGCTCAGTGGTGTAACCGGCACTGACATAGCCTTCGAATTCTTCGGTGGGCTGGGCAGTTGTGATATTCAATGCACCGGCGATCGTATTTTTGCCAAACAGCGTTGACTGGGGTCCCTTCAGGACTTCGACACGCTCAATGTCGAGGAATTTGCCGCGGGCACTGCGGCCGCGACCGAAGTAAACGCCATCGACAAAAGTACCAACCGACTGTTCAAAACCGTAGTTAACACCTGAACCAATACCGCGAATAAACATCTGCGTACCGGCACTGGCTTCGGCCACATGTACGTTAGGCATGTACATGGACAGATCTTCCATCTTGGTGAGGCCTTTAGCACTCATCTCTTGGCCACTCATTACTGAAATAGCGATGGGAACTTCTTGCAGTCCTTCGGCACGTTTAGTCGCCGTGACTATGATTTCTTCGAGTGTTAAATCTTGTGACAGTGCGGGTGCAGTGAAGGCCATCGCCAGCGTCGCCGCAGCTGTGTACAAGCTGAGAGTGCGTTTTTTCATTATTTTCCCCTTATTATTGTATGGTGCTAGATTGCTTATTTTATTTTTATAATAACTATCGATGCTCTGCCTATAAGCACTAGCAATGTATCACTAAGAAGACAATTTTGTCAGCGTCCAAAAGCGACAGCTTGGTCACATTTATATCGCGTTTTGACAGTATCGCCAACCGGTTTAGATAAAACACTAAGTTACGACGTCGAGTAACTAAACCGCCCCCCTAGATCAGAGTGGAGGTTGTTGTGCGGTTGCTAAGAAACTATCAACAAAAGCTGCTATAGATAAGCTACCGATTTGCCCTGCAGCAAGCCAGATTGGTGGGCAGGGCTAGATTGATTGGCCTGTTGTCGTGATTGGCAATACAATCCTATTTAAATTCTGTCACTGCTTCCCTTACTATCAGAGTCTTAATGGGGCCGTGCAATTTAACCAATGAGGTGGACAAGTAGTGATTCAGCAAAGGGTAATAAGCGAAACGGATAGCCGCGGTGTTGCCACCGTGACCCTCAATAATCCCGATAAGCACAATGCCTTTGACGATCAGCTGATTGCCCAGATAACCGCTACTTTTGAAACTCTTGAAGCTGATTCTGCGGTACGCTTAGTTATTTTGCAGGCCGCTGGCCGCAGCTTTTCCGCGGGTGCGGATCTGGCTTGGATGCGGCGTATGGCTGACTATAGCTATGAAGAAAATCATCGCGACGCGAGTTTGATGGGGGCGATGTTTCGGCGTATCAATACCCTGTCTAAGCCGACTATTGCGCGAGTTCATGGCGCCGCCTTTGGTGGCGGTGTGGGTCTAGCGGCGGTCTGTGATCTGGTGTTTGCCACGCCCGCTGCAAGTTTCTGTTTATCTGAGGTTAAGCTGGGTCTGATTCCAGCAGTAATTAGCCCCTTTGTTAGCGCGGCGATGGGCCCTCGCGCGGCGCGCCGCTACTGCATGACCGCAGAGCGTTTTTCCGCTGCTACGGCATTGGACTTGGGGTTGGTTAGTGAACTCTGTGAAAACGCCGAGTTGGACAGTCGTATTCAGATAGTGGTTGAGACATTACTGGGCAATGGCCCAGCGGCCATGGCAGCGGCCAAGCAGTTAGTAGCTGATGTAGCGGCTGCGCCTATAACCGATGAATTGGTCGCGGATACCAGCCGCCGCATTGCTGAGATTCGCGGCAGTGAAGAGGGTCGTGAAGGGTTAAATGCTTTTCTCGAAAAACGCAGCGCAGCTTGGATAGGCGACTAATTAGATGACCACTCCAAAGTCAGTAAAGCTGGTTGAAGTAGGTCCCCGAGATGGCCTGCAGAACGAATCGGCACCGGTTACAACAGCGGAAAAAATCCATCTTATTGAGAGTCTTATCGATGCCGGCGTCAGCTATATTGAAGCAGGCAGTTTTGTTAATCCCCGTAGCGTGCCGCAAATGGCCGACAGCGATCAGGTCTTTGCGGGCTTAAAAAAGCTTCGGAGACTGAACTTGCCAGCACTGACATTGGCGGCATTGACCCCCAATCTCAAGGGTTTCGAGCGAGCTATGGAGGCTGGTGTTAGCGAGGTAGCAGTTTTTGCTTCGGCTTCTGAGGGGTTTTCCGCGAAAAATATCAACTGCACCATCGCCGAGAGTTTGACCCGTTTTGAGCCAGTGATGCAGGCTGCTCTAGATCAGGGTGTGGCGGTGCGCGGCTATATATCTTGCGTGGTTGGTTGCCCCTACGATGGTGAGGTGACGCCTCAGCAAGTGGATCTGGTGTCGCGGGCGCTATTTGATATGGGTTGTTATGAAGTCTCGCTTGGTGACACTATTGGTGTCGGCACGGCGGGGCATTTTAAGCGCCTGCTGGATTATCTGTTGTTAAAAAACTCGGTGGATAAACTCGCCGTGCACTGCCACGACACCTATGGTCAGGCTCTGGCCAATATCTGCGTCTCTCTGGAATACGGCATTGCCACAGTGGATGCCTCAGTGGCGGGCTTGGGTGGCTGCCCCTACGCACTGAATGCCAGCGGTAATGTGGCCAGTGAAGATGTGGTATATATGCTTGAGGGCATGAATATTTCCACGGGCATAGATCTGGATAAGCTGGTTGCTGTAGGCCAGTCTATTTCTACTCTGCTGGGTAAGCCCACCAATTCAAATATTGGGCGGGCAAGATCAACTAGATAGTGGCTGATTTAATTAAAGCCTTTTTGTTTAAAACCTTGCAAAACACCACGGAATTATCGATAAAGAACGGGCTTTAAAAAAGCTTAGTTTAAAACACACATTACAAAAATAAGAGAGAGATTATGTTCAGTCATATTATGGTCGGTGCCAATAACATCGATGAGTCAAAAAAATTCTACGATGCCGTGCTCGGCGAATTGGGCTTTGGCCCTGGTACAGTTGATCCAAAAGGTCGCTGTTTTTATATGAGCGAGACCGGCATTTTTGCCTTGAGTGTGCCAATTGATGAGCAGCCTGCCACTCACGGCAATGGCAGTACCGTTGGTTTTAATGTTACCAGCACAGAGCAGGGCGATGCCTGGCATGCAGCTGGTCTGGCGAATGGCGGCACTGACTGTGAAGACGCTCCAGGTGTTCGCGCTGGCGGTGCTATGGGTGATATGTACTTGGCCTATCTGCGTGATCCCGCCGGCAATAAAATCTGTGCTCTGATGCGTATGTAATTTGCCGCAATAGTAATAAGTGGTGCGCTGTGCCTTTTGGGTTTTTAGCTCTCTGGTGTTTTTAGGCTAGGAGATAAGAGTTTTAGACTGCCTATTAGGTATTTCGCGCACCAATTTCGGCACCAAAAATCCCGGCAGCAAGCACTGTAACTCTGCATAGATCTGCTTGGCAATGCTGTCGTCGAGATCAAAATGCTGTGCTCCGGCAACCGGATCGCAGAGATGCAAATAGTAGGGCGACACGCCGCAGTCGAATAACCGTTCACTTAATTCCGTCAGCGTCACGGCACTGTCATTAATTCCGCGTAACAGCACCGTCTGGTTTAGCACTTGCATACCAGCGTCGATTAATTTTTTGATTGCCTTGGCAACCTCGTCGTCGATCTCATTGGCGTGGTTGATATGCAGCACCACAATGGGTCTGAGTCTGGTGGCTGTGGCCCAGTTTAAAAATCCCGAATCTATGCGCGCGGGAATCACCACCGGCAGTCTGGTGTGTATACGCAGTCTTTTAATATGGTCTATCTTGGCAATTTCTGTGGTTAGCCAGCTGAGGAAATTATCGTTGGCGGCCAATGGATCGCCACCACTGTAAATCACCTCATTAATGTTTATATCGCTGCGAATATAGTCCAGTGCGGACTGCCACTGTTGTTTGCTCTGACGGTTTTCATCATAGGGGAAATGGCGGCGAAAACAGTAGCGACAGTTGATTGCACAGGCTGGGCTAATAACCAGCAGCAGTCGATTGGCGTATTTATGTACAATGCCCGCTATAGGATTGTGCTTGCTCTCTTCCAGGGGATCTTGATTGTAGTCTGGGCTGGGCACCATTTCGGCGATGACTGGCAGCACCTGGAGCAGCAGTGGATCCTTAGGATTTCCCGGCTCCATGCGATCGATAAATGGCTGCGGCACCTTGAGGGCAAATTCTGAGGCCGCCTGTTGGCTAGTGGAGAGCTGCTCTGGGAGCAGATCTAAACGGCTGAGCAATTTATCGATGGAGGTGACTGCTTGGCTCAGTTGTACTTTCCAGTCAGGGCTAATGCTGATCGGCTGCACGGGACTTAGGCTGCTATTGTTTGTCGGCATGCTTGTGATGGGTCCTTGAGCTATACATTTGAATTACAGCTTTTTTTAAAGAGTGCGAGTTTACGCGATTGGTGCGTGGCTACATAGTGAGTTTCCAGTAAAGGTGTTGATGTGTCTTTAGATGAAGGGTTTATGGGCCGTGCGATGGCGCTTGCAGAACAAGCTGCGGCAGTGGGTGAAGTGCCGGTTGGCGCTTTGGTTGTCAAAGATGGCCTGGTGATTGGTGAGGGTTACAATCAGCCTATCACTAGCTGTGATCCCACCGGCCATGCTGAAATTATCGCGATGCGCAATGCGGCAAAAACCCTCGGTAACTATCGCCTGAGTGGCTGTGATCTCTACGTGACTATTGAGCCCTGCACCATGTGTGTTGGCGCTATGGTCCACGCTCGTATAAAGCGTATTATTTTTGGTGCCAAAGAGCCTCGCGCTGGAGCATTGGAAAGTCAGCTGCGACTGATGGATGAATCTCACTACAATCATTCAATCGAATGGCAGGGGGGTGTTTTGGCGGAGCAGTGTGGGGCGATTATGAGCGGCTTCTTTCGCGCTAAGCGAGCGGCGGAAAAGGCACTCAAGTCCTAAGGGCTTTCGAGTAAACAAGCTCTCTCGTAAACAAGCTTTCTAGTAAACAAGCTCTCGGCTAAAAAAGCGCTAAAGTGATGAGGGCGCGGAGTCTTCCCATGCAGTGCTTGGCTGCAGTTCTTCTAGACCTTGTTCTTCGAGCTGCTGAGACAGTTCACGCAATTCTAAATAGCGCCTGTAGTAGCGAATATTATCGACATAGATGACCGGCTCATTGCCTCGAGCATAGCCATGTTTGAGTGACGAGTAATATTGTTTATTGCTCAGTTTGGGTAAGTGCTGACGCACATGCTCCCACTGATCAGCATCCTGTCCATTGCGCTGCGTCAGAATACGCGCATCTTCCATATGTCCAAACCCGACATTGTAAGCAGCTAGTGCCAGCAGCGTGCGGTCTGGTTCGCCGATACGATCCGGTAAGCGCGACCTGAGTTTTGATAAATAGGCGGCACCACCGGTCAAACTCTGTTGTGGATCGAGACGATTTTTTATTTTCATTTCTCGAGCTGTATTTAAGGTCAGCATCATTAAACCGCGCACGCCAGTTGGCGAGCGGGCTTTTGGATTCCAGTGGGATTCTTGATAGGCCACGGCGGCCAGCAAATGCCAGTCGAAACCAAACTGCTCTGCAGCCTTTTTAAACAGTGGCTCATAGGTTGGCAGCCTGCTATTAACTAACTCACCAAAGCGCTGAGAGCCGGCCACAGAGAAATTGTCGGCCTGCTCCAGCAGGTCGTTCTTCAATACAGCCAATTCGCCACTGGCACTGTAGTCTCTGAGAAAGCGATTGGCCGCCGCTAGCAAGGTACCGTCGCCATGGCGAGGGAATACCCAGGCTACAGGCTGGGGGTCGGAAATATCGATTGCCCGGCGTACCTGGGGGTAGATATGGCGACTCACCAAATAGGCCAGCGAGTCCACCACGGTGTAGTCGATCTCACGATCGTGAACCATGCGCAGTAACTCGCTCATTTCGCTGCTCTGATCTTCACGCCAGGTTAATGCCGGAAATTTCTTGGCCCAGTATTTGAGCTGCTCACTGTGAGAGGAGCCTTTGACTATAAGCAGGTCGCCGTCGATCTCTTCTAGGGAGCGTGGGCGCGCGGAGCCGCGGCGATAAACCAAATATTGTGTAACTTGCAGATAGGGGTCGCTAAAGTTCAGTGACTTGCTGCGGCTTTCGGTAATGGTGATGTTGGAAGCGGCAAAATTGCCTTCGGGGCCGCCCACTGAGAGCAGCAGGGCTTGCAGGTTAGGCTTTGAGCGCACCACCAGTTCTACACCGAGGCTGTCAGCAAAGGCTTTGGCGAGCAGATACTCAAGGCCGTTTTTGCCCCTGCCGTCTTCATAGTAAGTAGTTGGGCCATCGACGGTGAGCATCTGCAGGGTGCCGCTGAGCTGAACCTGTTGTAGGTCGCTAACCCGGGCACTGCTGCTAAAATAGAGAACAAATAATAGCCCGATAGCAGCCAATATAATGCGCTTGCCAGTGCGTTTTGCGCTGACAGGAAAGCGGATTAAAAGCTTTTTCAAAAGTCCGAGCAAAGCGCTCTCCAAAAGATCTCTAGGTTGCTGCTTTACATAGCTGCTCTGTTTAGCTGCTCTAATTAGCTGCTCTAGAGGGCAGGCCTCGTTTGCGAGACATTACCGGCGATATTTACTGCAAAATCCTTGTCGCTCGAAGAATTGTACAGGCTTTACTCAATTCTATCTGCCTACCGACAGATTTTTCAGCTAGAATACCGCGCTTTCTAATTCGAAAGTTTTGCGAGCACTGCATCTATGATGATCCTCACCGGCGCACCTTCTCTGTCTGCGTTTAGACGTAAAAAACTCCTTTCAACTCTGCAGCAAACTGTGCCCTCTACGGAGTCAGTTTACGCCGAATATGTCCACTTTGCCGAGCTGTCTCAGCCGCTCTCTGAGAGCGCGGTGGAAACCCTGCAGGCGCTGTTGACCTATGGTCCACGAGAGGAAAAGACTTTCACTAAGGGACAGCTAATTTTAGTCGTGCCAAGACCTGGAACCATTTCACCCTGGTCGAGCAAGGCCACGGATATAGCCCACAACTGCGGCCTGGATCAGGTTGTCAGGGTCGAGCGCGGCACTGCCTATTATGTTCAGGGCGAAGAGACCTTCACGACTCAGCAGCTTGCTGACTTAGGCGCTGAACTTCATGACCGCATGGTTGATACAGTGCTCGATGATCTGCAGCAAGCAGAGATATTATTTGTTCATCAAGAGGCTGCCCCAGTCACCAGTGTCGACACATTGGGCGGTGGCGTCGATGCGCTGCGCAACGCCAATTCTGAGTTGGGTCTGGCACTGGCCGAAGATGAAATAGACTATCTGGTGGAGAGCTTTAACGGCCTCAAGCGCAATCCCACCGACGTAGAGCTGATGATGTTTGCTCAGGCCAACTCAGAGCACTGCCGTCACAAAATATTCAATGCCAGCTGGACCCTTGATGGTGAAGATCAGGAGCATTCCCTGTTTGGCATGATTCGCAACACCTACAAGGTCAATGGCGAGAATGTTCTCTCCGCCTACTCGGATAACGCCGCGGTAGTGGTCGGCACCGAGGGTGGTCGCTTCTACCCGGATCCGGTGACCAAGCTCTATGGCTACAGCCAAGAGCCGGTGCATCTGCTGATGAAAGTAGAGACCCATAATCACCCTACAGCTATCTCTCCCTACGCTGGCGCCGGTACCGGTTCCGGTGGCGAGATTCGCGATGAAGGTGCGGTGGGTCGCGGCTCAAAACCGAAAGTCGGGCTGGTGGGCTTTAGTGTCTCCAGTCTCAACATCCCCAACTACAAGCAGTCTTGGGAAGAAGAGTATGGCAAACCTGGGCGCATTGTCTCGGCACTGGACATTATGCTCGAGGGCCCAATTGGCGGCGCCGCCTTTAATAATGAATTTGGTCGACCCAATATCTGCGGCTATATGCGCAGCTTTGAAGTGGATTTTGACAACCAGCGTCGTGGCTATCACAAGCCGATTATGATCGCTGGCGGTTACGGCAATATTCGCGCCGATCATGTGGATAAGCCCGAATTTAAACCCGGTGCGCAGTTGATTGTGCTCGGCGGTCCAGCCATGTTGATTGGTCTTGGGGGTGGTGCTGCGTCGTCTATGGCCACAGGCTCTAGCTCCGCGGATCTCGACTTTGCCTCAGTGCAGCGTATGAATCCAGAAGTGGAACGGCGCTGTCAGGAGGTGATCGATCAGTGCTGGCAGCAGGGTGACAACAACCCCATCGCCTTTATTCACGACGTGGGTGCCGGCGGACTCTCCAACGCGCTGCCGGAGTTGGTTAAAGATGGCGGCACTGGCGGTCATTTTCAGCTGCGCAAAGTACCCAATGATGAACCGGGTATGGCACCTGTAGCCATCTGGTGCAACGAAGCTCAAGAGCGCTATGTGCTGGCCATCGAACCCCAGGATCTGACACGCTTTTTGGAAATCTGTCACCGCGAGCGCTGCCCAGTCGCAGTAGTGGGCGAAGCAATTGAAGACAAAACCATTACCGTCAGCGATAGCTATTTCAAAAATGATCCAGTGGATCTGCCCATGTCGGTGCTCTTTGGCAAGGCGCCAAAGATGCATCGCGTCGCCGAGCGTGAACAGGCCGAGGGCAAACCCTTTGCCACCGCTAAACTGAGTATTGATGACGCTGTATTTCAGGTGTTGCGTCATCCGACTGTCGCGAGCAAAAATTATTTAATCACCATTGGCGATCGGACTGTGGGTGGTATGGTCGCCCGAGATCAGATGGTCGGTCCCTGGCAGATCCCGGTAGCGGACTGTGCTGTGACTACAGTGACCTACGACAGCACCGCCGGTGAAGCCATGGCCATGGGCGAGCGCACGCCGCTGGCGCTAATTAATGCGCCAGCTTCAGGGCGTATGGCAATTGGTGAGGCGATTACTAATATAGCCGCGGCACGAATTGGTCAGATGCAGGATATAAAACTCTCGGCCAACTGGATGAGCGCTGCCGGTCACCCCGGCGAAGATGAAAAGCTTTATCGCGCGGTGCAGGCGGTGGGCATGGAACTCTGTCCAGCTCTGGGTATCACCATTCCGGTGGGCAAGGACTCCATGTCCATGCGCACCACTTGGACTGATGGCGATGAAGACAAGGCAGTGACTTCACCTATGTCACTGATTATTACCGCCTTTGCGCCGGTTCTCGACGTGCGTAAGACAGTTACACCGCAACTGCGCACTGACGTTGGTGAGACTCAGCTGTTACTGCTCGATTTGGGTGCTGGTGCCATGCGTATGGGCGGCTCGATTCTCGCTCAAGTGAATCAGCAGATGGGCGACACGGCGCCAGATTTAGATAATCCTGCGCTGTTGAAAAACTTCTTTGATGCGATGCAGATTTCACTCGAGCAGGGCGATATTCTCGCCTATCACGATCGCTCTGATGGCGGACTATTAGCCACTCTGGTCGAGATGTCATTTGCCGGTCGTGTGGGTATCTCCGTAGATGTCTTTGGTCTCGGTGACGATCCTATTGCCGCACTGTTTAATGAAGAGTTGGGCGCCGTGATTCAGGTGTCTGCGGAGCACACCAATGCGGTGGCTGAGCGCTTTAGCGATGCAGGTGTCGACGTGCATCTGCTGGGTGGTTTAAACAATCATCAGTCGGTTGAGATCATCAATAAAAAATTGCCACTGTTTAAGCGCGCGCGGGTGGACCTGCAGCGCACTTGGAGTGAGACCTCCTATCGTATGGCGGCACTGCGCGACAATGCCGACTGCGCCTGGGAAGAGTTCGATAATATTGCCAGCGATGATCCGGGCCTGTCGGTGAATCTGACTTACGATCCCAGCGACGATATAGCCGCACCCTATATCAATACCGGTGTAAGACCTGCCGTGGCGATTCTGCGCGAGCAGGGCGTTAACAGTCATCTGGAAATGGCCGCGGCATTTGATCGTGCAGGCTTTGATGCAGTAGATGTGCATATGAGCGATCTGCTCGCCGGTCGTCGCGTGCTGAGCGACTTTGGTGGCGTGATTGCCTGCGGCGGTTTCTCCTATGGCGATGTGCTTGGTGCCGGCGAAGGCTGGGCCAAGACCGTGCTGTTTAATGAGCAGATTCGCGATCAGTTTCAGAGCTTCTTTCAGCGTTCCGATAGCTTTAGTCTCGGCGTCTGCAATGGCTGCCAGATGCTCAGCAACCTCAAGACACTAATTCCCGGCGCCGAGCTGTGGCCGCGATTTGTGCGCAATCACTCTGAACAGTTTGAAGCGCGTTTCTCACTGGTAAGGGTTGAAGAATCCCCGTCTATATTCTTGCAGGGCATGGCGGGATCGCATATGCCGATTGCTATTTCCCACGGCGAGGGTCGGGCGGAGTTCTCCTCTCAAAAAGCTATGGATCGATTGCTTTCAAGCAACCAAGTGGCCATGCGTTTCATCAATAATCAGGGTCAGGTTGCCGTCAACTATCCGGCCAATCCCAATGGTTCGCCAGAGGGTATTACCGGTGTTTCCAGCAGTGACGGCCGCGCTACATTGATGATGCCGCACCCAGAGCGAGTTTATCGCACAGTGCAGAATTCCTGGCACCCAGATGACTGGGGTGAAGATGGTGCATGGATGCGTATCTTTAGGAACGCACGGAAATTTGTCGACTAATTTTATAGACGAGCCAAACTAGATAGCCAGGAGGCTGTGCCATGTCAAAGCTACCCAATGAAGCAGAGTTGTTTAAAAAGGCACTTCAGGTTGGTGCTGTGTATGCCAAGAAGCGTGCTTATGGCGAGATTGAAGAGACTGACTCAGTCAAGCTGAAAGTCGAATTTATCTACAAGGTGCTGGTGGAAGATAAGCTGATTCAGCCGCTGGCGAAGAAGGATATCAGCGATCCGAATATGCGCCATAAGCTGGCACTGTGGTTGTCTCGTCAGTTGCCACCGGGGCATGCACTGTTAAAAGAATGATTCCAGGGGCTATTTATTTGTCATCCCGGCCGAGGGATCTCTTGGTTGAGCGCAGGCGAAGCCATGCAGGCCCTTTGCGATCGGTCCCATAGGTTTGTTCTTTTCAGCGTTCGCGCAACTCGCTATCGCTCAAACAGGGCGCTCTCTCAATCTGAAAAGAACAAACTTATAAGCGGGCCCTGATTGATCGCAAAGGGCCTGCATGACTTCGCTGGGAGATGGAGGGCGCTGATGGTAAATTCTTCGGTTAGGCTCTAGATCACAACTCAGCAGATAACAAACGCCCATAACATCCATATAGCTGTGCTATTATCCCGCCCGAGTTGACCAGGCAGTCGCTGTGTTGATTTCTCTGATGTTCGCTTGCGATCATTAAGGGTGCAACGCGGAGGAAAGTCCGGGCTCCACAGGGTAGAGTGCCAGGTAACACCTGGGAGGCGAAAGCCTACGGCCAGTGCAGCAGAGAGAAGACCGCCGATGGTTCGTTCGCGAACACAGGTAAGGGTGAAAGGGTGCGGTAAGA
>ERZ887849.741-NODE-741-length-33932-cov-65.989728_pt1 | contig 33932 bp, 33 predicted proteins | sample MGYA00521267_ERZ887849 | MGnify/ENA primary metagenome ERZ887849 (study PRJEB32303, sample SAMEA104408601) | aquatic metagenome | biome: Brackish water; feature: Pelagic; material: water | place: Baltic Sea | collected 2014-06-06T16:11:00 | depth 2,863 m ... | reverse complement strand
TCAAAGGTTTTACCTGAAATTGAATGGTCGGTTCATGCTCCATATGTTCATAGAATTAATCAATTAAAAAAAGAAAAAAATGCAGTAATTCTAGCTCATAACTATCAGACACCTGAAATCTATCACGGTGTTGCAGACTTTGCAGCTGACTCTTTAGCGCTAGCAGTTGAAGCCTCAAAAACTTCAGCTGATATAATTGTAATGGCTGGAGTACACTTTATGGCAGAGACAGCAAAATTAATGAGTCCTGAAAAAAAAGTTTTATTACCAGACATGCTAGCTGGATGCTCTTTGTCATCCTCTATTACAGGTAAAGATGTAAGATTACTAAAAGAAAAGTATCCGGGTGTTCCTGTTGTATCTTATGTTAATACATCAGCAGATGTTAAAGCTGAAACTGATATATGCTGTACATCAGCTAATGCGGTTAAGATTGTAAATTCTTTAGGTGTCAAAAAAGTTATATTTTTGCCAGATGACTACCTAGCTAAGTATGTAGCATCTCAAACTGATGTTGAAATAATTGCTTGGAAAGGTATTTGCGTTGTGCATGATCAGTTTAATGAAAAAGAGATAAACGAGATAAGAAATAATAATCCTGGAATAAAAATAATTGCCCACCCAGAATGTCCTCCAGATGTTATTAAAGCTAGTGATTTTGCAGGATCAACTTCTGGAATGATTAAATATGTTGAAGATAATCAGCCTAAAAAAGTAATGATGGTTACTGAGTGTTCTATGAGTGATAATATTCAAGTAGAGAATCCTAACGTTGAGTTTATTAAACCATGCAATTTATGCCCTCATATGAAAAGAATTACACTTCCAAAGATTTTAGCTTGTTTGGAAAATGAAACAGGTGAAATAATTATGGATAAAGAAACTATCAATAAAGCTCGCATACCTGTTGAAAGAATGACTGCTGTTGGCAGATAACAAAAGTGTCTAAATTTAAACTAAGTACCTATTATATAAAAAATAAAGTCAAGCTTGCCTTAAATGAAGACCTTTATCCAGATGGTGACATTACATCAAATTTAATCAAAAATGATAAAACTATTAAAGTTAAACTAATTTCCAATCAACCAGCAATAATTGCGGGATTAGAATTTGCAAAACACACATTTAAGCTAATAGATAATAAAATAAAATTTACTATTAAGAAAAAAGAAGGTTCAATTGTAAAAAAAAAAGACGTTATTGCAATAATACAAGGTAAGGCTGAAAATATTTTAATTGGTGAGAGAGTTGCATTAAATTTTTTGAGTCATATCTCTGGTATAGCAACTAAAACCAATCAATTTGTTAAACTAGTTAATAAGAACTGTAAAATTTGTTGTACCAGAAAAACAATTCCAACTTTAAGAATAATACAAAAATACGCTGTAAAGTTAGGTGGTGGAACAAACCACAGATTCAATTTAAGTGATGAGTTTTTAATTAAAGATAATCATATAGCAAGTTATGATATTAAAACTTTAGTTTTGCTGGCTATAAAGAATAAAAAAGGAAGAAAAATTACGGTTGAAGTTGATAATCTTAATCAACTTAAAAAAATAATAGGTCTAAAGTTTGATACAGTCTTATTTGATAATATGAATATAAAAACGCTAAAGACTGGAGTTAAAATCGCAAAAAAATACTACGAAACTGAAGCATCAGGAAACGTCAATTTAAAATCCATAAAAAAAATTGCAGCAACAGGTGTAGATAGAGTTTCTATTGGTAGTATCACTCATAGCGTTCCAGCTGTTGACTTTAAATTAGAGATTTAATTTTTTTTGATATTTCTGCTTGAGCAGCAGCCAATCTTGCAACTGGTACCCTATAAGGTGAGCATGAAACATAATCCAAACCTACTTTTGAGCAAAAATGAATACTTTTTGGATCTCCCCCATGTTCTCCACAAATTCCAAGTTTAATTTTTTTATTTGTTTCTCTGCCTTTTTTTACTGCAATTTCGACAAGATCACCTACGCCATCATCTATGGAAACAAAAGGGTCTATAGAAAAAATCTTATTATCAAGGTAATCATTTAAAAATTTTCCACTATCGTCTCTACTCAAACCAAATGTTGTTTGAGTTAAATCATTAGTGCCAAAGCTAAAAAACTCTGCATGTTTTGCTATGTCATTAGCTTTTATAGCTGCTCTAGGGAGCTCAATCATAGTTCCTACCAAATAATCAATTTTAACTTTTTTATCTTTTTGAACTTCTTGTGCAACTCTTATTACTAGATCTTTCATTATTTTAATTTCAGCTTCAGTCGATACAAGAGGAATCATTATTTCAGGAAATGCTGATTTAATCTTCTTAATTTTTAAATCAGATAAAGCTTCAAAAATTGCCCTACATTGCATTTCATAAATTTCTGGAAAGGAAATTCCCAATCTACAGCCTCTATGTCCTAACATTGGATTCTGTTCATGTAACTCATTAATTCTGGACTCTATTTCCTTCAATGGTAAGCCAACTACATTTGCTACATCATTTATTTCTTTTTCTGTTCTAGGAAGAAACTCATGTAAAGGGGGATCTAGCAATCTAACTGTTACTGGTAAATCACTCATAATTTTAAATATTTCAATAAAATCTTTTCTCTGATGTGGTAATAGTTTTGATAAAGCTTTATTTCTATCATCAACTGTTTTTGACAGGATCATTTCTCTAACTGATAAAATTCTTTCTTCATCAAAGAACATATGCTCTGTTCTACAAAGACCAATACCTTCGGCACCAAAGTCTCTTGCAGTTTTTGTATCAAGTGGAGTTTCTGAATTAGTTCTAACCTTCAACTTTCTGAAACTATCTGCCCAACTCATTAATTTTGAAAAATCCCCAGAAATTTCTGGTTTAACTGTTGGAACTTCTCCAAGAATAATTCTACCAGTTGAACCATCAATTGTAATTATCTGTCCTTCTTTAACTTCAATTGAAGATGTTTTAAAAGTTTTTGCTTCATAGTTGATATCAATTTCACTTGAACCAGAAACGCATGGTCTTCCCATACCTCTTGCCACAACTGCCGCATGACTAGTCATTCCTCCTCTAGCAGTTAAAATTCCTTTTGCAGCATGCATTCCATGAATATCTTCTGGAGAAGTTTCAACTCTCACTAAGATTGTATCTTGCATCATATCATTTAATCTTTCAGCCTCTTCTGATGAAAAAACAACTTTTCCACTTGCTGCACCTGGAGATGCAGGCAATCCATTTGCTATTACATTAACTAAACTTTTTTCATCAAGTGTAGGGTGTAATAAGGTATCAAGTGAAGCAGGATCTATTCTCATTACAGCCTCTTTTTTTGACAGCAATCCTTCTTTAACCATATCTACAGCAATTTTAACTGCAGATTTTGAAGTTCTTTTTCCAGATCTTGTCTGTAACATCCAAAGTTTATTATTCTCCACTGTAAACTCTACATCTTGCATGTCTTTGTAGTGTTTTTCTAAAACCTTTAATATTTTATCTAGTTGCTTAAATACTTTTGGCATAGACTCTTCCATAGATGCTTCTTTAGCTTTAGCATCCTTACGAGCTTTTTTTGTAATATATTGTGGTGTTCTTGTTCCAGCTACCACATCTTCACCCTGTGCATTAATTAAGTATTCTCCGTAAACTTCATTAGAGCCATCAGATGGGTTTCTAGTAAAGACAACTCCTGTTGCACAATCATTACCCATATTACCAAAAACCATGGATTGTACATTAACAGCTGTACCCCACTCTGCTGGTATTTGATTTAATTTTCTATAAACCTTTGCTCTATTACTCTCCCAAGATAAAAAAACTGCATTTATTGCTCCAAGCAATTGCTCAAATACATTTTGTGGAAATTCTTTTTTTGTTTGATTTTTAACAACTTTTTTAAAATCATTAATTAACCCCTCCCAATCACTAGCATCTAAATCTGTATCTAAAAGCACACCTTTTGTTAATTTATAATTTTCAATTAACTCTTCAAAATGATAGCTCTCCACCCCCATTACAACATTTCCATACATTTGGATAAATCTTCTATAACTATCTTTTGCAAATCTTGTATTTAAAGTTTTATTGGCTAGAGCTATTACAGTTTTGTCATTTAAGCCTAAATTCAAAATTGTATCCATCATACCTGGCATTGATACTCTAGCACCAGATCTAACAGACAATAATAATGGATTTTTTAAATCACCAAATTTTTTTCCTACTTCTTTTTCAATAATTCTTAATTCTTTTTTAATACTATTAATTATTTTGGAATTTAATTTTTTTTTATCTTTATAAAATAATTCACAAACTTTAGTTGAGATTGTAAAGCCTGGTGGGACAGGTAGCCCCATTCTTCCCATTTCTGAAAGATTAGCTCCCTTACCACCTAAAAAATTTTTAGGACTCTTTATCTTTTTAGACTCTTTAGATTTAAAATTTAATATCAGTTTATTCACTATTTGGTCTCTATGTTAGAAAAATTAATATAATTGTTAAATGTTCTACATAACATTTGTAAAAGTTCCAATCTGTTTTTTTTAATATTTTTATCCTCATCATTGACTTTTACGTTATCAAAAAAATCTGAAATTACTTTTTTTGCACTCGCTAAAACTATTAGTGTTTCCTTATAATTTTCATCTTTGTTAATGCTGCTAAAATATTTCCTTAATTCATTTATCTTTTTAAATAGGTTTTTTTCATAATCATTTTTAAAAATACCAGGATCAGTTGTATTTGATAATTCAATATCTTTATCTTTTAACTCACCACTTAATATACTTGATGCTCTTTTATAATTTATGACAATATCCTCTCCAATTTCTTTAGAAATAACGCTATTTAATGTTGATGCCTTATTATATATTTTATTCATATTATCTAAATTGTGAGAACTAACACTCGCTTCAATAATATCTCCTCTAATTTGTTTTTCTTTCATATAATATTTAAGCCTATCCATCAAAAATTCTGCTAATTCTTTTTGATGCGACTCATTAGTTAACTCAAAACCCTGGTCTCTATGCAGGGATGTTGAGTAACTGATTAAATCTTTAATTTTAAAATCTTTATTGTTATCAATTAAAAGTTTTACGACACCCAAAGCAGATCTCCTTAGTGCATATGGATCTTTTGAGCTTGTAGGTTTTTGATTAATACCAAAAAATCCAACTAGGGTATCAATTTTATCAGTAAGAGCTAAAGCTACACTAAATGGCTTTTTGGGTGTTTTGCTATCAAGACCGGATGGCAAATAATGTTCACGAACAGCGAGAGATATTTCCTTATCAAAGCCTTGTACTTCAGAAAAATAACCACCCATTATTCCTTGAAGCTCTGGAAACTCACCAACTAAATCTGAGATTAAATCTACCTTACAGATTGATGCTGATAACTCCACTTGATCTTTGCTAATTAATAATTGGTCTGAAATCATTCCTCCTAGTTTTCTCATTCTTTGGATTTTATCAAAATAAGAGCCCAATCCTTTAAAGTAATTCATGTTTTTCAATTTGGAAACTTGCTTAACAAGATTTTGGGATTTATTCTTTTCCCAAAAAAATTGAGCATCACTTAATCTTGCATCAACAACTCTCTCATTACCCGATTTTATAAAACCCAACGTATCCTTGTTATTTGCAACAACTAAAAATTCATTTGTGATCTTTCCGTTTTTATCAAAGGTTGGAAAATATTTTTGATGATATTGCATTGTAATTATCAAGATTTCTTTAGGTATATCTAAAAATTTTTCATCAAATTTACAAACTATAATATTTGGTTGTTCAACTAAATCGGTAACCTCATCTAAAAGTTTCTTATTAGCCGCAATAGTGAAATTTTTTTTTTGAGATATTCTTTCAAATTGCTTTATAATAAATTCTTTTCTTAAAGATTGATTAATAATAATTCCTGAATGGCTAAAAAACTTTTCATAATTTTTGAAATTTTTAAAATTTTTTTTCTTATCTTCAAATTCTTTATCTGCAAAGGTTGTATTGGAAGAGCTTAAATGATGGAATTTAAAGTTTAAATTTTTACCATCAAAAATACCCAATATTGATTTTAAAGGTCTCGCCCAATTTAAACTATAATTCCCCCATTTCATTGATTTCTTCCATTGAAGATTTTCAAGTATTATTGGTGTTTGCTCTTGTAATAAATTAATTGTGTTAGTCTTTTTAGAAGATTTTATATAAAAATAAAATTCACCTTTTTCTATTTTTTTTTTAAATAAGTCTTTTTTTTCTATTTTATTTGATCTTATAAAGCCCTCTAATGCTTTTTCTGGTGCACTTATAATTGGTCCTCTTATTTCTTCTTCTTTTTGTATTACTTCTTTAGATAGTCCCTCAAATAAAATTACAAGGCGATTTGGTGTTGAAAAAGATGTACTTTTTTTAAAGACAATTTTCTTTTCTGAAAAAAGTTTGTGAAAACTCTCTAATAGTGTTTTACGAGCATTTTGTTGTAATCCTGCGGGTATTTCTTCACTAAATAATTCTAAAAAAAATTCAGACATTAATCTATTTGGCTACTCAACCACATTTCTGCAACTGCCTTGGTAATATCTCTAATACGTCCAATATACCCTGCCCTTTGAGCAACACTTATGGCTCCTCGTGCATCTAAAATGTTAAATACATGACTAGCTTTTAGGCATTGATCGTATGCAGGTAATGAAATTTTTTTTTCTACTAACGCCTTTGCTTCAAATTCATGCATATCAAACATTTTAAATAGATTATCTGTATTGGCATGTTCAAAATTATATGCTGAGAATTCTTTTTCAGCTTGCAAAAAAACTTCTCCATATTTAATACCTTCATCATTCCACAAAAGATCATAAACATTTTTTTTTTTGCTGAGTAAACATACATATTCTTTCTAAGCCATATGTGATTTCCACTGATACAGGTTTACATTCTATGCCACCCATTTGTTGAAAATAAGTGAATTGTGTGATTTCCATACCATCACACCAAACTTCCCATCCTAATCCTGCCGCACCTAACGTTGGACTTTCCCAGTCATCTTCCACAAATCTAATATCATGTTCTTTATGATTAATGCCAATTACTGACAGGCTATTTAAGTAAAGTTTTTTAATATTATCTGGTGATGGTTTAATCAAAACTTGAAATTGATAATAATGCTGCAATCTATTTGGGTTATTTCCATACCTACCATCTGTAGGTCTTCTTGATGGTTGCACATAGGCAGCCTTCCAAGGTTTTGGCCCTAATGATCTTAGTGTCGTTGCAGGATGAAAAGTACCAGCTCCAACTTCTATATCATATGGCTGAAGGATTAAACAACCTTGCTTGCTCCAATACTTTTGAAGATTCAGAATTATATCTTGAAATGATTTTGTTTTTTTATTTTTGATTTTTTCTTTAGAAGCCATATCTTTGCCAGATAGATCTTTCCTCCAAAATAGTTGCCAACTGGTCAACTTGATTTACAGAAGAAGAAAATTTTTTGCTAAACCATCCTTTTGGTTTTTCAAATTTTTTGATAACAACATCCTCTCCAAATTTTTCTTTCAAAATTTGACTAGCATCACCTAATTCATCAATTAAACCTAGTTCTTTTGCTTTACTGCCAGCCCAGAACTCACCCGAAAAAAGTTCAATACCATCTTTTTTTAATTTAGATCCTCTGCTTTCTTCAACAACATCTATGAAATCTTTATGCAAGTCTAGTTGAATACTTTTAAGTCTATCTATATCCTCTTTTTTTTCATCTTGGAAAGGATCCAGCGAACTTTTATTTTTCCCAGCAGTATGCACTCTTCTTTCAACACCAATTTTTTTTATAAGTTCGGTGAAACCAAATGAAGAATATATAACTCCTATGGAGCCAATGATTGAGCTTGAGTTTGCGTATATTTCATCCCCCGCACATGCTATTAGATAGCCTCCTGATGCAGCAACATCTTCAGCAAAAACTATTACTTTAATATTATTCTTTTTTGCTTGAGCTCTTATGAATTTATATATTAAATGAGATTGAACTGGTGATCCTCCAGGGGAATTTATGGTAATTGCTACAGCTTTAGCTTTTTTTAGAGAAAATGCTTTTTTTATTATCTCTTCTTGACCTGCAAAATCAATACCCTGCTTAAATTTACCAGCATTTCCAATAACTCCATTTAATCTAATATGGGCTACTATTTTTTTCTTTTTAAAAAAAGAGAACATTGTTATTCCTTACAGAATTTTTGATTTAATATAAAGCCTACTTATAGTTGAAGATTAAGGTGCGTCAATTGATAAGTAATAAATATAACTGAATTATACTAACTTAATAATTATGGGCACTGTAGTTCAACTAAGAAATCAAATAAATAATTCTTACTTTCAACTGAAAGATTCTGTTGATGAAAAATTAGTTCTTGTTGAAGAAAAAATTAAATCAAAACTCATAAGTGATGTAGATTTAGTTCAAAAAATGACTGATTACCATATATTAACTGGAGGAAAAAGACTAAGAGCCTTGTTGACTCTTGGATCTGCTAAATTGTGTGGCTACACAAAAGGTGGCAGAGATATTAATTTGGCAGCTTGTGTTGAGATGATACATGGTGCTACTCTTATGCATGACGATGTAATTGATCTTGGAAATATAAGACGAGGAAAAAAAACTCTTAACTCAATTTGGGGAAATCACTCTTCTGTATTAATTGGAGATTACCTTCTTAGCAGATGTTTTGAAATGATGGTAGAGGATGGTAATTTAGAAGTTTTAAAACTTTTATCTTCAACATCGTCTAAAATAGCTCAGGGAGAAGTTTTACAACTTCAGTATAAAGGAGAAACAGACATGCTTGAGGAAACTTATCTTAAAATAATTACAGCTAAGACTGCAGAACTTTTTTCAGCGGCCACTAAAGTTGGTGCAATTTTATCAAATAGTGAAACTAAAGAAAAAGAAGCTTTGGAGTTTTATGGAAAAAATTTAGGATTAACTTTTCAAATTGCAGATGACACTTTAGATTATAATTCTAATCTTAAAAATTTTGGTAAAAAAATTGGTAAGGATTTTTTTGAAGGTAAAATTACCCTTCCAGTGATTTTATTATTTCAAAAAGTTAATTCTTTAGAAAAAGATAAGTTACAAAATATTTTTAAACAAGAAATTAGATCTAAAGAAGATTTAAGTTTTACACTAGATCTAATTAATAAATATAAGATTATTAAAGAATGCTATAAAAAAGCAGAACATTTTATAAACCTTGCATCTAATTCATTAAGTATTTTTAAAAATAATGAAGAGAAAAAAATTTTAGAAGATCTTACTTCGTTTAGTCTTGAAAGAAGTTTTTAAGGGCTTAATAGCGTTCTATTCCACTCATCATTATCATCTTTAGTAAATTTAAGCCTCTCATGGATTCTGCTATTTCCATCTAACCAAAATTCAATACTTGAGGGTTCTAAAATCCAGCCTGACCAATAATTTGGTCGTGGAACATTATTTTTATCTTTGTATTTTTTTTTATAATCTTCTATCGATTTTATTAAATCATCTCTACTATCTAATACAGAACTTTGTTTGGAGGCCCATGCGCCTATCCTACTTTCATAGCTTCTAGAATTATAATATTGGTCAGCTGTCTCATCTGTAACTTTTTTAACTATACCATTTACTCTTACTTGTCTCAAAAGACTTTTCCAATGAAAACACATTGCTGCTTTAGGGTTTTTTTTTAATTCATTACCTTTTTGACTTTCTAAGTTAGTATAAAAAACAAATCCTTGCTTATTAAAATCTTTTAATAAAACCATTCTTACTGAAGGAAAATTATTGAGATCAGATGTGGCCAATGCAAGGGCATTGGGATCGTTAGACTCTGACCTTTTTGCCTCATTCATCCAAACTTCAAATAGCTTTATTGGGTCTTTAATATCTAAAAAGCAACTATTAAGTCCTAGTGAGTTTTTTTGATTCATAATTTTAACAAAATAATCTATATAATATAGATAATGTCATTTAATACTTTTGGAAAGCAATTTCGTTTCACAACATGGGGAGAATCTCATGGTCCTGCTCTAGGGTGTGTAGTTGATGGATGTCCACCAAATATTAGTTTAAAAGAACTAGATATACAAAAAGAATTGGATAGAAGAAAACCTGGACAATCAAAATTTACCACTCAAAGAAAAGAAGATGATAAAGTTCAAATTTTATCAGGTGTATTTGAAGGAAAAACAACAGGGACTCCAATATCTTTAATTATTTATAATAAAGATATGAGATCAAAAGATTACGGAAATATTAAAGATAAATTTAGACCTGGCCATGCAGATTTTACATACTTTAAAAAATATGGAATAAGAGATTACCGTGGAGGTGGAAGATCATCAGCTAGAGAAACAGCAGCTAGAGTTGCAGCTGGTGCAATTGCGAAAAAAGTTTTGGAAAATAAATTGGGTAAGAAATTCAAAGTTATTGGTGCTGTTACGCAGCTAGGTATACTTGGATGTGATACAACTAAATGGTCAGATAAAATTATCAATCGAAACCCTTTTTTTTGTCCTGATAAGAATATAATAAAATTGTGGGAAAAATATTTATTGAATATAAGAAAATCAGGTTCTTCTTGTGGGGCAATTATTGAGATAAGAGCAAGAGGAGTTCCTGTTGGATTAGGTGCCCCCATATATTCTAAATTAGATATGGATATTGCTTCTGCTATGATGAGTATTAATGCTGTCAAAGGAGTTAATATTGGCTCAGGTATGAATTCAGCTCAATTAAGTGGAGAACAAAATTCTGATGAAATTTCTCAAAAAGGAAAAAAATTAAAATTTAATTCAAATAATGCAGGAGGCATATTGGGTGGAATTTCAACTGGTCAAGAAATTATTGCATCTTTTGCTGTAAAACCAACTTCTTCTATTTTATCAACTAGAAAAACGATTGATAAATTTGGAAAAAATACAACTATTTCTGTTAGAGGTAGACATGATCCATGCGTTGGAATTCGAGCGGTTCCTGTAGGGGAAGCTATGATGAATTGTGTTTTATTAGATCATTACCTGATGAATAAAGCTCAGTGTGGATAGTTCTTATTTTAATTTTTAACTACTTTAATTGACTCTTTAACAAAAAGAACATCATGTATCTTTTTTGAAATTTGTGAAGCATTTAAACCAGCAACATCATACATTTTTTTTGGATCATCTTGTTCTATAAAAATATCTGGTAATGTCATTGATCTAAATTTCAAACCTTTATCAAATATTCCTTTCTCTGCTAATAAATTTTTAACATGAGAACCAAAACCACCAATTGAACCTTCTTCTATAGTTATCATCAAATCGTGTTCTCTAGCACATTTTAAAATAAGTTCTTGATCTAAAGGTTTTGCAAATCTTGCATCAATGATTGTGGGGTTAATGCCTTTAATTTTAAGCTCCTCTGCTGCAATTTTACACTCCTCCAACCTAGTTCCTAAAGACAAAATACAAACTTGTTTTCCCTTTTGAATAACTCTTCCCTTACCTATTTCTAAAGTTTCATCTATAGATGGAAGCTCAAGACCAACTCCAGTTCCTCTAGGATATCTAATTGCACATGGCTTGTCATTAATGTGCACTGAAGTATTGATCATTTTTATAAATTCAGACTCATTACTAGGAGCCATTACTATAAAATTTGGTAAGGTTGATAAATAAGTAATATCAAAAGAACCCGCATGTGTAGATCCATCTGCTCCCACTAAACCAGCTCTATCTATAGCAAATCTTACTGGCAAACTTTGTATTGCTACATCATGAACAACTTGATCGTACGCTCTTTGTAAAAAAGTTGAATAAATTGCAACATAGGGTTTATAATTTTCCGTTGATAAACCAGCAGCAAAAGTAACCGCATGTTGTTCTGCTATTCCAACGTCAAACATTCTCTTTGGAAATTGTTTTGCAAAAATATCCATACCTGTGCCTCCTGGCATTGCTGCTGTAATACCAACTATCTTGCTATCCTTTTCAGCATGTTTGACTAGAGTATTTGCAAACACCTTTGTATAAGCTGGAAGATTTACACCACTTTTTACTTGTTCACCTGTAACTACATTAAATTTGGAAACACCATGATAATGATCACTTGCTTTTTCAGCAAATGAATATCCTTTTCCTTTTTGCGTTTTAACATGAATCATAATTGGTCCTTGATGCTTAGAGTCTCTTGCATTTTTTAAAATTGGAACAAGTGTATCCAGATCGTGTCCATCAATTGGACCAACATAGTAAAATCCCAGTGAATTAAATAGTGTTCCTCCTGTAACAGCTGAACGTAAAAAATCCTCAGCTTTACCTGCATTTGCACTAAATCTTTTAGAAAAGGCTGAAGTAATTAATTTAAAAGTCTCTCTTAAGCTAAAATATATTTTACCAGAAAATAATTTTGCTAAATAAGTTCTCATTGCTCCTACAGGTTTAGCGATCGACATGTCATTATCATTTAAGACTACTATCATTTTAGTTTTTGAGGCCCCAGCATTATTCATTGCCTCATAAGCCATTCCTGCACTAATTGCACCATCACCAATAACAGCAATTACATTATTTGACTTGTTAGATAGCTTGTTTGCCTCAGCTATTCCTAGTGCTGATGAAATAGATGTTGAGCTGTGAGCTGCTCCAAATGGATCGTATTCACTCTCTGATCTTTTAGTAAAACCTGATAAACCATTTCCTTGTCTTAAAGTTTTAATCTTTGACTTTCTACCAGTTAAAATTTTATGAGGGTATGTTTGGTGACCTACATCCCATATTAATTTATCATTTGGTGTATCAAATACATAATGTAAGGCTACAGTTAATTCTACAACACCTAGTCCAGCACCCAAATGTCCACCAGTTTGAGAAACTGCGCTTATCATCTCTGCTCTTACTTCATTAGATAAATCTTGAAGTTGACTCTCAGAAAGTTTCCTTAAATCTGCTGGAAAATTAATTTCTTTTAAATATTTATAATCTTCAGTCATTTATTTCTTTTTAAAATATAATTCAGTGTCTCATTTAAATTATTTGATTTAAAATTATGTTTATCTAAATCACTAATTATCTTAAATTTAATATTTTCACTATATTTAATAGCATTTTTGTATCCAAGTAAACTGATTAAGGTTGCCTTACCTTTTTTTTTATCTTTACCTGTTTTTTTTCCAGCAACCTTGGAAGATCCTTGATAATCGATTACATCGTCTGCTATCTGAAATAAGAGACCAACATTAGAACCAATTTTATCAAAAAAATTTATTTCTTTTGCTGATCTATTTTTTATTATTGGAGCAACAGAACAGCAGAAACTAAATAATTTTCCAGTCTTTTTTACTTCCATATTTATAATCTTATTTTTTGAAACTTTTTTTTTTTCAAAATTTAAATCTAAATATTGTCCTCCTGCTATTCCTAAATGACCAGAACATTCAGATAATCTTTTAATTAAAGACAATTTACTACTTTCACTTATTTTTAAATAAGAGCTACTTAAAATTTCAAAAGCCATTGTTAAAAGTGAATTGCCTGCAAGAACTGCTGTAGCCTCACCAAATTTAATGTGTGTTGAGGGTTTACCTCTTCTTAAAGCGTCATTATCCATGCAGGGTAAATCATCATGAATTAATGAGTATGCATGTATACATTCTACTGCTGCACCAATAGCAATTAATGTCTGATATTTAATCTTAAATATAGAACCAATATCTAATAAGATTTTTGACCTAATCTTTTTTCCGCCAGGAAATAAGCCATATTTCATTGCAGGAATTAATTCAGTTTTTTTTTGTTTGGTAATAAATTTTTGTAAAAATATATTTGTATCTTTTGCTATTTCTTTAAGCTTATTTCTCATTTTTTTTTGTTAATATTTTATTAATTCTATTTTTTGTTTCTTCATTAATTTTTTTATTGTCCTTATGAAATTTTTTTTCAATAATATTATTTAATCTTAACAACTTTTGATAATCATCTATAGAATTTTCTAGATCTTTTTTTTTTTCTAGATATTCAATAATTTTATTTGCTTCAATTGTTAATTCTTCTAAAGAACCAGGGGTATTATCAAGTGGTAAATTTTTATCTTTCATATAATAATAATTATTAATATATGAAATCTTATCAATCAAAAATCAAAAAAGCGAAAAATTATCTTGATAATCATTATTGCATAGGTGTCCCTACAGAAACTGTCTATGGATTAGCGGCCAACGCCTACTCTAATAATGCAGTTAAAAAGATATATAAATTGAAAAAAAGACCAAAATCTAACCCCTTAATTGTTCACTATCACAATATCAAAGACTTAAAAAAAGATTGTTTGTTAAATGATAGTTTTATCAAATTGTATAAAAAATTCTCTCCTGGGCCGATTACATATGTCTTAGATTTAAAAAAAAATTCCAAAATTTCTAAAATAGTCACTAACAAAAAATCTAATTTAGCAGTAAGATTTCCTAAACATAAAATCTTTAGAAAATTATTAAAAGAGCTTGATTACCCATTAGCTGCTCCTAGTGCAAATATTTCAACAAAAGTAAGTGCTGTGCAGAGTTCAGATATTGTAGAGGATTTTGGAAATAAAGTTAAATATATTTTAGATGGAGGTCAATGTAAAATAGGTATAGAATCAACAATAATTGATTTAAGAGATAAACCAAAAATACTTAGATTAGGTGGTCTAGAAATTTCTAAAATAGAAAAAGTTTTGTCTAAGAAAATTAAAATAAATATTAATCCTAAAAAAAAAATTTCTCCTGGCCAGTCTAAAATTCACTATTCACCTGGTATTCCACTAAAAATGAATATTAAAAAAACTAAAATTGATGAGGCATATATTTTAATAAAAAAAAGAAAAAATCATTTATCTAATTATTTTTATCTGAGTAAAAAAGGAGATTTGAATGAAGCTGCTAAAAACCTTTATTCCTGTTTAAGAAAAATAAAAAACAAAGGTTATAAATCAATTGCAGTAGAAAAAATTCCTAATGTGGCTCTTGGAAAAACAATTAATGACAGATTAATTCGAGCCTCTAAATTTTGATTAAAAAAAACCAATTGAACTAATCAATTTTTTAAAATTATATAAAAATAAGATGATGGTTGATAAAATTAATTTTGAAGCTAAGCAAATGAGATTGTTGGTTTACTTTGACTAAATAGATGTAGTAAAATAACAACAATAATTGGTGCGCCTGCTAGGAGTCGAACCCAGAACCTCCTGATCCGAAGTCAGGCGCTCTATCCAGTTGAGCTACAAGCGCGTATAGTATTAATATTATATTTTATGGAAAAAAACATTAATTTAATAGTTAAAGAAGATGAAAACAACCTCAGGCTTGATGTATTTATTAATAAACGTGAAAATTTAATTAGCAGAACAAGAATTAAAAATTTAATACTGAAAGAAAAATTAAAGCTAAATAATAAGATTGTTAATAGCCCATCCAAAAAAGTACTAATTGGTGATAAAATAACCCTTCAAATTCCTGAACCAAAAGAAGCTTCATTAAAACCTTATAATTTTAAATTAGAAATCATTTATGAAGATAGTGACCTTCTTGTAATAAATAAACCAGCTGGAATTATTATGCATCCAGGAGCAGGTAATTATGATGAGACAATTGTAAATGCTCTAATGCATTATAATAAAGACTCTTTATCTACAATTGGTGATGAACTGCGCCCTGGTATCGTTCATAGAATAGATAAGGACACTTCTGGATTAATTGTTATTGCAAAAAACAATGAAACACATGAAAATTTATCGCATCAATTTAGCGAACATTCAATTACCAGAGTTTACCAACTTTTAATCTGGGGAAAACTTAGACCTTCGTCTGGAAAAATTGATACGTTTATCACTCGAAGTTCAAAAAATAGACAAATGATGGAAGTAAGTAATTCTAAAGGTAAAAGAGCAATTACAAATTATAAAACTATTGAAGTTTTTGAAAATGACAAAACACCTACATTAAGTTTTGTTGAATGTAGATTAGAAACTGGACGCACACACCAAATAAGAGTTCACATGACTCACATGGGTAATAGCATTATGGGTGATGGTAAATATAAAAAGAAATATAAAAAACTTAAAAATATTGACACAAATTTAGAAAATTTAATTTGTAAATTAAACAGACAATTTCTACATGCTCAAACGTTGGGTTTTATTCACCCAAAAACTAATGAGGAGATGGTCTTTACCTCAATTTTGCCACAAGAACTTGAAAATATTCTAACATTGCTTAGAAATACTAGTAAATAAAGTCTTGAAATAATATCACGGTCAACTAAATAAATACTAATCATGAGCACTACTATGAATAACAACCTGCCAACACTTTCTAACGAAGGTGGTTTATCCGCTTATCTTGAGCAGATTAAAAAGTTTCCTATGCTCGAGGCTGAAGAAGAATATATGTTAGCAAAAAATTGGAAGGCAACAGGAAATATAAAATCTGCAGAAAAGTTAGTAACAAGTCATCTTAGACTTGTTGCAAAAATTGCAATGGGATACCGAGGATATGGTCTTCCAGTAAATGAAATGATTTCTGAAGGAAATGTAGGATTAATGCATGCTGTAAAGAAATTTGAACCAGAAAAAGGTTTTAGATTGGCTACATATGCAATGTGGTGGATCAAAGCATCTATACAAGAATATATATTAAGATCTTGGAGCCTAGTAAAAATAGGAACAACAACTGCTCAAAAAAAATTATTTTTTAATCTAAAAAAAATTAAAAATCAAATTGCACCTCAATCTGAAGGTGATTTAAGACCAGAACATGTAAATGAAATAGCAAATAAACTTGATGTTAGTAAAGATGAAGTAGTTTCAATGAATAGAAGACTGTCAGGTAAAGAATTTTCTCTTAATGCTCAAGTTGGTGAGGATGGAGATGAGTGGCAGGATTGGTTGGTTGATAAAGAATTAGATCATGATTTAAAATTTGCTCATCAAGAAGAGATGGTTCAAAGACAAGGTTTGTTAAAAGACTCCATAAAAATATTAAATGAAAGAGAAAGAGAAATTTTATATTCAAGAAGATTAAATGATGAACCTACTACACTGGAAGACTTAAGTAAAAAGTATAAAATTAGTAGAGAAAGAATTAGACAAATTGAGAATAAAGCTTTTGAGAAACTTCAAAAACACATGCTGTTATCTGCTAAATCAAAAAATTTGCTACCTGTTAATTAAACTTCAAAAGGATTTTCTAGAAGAATAGTGTCTTCTCGTTCAGGGCTTGTCGAAATACTTGAAACCTTAGTTCCAATAAAGTCCTCTAGCGCATAAATATATTTTTTTGCATTCTCGGGTAAAGCCTCAATATTTTTTATTCCTTGAGTAGAGCTTTTCCATCCAGGAAAAGTTTTATAAATTGGTTTTATTTTTAGTTGATCCTCAACGGCTGCAGGCAAATAATCCATTTTTTTTCCATCCAATTCGTACTCAACACACATTTTAATTTCATCTAATTCATCTAAAACATCTAATTTAGTCAGTGCAATACCATCTATTCCTGAAATTTTAATTGTTTGTCTTACTAAGACCCCATCAAACCAACCACATCTTCTTTTTCTGCTTGTAACAGTACCAAATTCTTTTCCTCTTGACCCAAGTAATTCTCCAATATCATCAGTTAACTCAGTAGGAAAAGGACCTTCACCTACTCTTGTTGTGTAAGCTTTAGTTATTCCAAGAACATAATGAATAGAATTTGGTCCACAACCAGTTCCAGTCGCAGCACTAGAAGCTACAGTGTTCGAGGATGTTACAAAGGGATATGTTCCATGATCAACATCAAGTAAAATTCCTTGTGCTCCTTCAAATAATATTCTCTTTTTTTGTTTTTTGAATTCATCAATTCTAAGCCATACTGGCTGAGAAAACTTAAGTATTTCTGGTGCAATTTTTAACAAGTCTGATTTGAGTTTATCTTTTTCAAAGATTTTCTTACCTAAGCCTTTTCTAATTGCATTGTGGTGTAAAAGTACAGTTTCTAATCTATGATCAAGATTACTCTCCGACAATAAATCCATAACTCGAATTGATCTTCTTCCAACTTTATCTTCATAAGCAGGGCCAATTCCTCTTCTTGTAGTTCCAATTTTTCCTTTTCCAGCAGCATCTTCTCTTATCTCATCCATTTCTCTGTGAAATGGTAAAATTAAATTAGCAGATTCTGAAATTATAAAATTATCTATATTAACCTCAACACCTTTAGATTTAATTTCTTTAATTTCTTCCAATAATGCCCAGGGATCAACAACAACTCCATTGCCAATAATTGAAATTTTATTTTTTCTTACAATTCCAGAAGGTAACAACCTTAACTTATACGTGACTCCATCTATAACTAAAGTATGCCCCGCATTATGTCCGCCTTGGAATCTAATTACAACATCTGCTTGGTCTGATAGCCAATCAACGATTTTTCCTTTACCTTCATCTCCCCACTGTGATCCAACAACTACAACGTTTCTCATTATCTAAATTCTTTTTCTATTGTTATCGAGCTTAAATGGTTAATCGGTCCATGGCCTTTACCAAAGTTAATCTTAGAATTAATTGAATTATTTACATACTTAGTTGCAAGCTCACAAGATTTCTTTAGTGTTTTTCCACATCCAAAAAATGAAGTAATAGCTGAAGATAAAGTGCAACCAGTTCCATGTGTATTATTAGTTGTAATTCGATTGTTTTTAAAAATCATAATCTCTTTTTTATTAACAAAAATATCTTGGACTATTTTAGAATTTAGATGCCCCCCTTTAATAAATACATTTTTAGCACCAAGGTTTAACAGCTTGCTTGCTGCATAAATCATATCTTCTTTACTTTTAATCTTTGTATTAGTTAAGATTTCTGCTTCAGGAATATTTGGAGTTATTAAACTAACCATTTTAATCAATTTATTTTTTAGTAATTTTATTGCTTCATTATCAATTAGCTTTGCACCTCCTTTGGCTACCATAACTGGATCTAAAATAATTTTATTAACTTTTATTATGTCTAAAGATTTAATAACAGACTTGATAACTTTAGAAGAGTGCAACATGCCAATCTTGATTGCATCAGGCCTAATATCTTTTGAAGTAAATTCTATTTGTTTAGATATTTCTTTTGGATTTATTGGGATTATTGATTTTACACCTGTGGTATTTTGAACTGTAACTGCTGTGATTGCTGTCATGGCATAGGATCCTAGAGCAGTGACTGTTTTAATATCAGCTTGAATGCCAGCTCCACCAGAAGAGTCCGATCCAGCAATTATCAATATTTTTGCTTTAGGTTTCAATTTATTTTATTTTTTTCCTAATAATTTCTAAACAATTCAGTAAAAGTTTTTTATTTATACCTTCTCCCATAATCCTTATTTTAGATTCTGTTCCTGACTTTCTAACTAGGATTCTTCCCTGATTTTTTATTAATTTTTCAGCTTTTTTAATAGAACTTCTTACATCGATATTATTTATTATATTTTTATCTTTTACTTCAATATTTTCTAGGATTTGTGGAGTTTTAATAAAAGTATTAAAAAAATTACTAGCCCTTTTCCCTTTTCTTAGAGAAAATAATACTTCTAAAGCAACCAACAAACCATCTCCTGTAGTTGCAAATTTACCTAAAATAATATGACCTGATTGTTCACCTCCAAGATTAAAATTATATTTTTGCATTTTTTCTTTTACATATCTGTCCCCAACATTTGCTCTTATAAATTTTATATTCTTTCCTTTAAAAAATTTTTCTAAACCATAATTAGACATTAGAGTGCCAATCACACCTCCTTTTAGCATTTTTTTTTGTTTCCACCTTAGAGCTATTGCTGCAATTATTTGATCTCCATCAATGATATTACTTTTTTCATCACACAAAATAATTCTATCCGCATCGCCATCTAAAGAAATACCAAGGTGTGCTTTATATTTTTTTACTGCATTTTTAATTTTACTTGGATGTGTTGAACCACAATTTTTATTAATATTTAATCCATTTGGTTTTGCACCAATTGTAAACACTTTTGCTCCAAGGGATTTTAATAATTCTGGACCTGCTTTATAGCCAGCTCCATTTGCACAATCTATTACTATTCTTAAACCTATAAGGTTAAAATCCTTTGGAAAATTTTTTTTTAAAATTTTAATATATTCATCATTTGCTGTTTCCAGTCTTTTAACTCTCCCTAATTTTTGTGGTCGACTTAAATTGTTATCAATTTTTTTATCAATTAATTTTTCTATTTTTTTTTCAATTTTGTCAGATAATTTTAGACCATCTGGTCCAAATAATTTTAGACCATTGTCGGAATAAGGATTATGTGAAGCTGTTATCATAATGCCCATATTAGCCTTCATTTTTCTTGTTAGCATTGCAAGACCATTCGTTGGTAAGGGACCCAAAGTATAAACATGCATGCCTGCTGAAGCTAACCCCGATACTAAAGCAGGCTCAAGTGTATAACCTGACAACCTAGTATCTTTTGCAATAATAGCTAATTGTTTTGTTTTTTTTTGAATTTTAAAATATGTTCCTGATGCTAATCCAAACTTGAAAAACATATCACCATTAATATTCTTGCTATTAACTAATCCTCTGATGCCATCTGTGCCAAAATATTTTTTTGTCATTAGTTTTGGATTATGTTTTTAAATACTTTTATACTTTGCATTAATTCCTTTACGTCATGTATTCTCAAAATTTGCACCCCTTGTGAGGCTAAATAAAGAGACGAAGCAACTGTTCCCCCAGTTCTATTTTCTGTATCATTTATGCCTGCAATTTCTTTGATAAATCTTTTTTTTGACACACCCACTAATATAGGAAAACCAAGTGTATGAAAAATAGAAATATCCCTTATTAAATTCATATTATGTTTCAAATTTTTTCCAAAACCTATACCTGGATCAATTATAATATTATTATGTTTTATACCCTTCGTTCTTAACAGTTTTATTTTTTTTTCAAAAAAATCATAGATATCTAATAGTGCATTTTTATAGACTGGTTTAATTTGCATTGTTTCTGGTGTCCCTTGACAATGATGAATAACAAATGGTGTTTTATAATCTCTTAAGATCTCAATTGTTTTTTGATCATATTCTAGCCCTGAAATATCATTTATAATTTTAACTCCAAGTTTAATTCCTTTCTTCATTATTTCTGATTTTCTGGTATCTAATGATATTGGCAATTTTTTACTTATCTTCTTAATAGTATTTTCAATTCTTTTCCATTCTCTTGCATTGCTTACAGTTTGTGAACCTGGTCTTGTTGACTCACCACCCACATCAATAATATTTGATCCAAATTTAAATAAATTCATAGCATGAGCCACACCTCTATTTTTTTTATTAAATCTTCCTCCATCAGAAAAACTATCTGGTGTTAAATTTAACACACCCATTAAATTTGGAATATCATTTAAATTAAGATTGGCAAAATTTTTATTCTTTTTAGTAATTATGGAAAGATCTTTTGTAACTTTATTTCTTAAAAATTTTGGTAAATTCTTAACATCTTTTATCTGAATTGTTTTTTTTGAATTTCTAGAAATTATCTCAATTTCATTAAATGAAATTTTATTATTTCCTCTTAATGGTAAATTAATTTTTTTATTTACAAGATTAATTGATTTTTTTCCATGAGTAAAATTACACGCTCTTGTGTAATATTTTTTCATTAATTTTTAATGAACTATTTTTGGCTTAAGACCCATTGAGCTTAAAGCAGAGTCTTTATCATCATCTTCCACTTTTAAATCTTCTTTGTTGCTTGGGTATATATTTTTATTTATTAGGTTGTCTATCTCTTCACCAGTTAATGTTTCATAAACTAAAAGTGCTTTTGCAATTTTATGAAGATCATCAACCTTAGTTGTTAATATTTCTTTTGCTTTATTGTACCCTTCATCAACTAGTTTTCTTATTTCTTTATCTATTTTTTGAGCAACAGCTTCTGACACACTTTGTGTTCTAGCTACTGATCTACCTAAAAAGACCTCTTCTTCATTTTCACCATATTCTACAGGTCCTAATTCTTCTGTCATTCCATATTTTGTTACCATCGCTCTAGCTAATTGTGTGGCTTGGTTTATGTCTGATCCAGCTCCACCGCCAGCTCCTGTTGAAATATTATCTTTTCCAAAAATTACTTCTTCAGCCACTCTTCCACCAAAACAAACAGCCATTCTAGCTTTTAAAAACTTAATTGAATACCCATGCTTGTCTCGTTCAGGTAAATTCATTACCATTCCTAAGGCTCTCCCTCTTGGTATGATTGTTGCTTTATGTATTGGATCATAGCCTTCCATATTAAAAGACACAAGTGCATGCCCACCTTCATGATAGGCTGTTAATTTTTTTTCATCCTCTGTCATAACCATTGATCTTCTTTCGGCACCCATCATTACTTTATCTTTGGCTTCTTCAAACTCATCAAGAGTTACTATTCTTTTATTTTTTCTAGCTGCTAATAAAGCTGACTCATTAACTAAATTTGCAAGATCAGCCCCTGAAAATCCTGGTGTTCCTCTTGCAATAGTTCTTAAGTTAACATCTGGAGCCATCTTTATTTTTTTAACATGCACTTTTAAAATTTTTTCTCTACCAATAATATCAGGATTTGAAACAACTACCTGTCTATCAAATCTTCCTGGTCTTAATAAGGCTGGATCTAAAACATCTGGTCTGTTAGTAGCCGCAATAATTATGACACCCTCGTTTGTGTCAAATCCATCCATTTCAACTAATAATTGGTTTAATGTTTGCTCTCTCTCGTCATTTCCACCGCCTAGACCAGCTCCTCTACTTCTTCCTACAGCATCTATTTCATCAATAAAGATTATACATGGGGAATGCTTCTTACCTTGTTCAAACATGTCCCTAACTCGTGAGGCACCAACACCAACAAACATCTCTACAAAATCTGAACCTGAAATAGTAAAGAAAGGAACCCCAGCTTCTCCTGCTATAGCTCTTGCAAGTAATGTTTTTCCTGTACCTGGAGGACCAACCAACAAACACCCCCTAGGGATTTTACCTCCTAACTTACTAAATTTTTTTGGATCTTTTAAAAATTCTACAACTTCTACAACTTCTTCTTTTGCTTCTTCAACTCCAGCAACATCGTTAAAAGTTACTTTTCCTTTTAACTCATTCATCATTTTAGCTTTGGACTTACCAAAGCCCATTGCGCCACCTTTTCCACCTTGCATTTGTCTCATAAAAAAAATCCAAACAGCTATTAATAACAACATTGGAAACCAAGATAATAAAATACCAAAAAGCGATGGCATTTTATCTTCTATTGGAGCTGCAGAAATACTTACTCCTTTACTAGACAGTTTTTCAATTAAATTAGGATCATTAGGTGAATATGTTGAAAAAGATTCTCCATTAGAAAAAACACCTTTTATATTGTTGCCCTGTATTTCAACTTTTACAACTCCACCATTTTCTACCTCAGTTAAAAATTCTGAAAATATAATTGCATTATTTGCACCCATGCTAGCCTGTGGGTTTTTAAACATATTGTAAAGTCCAATTGTTAGAAAAACAATTACAGCCCACATTGCTAAATTTTTCATGTTCATATCCTTAAGATAATAATTATTGCTAATTAAACAAGTGTCAAATTGTTACATAATTCAGACTTTATGCACGCTTTCTCTGGATATTAATATAGTTTCGTTAATCCTTTCAATAAAACAGCCACCCAATGTTAACTTGGTAAAAGATTTTTGTTTAATGGCATTAATTACTTCATCAATACTTTTTCCCCTAACAGGATAATATTTTCTTCCAATAATTTGAATAATTTTTGTTAAAGATCTAAAAATTACCTCATGTGACTGATCAAAAAAAAATTTATTTAAAATGTAAGTTTTACCTTTATTCAATAACTTTGAATTCTTATTTAAATTTCTATCCACATAAAATTTAATTGATCTATCTGAGTCTCTGAGATTGTTAATGGTTAGTTCAAGCTTTTTAATATCCAAACCTTCTTTTTCTAAAGAGTGTAATAAGTTTCGAATCCTTGTTCTTTTATATTTTTCATCTTTATTAGATGGGTCATTAACATAAAAATTAAAAATAATTTTTGTGATATAAATTAAATCTTTTTTTTCTATATCAAGAAGTGGTCTTAAAATATTAATATTTTGATCTCTGTATTTACTAATTTTATTGAATGAAATTAATCCATTTAATCCACTTCCTCTAACTATTCTGATTAAAAAGTTTTCTAAAACATCATTTAAGTGATGTCCTAACAATAAGTGTTTTATATCTTTTTTTTTACACTGATTAATTAATAATGAATATCTTTTATTCCTTGCTATAGCTTGAATATTTTTAGTTGGTTTTTTTCCATTCCATTTTAAAATCTCACAATTTATATCAATGTTCTTTAAAAAATTTTTTATATTTGTGGCCTCTAAAGATGACTCACTTCGAAGTCTATGATCAACAATAAAGTAATATATTTTTATATTTTTTTTAATAGCATAACATTTTGCTAAATATGCTAAAGCTAGACTATCTGGGCCTCCTGATACAGCCACGGCTAGGTTTTCTTCAACCTTCAAAGATGCTGCAAACTTTTTATATATTCTAGAAATTTTTTTTTTATTTAAGTATTCAAGAATCTGACTACGTGTTTTGTTTTTCACACTCAAATTTTTTAGATTCATACTTAGCTTTTTGTAACACAGATTGATTTGCTTTAGGATATTGCTTTGCAACACCTTCAATCATTTTACATCCTTGTTCTTTTTCACCTATCTGAACCATTGATACACCAAGTTTTAATAAATTTATAGGAGCCTTCTCACCTTTTGGATATTTTTGATAACCTTCCAAATAAGCTGAGGCAGCATCTGTATAAAGCTGCCTAATTCTAAACGTTTCAGCATACCAATATTGTGCATTACCTGCTAAAGCATTTTCTGGATTAGCTAATACAAACTCTCTAAAAGCTCGCTCAGCGGTATTATAATCTCCCACTTTTAAAAAACTTGTTGCAAACTCATATTGTTTTTCAGGTATATCATCTGGCAGTATTGTTTGTTCTGCCTGAAAAGTTTCTGTTACTATTGAAGAGGTTGTTTCAATAGATTGAATTTGTTGTGTAGTATTTTGGTCTTCATTATCTTTATAAGAAATTGAGCCCAAATCTTGTGGCTGTGAAGAGCCTGGTAAAACTTTTTCCACTGTTTCTTTTGGTCTAGATGTTAATTTTTGATTTACTTCTCCTGATGATAATGCATTTTCAACTTCTTGAAATCTTACTTGATTATCAGCTTGAACTTTAGAAAGTCTATTTGATAATTTATCAAGCTTAAAATTAATTTCTTCAAATTTGTTAGTTAATTCTTGAAACTGATTTTCAATATCTGATAGTTTTAGTAAATGTCTTGTTAGAACATCTTCCGAACTTTGATCAAAATTTTCTTGATTACTTAAACTGCTTGTATTGATTGATCCTGAATAAACTGCCTTCTCAAGTGTTTTTAAATCTTTTTGAATTAGTTCTAATACTTCATTTAAATTATGATTATCAGCCAACGTAATATTTGAAAATAAAATAAATAAAGCTAGGGCCTTGATGTGAAATATTTTTTTATAACTTAACATAAAGTCTAATTTGTAATTATAATGATGGCAAAAAAAAGACCCTATTCACTAATTAAATAGTGATAGGGTCTTTTATAAATTAATTTATTTAACTAACTTAATTAGCTTTAACAGTAACCGATCTTCTGTTTTTTGACCAAGCCAATGGATTAGATCCTGAGTCTACAGGTCTTTCTTTACCATAACTTAATACTGAAATTCTGTCAGAAGAAATTCCATAAGTCATTAAATAATCTTTTGCTGAATTAGCTCTTCTTTCGCCTAATGCTAAGTTATACTCTCTTGTACCTCTTTCATCTGCGTGACCTTCTAATACAACATTAATATCTGAGTTTTTTCTTAACCATGCAGCTTGTTTTCTTAAAGTATCTCTTGAAGCTGTTGTAAGTACTGTTTCATTTGTTGCAAAGAAAACTCTGTCAGGAACACCTGAGGCTAAATATTCTACTGAATCTGTTCCCGTATAAACATCACCTTGAAGTTGACCTGTTGTTTTTTTAGTTGCACATGCTGATAGCACTAAACTTGCTATTAAAATCAAAAATGTATTTTTTAAAATCTTGCTTAAGTTCATTATTGCTCCTTAGTCCATTTATTGTAATTCGTTATTTTTTTCATATTTAATTAGACCTTTCAAGTTAAAAATCAAGCTTAATTACAGCTAATTCGTTAATAAAGATGACCAAGATGGGTCTGAAGCATCTGTTTCTGTTTCAATCAATCTTTCGTTATAACCTGTCAAATCTATAGACCACAATTTAGCAGAAAATCCCTCTCCTTTTGCGTTTGTTTTAGTTTCTCTATAAAATATTAATACTCTTCCATTTGGGGACCATGATGGTGCCTCTTGATAAAAATTTTCAGTTAATAATCTTTCACCACTTCCATCTGTTCTCATTACTCCAATATAAAATTTTCCTTTATGCAGCTTTGTAAATGCAATTAAATCCCCTCTTGGAGACCATACTGGCGTACCGTAAAGACCGTTGCCAAAAGATATTCTTTTAACATTTTTTCCATTGCTTTCCATTATATAAATTTGTTGGTAACCGCTTCTATCAGAATTAAAAGTAATGTATTTTCCATCAGGAGAATAAGAAGGGGAGGTATCAATTGAAGGATGATTTGTAATTCTTTCAACAATTCTATTCTCTAAATCCATTGTATAAATATCTGAATTTCCATCTTGAGCAAAACTCATTATAATTTTTTTTCCATCTGGAGAAAATCTTGGTGCAAATGTCATTCCTGGGAAATCTCCAACTACCTCTTGCATTCCCGTTTCAATATCTAGTAAGTAAACTCTTGGTAAGTTTCTAAAATATGAAAGATATGTAACCATTTGATTAGTTGGGCTAAATCTTGGTGTTAAAACTAACTCATTCCCTAGAGTTAAAAATTTATTATTAAAACCATCTTGATCCATAATAGCTAATTTCTTTATTCTATTAGTTTTTGACCCCTCTTCCGCTACATAAATTATTCTTGTATCAAAATATCCTTTTTCACCTGTTAGACGCTCATAAACTTTATCTGTAATTATATGACCAACTCTTCTCCAATTACTTGGAACAGTAGTAAATGCTAATGCCATCATTTCTTTTCCAGCTAAAATATCCCACAGTCTAAATTCAACTCTTAATTTATCTTCTACAAAAGTTACTTTGCCAGTTATTAATGCTTGTGCTTTAATTAAATTCCAATCTTCAAATCTAGGTTTTAAATTTGCAACATCAGGTTTTTGAAGAAATGCATTTTTATCTAAAGGATTAAAAAGGCCTGTCTGTTTTAAATTATTTTCAACTATTAAAGATATTTCAGCTCCTAAATTTTCTTTTTTTAAAATTTTTTTAAAATTTTCTTTAGAATTATCATCGATTGAAAGTGGAGAAACAGCAACAGGAAGAGGGCTCAAGTTTCCTCTCGTAATATCAACTTCTATCAAAGCCATTGCTTTAATTGGAAATATGATCAGTAATATTAATAAATATCTATATAGCATTTTATCCTTCTAACATTTCTCTTGCATCAAAATTTAATTGTAACTCTTTCCATCTCTCATATCCAGTGCTAGGTACTCTAAGAGGCTGACATAGTTTTACTGCTCTTAATGCACTTTCTGCTAAAACTTTATAAAATCCTTGTCCTGGTTTATTCATTCTAGCATGATCAAGAATTTCAGAATCTATAATAGATCCATCTGGCTTTAATTGTAACTTAATTCTAACTAGTAAATTTTCGTTGTAAGGTAATCCTAAAGGAATACTCCAACATCCAAATATTTGTGCTTTTAGAGCATCTTCTTCACTTAGTGTTAAACCACCAAATTCTATATTCTTATCTTGATCCTGGCTTATTTCATTGCTTTTTTTGTTTGTTTCAGCACTTTCTACTTTAGATTTATCAATTAAGGCTGCAATATTATTTGGATCAAATAAATCTTTTTTTTCAAATTCTGAAACTTGTTTAATTTCTGTTTCAACTTTTTCAGGGTTTTGTTTGTCTTCTTTAATTTCTTTAACCTTTTCTAATTTTTCATCAGGTAAAGGTATTGCATCTTGTTTGTCTTTTTTAACTGCTTTTGGAGGGGCTTGTTCAGAGACAAGTTTTTTTTCTTTTTCTTTAACTTTTTCAATTATTTTTTTTGCTTTAGGTGCAAATGGAATATTTGTTTTATCTGTAATCTGAATTAGTTCAACTGAAACAATCGGTGGTAAATCAATTGGTTTTTTAGCTAAGAAAGGTAAACTCATGGCAGTAATTAATACAAGAAGTATATGAAACCCAAAAGAAATAAATATATTTCTATTCACTTTTACTACCTCTCTTTATATGGTTCAGAAATCAATGCTACTTTAGTAAAACCAGACCCAGACAACATTCCCATTATCTCCAAAACCCTACCATAATTTATTGATTTATCTCCTCTGACATAGATTCTTGTATCTGTTCTATTCTTCGATACAGCTAAAATCTTCGCTGTTATTTTATCATAATCAACTTTTGATTCTTGAATAAATATCTCACCTTTAGCATTAATAGATAGTGTTAATGGTTCAAGCTCTTCTGGTAATGTGTCTGCAGAACTTTCAGGTAAGTCGACCTGTACTCCGACTGTTAACAATGGAGCTGTAACCATAAATATAATTAACAAAACTAACATTACATCCACAAAAGGAGTAACATTTATTTCACTCATAGGCTCTTTTGATGAACGATTGAGTTTAAAAGCCATTTTAAATTATTGATAAAAATCTTTTAGAAAAATTTTCTAATTTTTGTGAATATTTTTTTGAGTCTAAATTAAATTTATTGTAAGCAACAACTGCTGGAATCGCTGCTAACAAACCTAATGCGGTTGCAAATAAAGCTTCGGCTATTCCTGGTGCTACAATTGCTAAACTAGTATTTCTTGAAATGGCAATTGATTGAAATGAATTCATTATTCCCCAAACAGTTCCAAATAAACCAATAAACGGTGCCGTTGAACCAACTGTTGCTAAAAAAGTAAAACCTTTATCAATTTTTGATATTTGTTTTTCAATACTCACCTCCAGCATTCCACTCATTCTGTCACTTAAATTAGCTTTATTTTTAGCTTTTAATAAAGTTTGCATAGCTTCCTTAAATAATAAAGCCATAGGGTTTTCTAAATTAGCTGGTAAACTATTATAAAAAGTCTCTGCAGATTTTGATCTCCAAAATTTTTCTTCAAATTCCTCTGACTCTATATTTATTTTTTTAAATAATTTAAATTTTTCGATAATAATAGCCCATGAATATATAGAGCAGGCAATAAGCGTAAGTATTACTGATTTTACAATAAAATCTGCTCTTAAAAACAAACTCCATAACGAGAAATCAGTATTTGATGCAAGTCCTACTGCTTGTGATGTAATATCAGCTTCCATTATTAACCTTTCACACTAAAATGTGTCATGAATTTGACTTTATTAAAGTTAAATTAATCCTCTAATTTATAAGTTTCGTAATAAAAACTAGCTATTAAAATTGCATCCGCTTTGTTAGAATCTTTTTTCTTAGATAATTCTGATGAATAATAAGGAAATACTTCAATTGCCTTAGTTCTGCTGGCATCTTTTTCTGAATTAATAAGATTAAAGTACTTTTTCCATTTAGCGGGTCTAACAAAATACATTGGTAATTGCATTGCAGAACAAATCCCTTTTAAAATTCCAAATGATTGACCAAAATTAAACATACTTGTAACTCCTTGACCAGGCATAGCCGAAACCTGCTCAATCACCACTTTAACATCTTCTTTTTTTAAATCTTTTATTCTTAAAGAAATTTCATGATAAATTTGAGCACCATTTACTTGTTTTTTATTTTTTTTCCCTTCGGGCATATTGGGCATCTCAACAACATCAATTATTTTTCCATCTTGAAAAAAACAAATAGAACCTGTTATGCCTGGGTCAATTCCAATTATAAGCATTAATTATTTTTTAAATTAATATTTGAGTAAACATTTTGTACGTCATCATCATCTTCAAGAGTTTCTAGAAATTCAATTGCAGAGTCAATTTTATCTTTTTCAACATCAACACTTTTTAAAGGTACCCATTCGATTTCTGTAGAAATAAAATTTGCTATCGTTTTTTCAAGATTTTTTTTTACATTATAAATTTCATTCATGGGACATTGTATTTCATGAAAATTTTCATAGGAAATACATTCATCTGCACCCGACTCGATTGCTAGTTCAAAAATTTGTTCGTCTGAAATTTCTTTTTTATCTATTTTTATAATACCAAGTTGATTAAAATTATGAGAGGCAGACCCCTGTGTTCCTAAATTACCACCACTTTTTTGAAATATTGTTCTGATATTGGAGGCAGTTCTATTTTTATTATCTGTTAGAGCTTCGACAATTACTGCAATTTTATCTGGTCCAAAACCCTCATATCTTAAATTCTCAAAATTATTGTCATTACTAGCTGAGGATTTGTCTATTGCTCTTTCAATATTATCTTTTGGCATATTCGCTGATCTTGCAGCCTGGATAGCAGATCTAAGTCTCGGATTCATTGATGGATCTTTGTCGCCTAATTTTGCAGCAACACTTATTTCTTTTGAGAGTTTTGAAAATACTTTTGATCTTTGTTTGTCTGCTTTTCCTTTAGAATGTTTGATACTTGCCCATTTTGAGTGACCCGACATAATAATTAATGAGAATTTTTTAATTCTCCTCCATATATAAAGTTTTCAATTTTATTTGCTAAACCTGTTTCTATATCACAATCAACAATCACACCACATAAAGTAGCATCACCAGTTGATGGAAAGTGTTTAGTAGATTTTTTTTTTAGAAAACGGTTAATTGAATTTTCTTTATTCATTCCAATTACAGAGTCATAATCTCCACACATTCCTGCATCTGTTTGATAGGCGGTTCCTCCTTTAAGAATTCTAGCGTCGTTTGTTGGTATATGGGTATGAGTACCAACAACTAATGTGGCCTTTCCATCAAAAAAATGACCGATTGCATTTTTTTCACTAGTAATTTCACCATGGAAATCCACAACAAGAAAATCATAATCTTCTTTCAAATTATATTTTTTAATAAATTTTTCTGCCACTTGAAATACATCATCACATTTTTTCATAAATACATTCCCCATTAAATTTAGTACTCCTACCCTCATCCCATTTTTTGAATTAAATATTTCAAATCCCTTTCCTGGAGAAGGTTCAAATAAATTTTTTGGCCTCAACAATCTATTTTCTTTTTCAATATGAGACATAGTTTCTTTCTGGTCCCAAACATGATTGCCTGTCGTAATGACATCCACGCCACAGTTAAAAAAATCTTTACAAATTTCCTCTGTAAGTCCAACGCCTGCATCAGCAGCATTTTCACCATTAACTATAACAAAATCAATTTTATGATCTTTTATTTTTGATAGTAAATTGTTTAAGACCATTGAGCGGCCTGAGATACCCACTACATCCCCTAAAAAAAAGATTCTCATTTTATAATATCCTCATTTGTTATAATAAAATCAAGTTTTTGATCATGTTTGTTAATAGGAATTTTTTTTATTTTTTGACATGATAGAGCTAAGCCAATTTTGATAATATTTTTTTTTCTTGATAATTTTTCAATAAAACGATCATAATATCCACCACCATACCCCAATCTATTTAAATTTTTATCAAATGCGACCATAGGAATAAATAAAATATCAGGGTGAACTAATTTTTTTGCTTCTGGCTCTGGTATACCAAGATTATTAATTTTTAATGGATCAATAAAAGTCCAATTGTAAAAGTCCATTTGAAAACTTTTTTTAATTACTGGTAATGATATTTGATAATTATCTTTTTCAAATTTTTTGAGTAAATCTAAATCATCAAATTCAAAATTGATAGGAAAGTATCCACCAATTTTTTTAGCAATTATATTTTCTTTTTTAAAAAAATTAATAATTCTCTTGTAATCTAACTTAATATTATCTTTATTATATGTTTCTCTAATTTTAAGAATTTTATTTCTTAATCTTTTTTTTAGCACAAGTTTATTGGACTGGATTTTCTAAATTAGCTTTTGCAACAAAATTTTCAATTTCATCAGCAGCATCTTCTATTATCTTTTCATAGTCTTGCTTATTTTTTTCAATTTCATTTTTAAATTCTTCATGATTTTGAGTAAGTTGAGCTATTTCTTCTTCTTTTTTATCTTTATATTCATAAACTAAAGATTTTAACTCTCTAAATTTATTAGAAAGATCTTTTAACTGCTCTTTTTTTAATTCTACTTTTTTCTTGGTCTCAAAATATTCATCCATTACTTGAACAGAAGTAATTAATAAAAGTTTATTTTCACCAATATTTCCTAAATCATTTTTAAGTTTATTAAACTTTTCATTAATATGAGTAAGCAATTCTTCTAGATGCTCCTCTTGTCCATCGTCACAAGACAATAAAAAATCTTTACCATTAAATTTGATATTTACATTTGCCATTTATCTATTTCTTCCAATAAAGTATCTGTTTCTTGATTTAATTCATCAATTTTTTCTGAAAATTCAGTTTCTTTTTTTTGTTCATCCAATTTTTGTTGTTTAATCTCCTCTAATTTTTGATTAAGAGCTTTATGTTCGCTCATTAGGTTTTGATATTTTTCTTCAATTTCTTTTTTTTCAATTTCTAATTGATTTTTTTGAGCATTCAAATTTTCTAGATTAGTTTTTAGTGAAGGGTTTTGTAATTTCAAATTCTTAAGTTTATTAATTGCAAAACTCAATTTTTTTTCTTTTTCAGTCTCTGTTTTCATATATATATATTTATAATATTAAATTGAGTCTACGAAGTCTAGATAGGATAATTTTTGAACAAACTACATAAAGATTTATCAAACGCAATAAGGTTTTTGTCTATAGACGCGGTACAAAAAGCCAACTCAGGTCACCCTGGAATGCCCATGGGTATGGCCGATGTTGCTACAGTTTTATTTAGAAGTTTTTTAAGATTTAATCCCAATAATCCTAACTGGCTAAATAGAGATAGATTTGTTTTGTCTGCGGGTCATGGATCAATGTTATTGTATTCTTTACTTTATCTAACTGGATACAAAAGTGTTTCGATAAAGGATATTAAAAATTTTAGACAATTAAATTCAATTTGTGCAGGACACCCAGAATATCATCCTGGAACAGGAATTGAAACAACCACTGGTCCACTTGGGCAGGGTATTGCTAACTCTGTTGGATTTGCTGTAGCAGAAGAAATTCTTAAAAAAAAATTAGGTAAAGAAATAATTAATCATAAAACTTATGTTTTAGCAGGTGATGGTTGTTTAATGGAAGGCATAAGTCACGAAGCTATGAGTTTGGCTGGTCACTTAAAATTAAAAAATCTTATTATGCTTTTTGATAATAATTCAATTTCAATTGATGGACCAACAAGCTTGGCTGTATCTGATAATTATAAAAAAAGATTTGAAAGCTATGGTTGGGATTATATCTTAATTAATGGTCACAATGAAAAAGAAATATTTAATGCATTAAAAAAAGTTCAGAATGCAAAAAGACCTACAGTTATTTCATGTAAAACAAAAATTGGTTATGGGTCACCAAATAAATCTGGTAAATCATCTTCACATGGTAGTCCAATTGGGATAGATGAGATCAAACTTGTTAGAAAAACATTAAACTGGCAATATAAGCCTTTTGAAATACCTAAAAATATTTTAAACGAATGGAAAAAAACTGGTGATAAAGGAATTAAATTAGAAAAAAATTGGAATAAATTTTATAAAAGAAAAAAATTTATAATAG